>ERZ1024411.1-NODE-1-length-51324-cov-30.694396_pt1 | contig 51324 bp, 49 predicted proteins | sample MGYA00520784_ERZ1024411 | MGnify/ENA primary metagenome ERZ1024411 (study PRJEB33242, sample SAMEA3444280) | Homo sapiens | biome: Host associated; feature: Gastrointestinal tract; material: Stool | place: Uganda | collected 2011-01-01 ...
TCGCCATACCCACGATAGCCACAGTAAGGAAGATGTAGAACATATTCTTCTTGCCCACCTTTTTCTTGATGGCAGGAACCAGTGGCATAAAGATGAAAGATGGCAAAGAGCCCAAACCCATGAAGAGCGCCATCTCAATAGGAAGATCCTTGGCTGCAGCGAGCATCGCTACCAGGATTGGAACACCTGCCGATACACAGAGTCCACCCACATTTGCCATAAACATACGTACAGAGGTGAGAATGGTTATCTCGTCTGTATCGCGGGTCAGCGAAGAGTTCAAGGCTCCGTAAGGCACATTGATCAATGTATAGAGCATAGACAAGCCTACGTATGTTACATAGGCATAGATAAGTTTGATGGTTTCTGTCTGTCCTTCCATACCATTCCAAAAACAGAGGATGGCAAGTACGGTGAGTGGCAAACCCGCCAGGACGAGATATGAACGATACTTACCCCAACGTGGATTATGCTTATCTACATAAGTTCCCACCAATGGGTCCCAGAGTACATCGACCAAGCGAACCACCAAGAACATGGTGGCAGCAACACCAGGATTAAGTCCATAGATGTCGGTGTAGAAGAACAACAGATACATGCAGATGGTCTGGTAGATGAGGTTTTGCGCCAAGTCGCCAGATCCGAATCCGATGCGTTGTAGCCAATTCAGTTTGTAGAATCCTTTAGATTCCTGTGTTACAGATGTCTGTTCCATATTTTATTCTGTCATTAAGTTTACACCTTATTATATATATAACATAAAAGATGCATATAATATATTTACTTCAATTTCTCTGCGGCAAACTTGCCCATTGCCTCATATCCCTTCGGATTGAGATGCAGCCAGTCGTCAGAATACTCAGCCTTCAGACGCTGAGGGTCTTTCGGATCGCGGGTCAGCTCATCGAAATCGATGACCTCGTCGAAGGCACCACTCTTTCTGATCCATTCGTTCACGGTCTGTCGCATCGCCTCGTGCCAGAAAGAATACCATCCGTTTCCCTTGGTTGGGGTGATGGTTCCGCCATACACCTTGATTCCCTTTGCCTTGGCTTTCGCTATCAGCACCTTGTAGCAGGCAATCAGGGTATCTGTTACATGCTCATAATTTCCGCCGCAGCAACCGATATCGTTGGTTCCCTCGAAGATGATGAGTTTATCTACACCAGCCTGTCCCAGGATATCACGGTCGAAACGTTTCATGGCTGGTTCGCTCAATCCACCTTGCACCACACAGTTGCCACCGATTCCGAGATTCAATACGCCGTATGGCTTCTCTGCATTCAGGGCATCCGAGAGGAAATCGGTCCAGCGGTTCTGATGGTTAGTAGTACTTCCACGGCCATCGGTAATAGAGTTTCCGAGGATAGCTACCACAGGGGTAGCCTTATCGGTCTTCACATCAATGGCAGAAAGATTGTACCAGTGGTCAGCCTTCTCCTGCTTATCGAAAGCTGCATCTGCAGGTTTCACCGCCTTGCCCTTTACATTACTTACTATATAAGAGGTAGTACGTGAACCACGATGGGATGTTGCATTCACTGGAGTCTGCTTGCCATAGTCGATGGTAATCGTGAGACGCTGTCCACTCTTCAAGGAATATTTCAAATCATCAGAGAAGATAGCCTTGCCCGGAGCAATGGTTACATTCTTCTTGCCATTGAATTTAAGATACTTCACCGTCTTTGTCTGAATTCCCCAATTGCTAGGAACATCTGTATCTGCTATATACACCGATTTGATTTCTACCGGCTCCTTACTCTGCTCGTTGCTGAGCTTCACTCTGAGTTCCTCTCCGCCAAAAGATACATGAACTATCTGTCGGCAAGAACGGTTGCTCAAGCTTTCCTTAGGCATATCTCCTTTACCAGTCCATTCCACTGCAGTAGCCCAAGATCCTTTCCATACCTTCTGGGCAAAAGCTACAGAACTTGACGCAGCCAATACGAGCGTCAGCGATAAAATTTTGATTGCTTGTCTATTCATTGTTATTATGATGCTTTTAATGTTTCTATTGTTGTTGACGATGCAAATTTACTAATAAGTAATGAAATAACAGGCATTTAATAGTTACCATTACCTTTCTATTTGTTTCATACTTGCAAAAAGAGCGCAAAAAGATAAAGAAACAAAAAGAAATGAAACATTTTGTTGCATTAGAATTTGTTTCTTTCATTGTTTTTTGTTACTTTTGCAGCCGTAACAACCTAATTTAAACAAGAAAACGGACAGAAAATATGAAGCATATCAGACATTGCCTCACGGCACTCTTCGCTATCACCATCTCGCTCATGATATGGGCTGACAGTGGTGAACTCTTCACTTCGGGCAAACTGTCAAGTTCGCTTATCAACTGCATTGTGCAGGATAAATACGGATATATCTGGGTGGGAACCGAATACGGACTCAGCAAGTTTGACGGCTACCGTTTTACCAACTATCTGCACAACGAAGAAGACACAACCTCCATTACTGACAACATTATCTCCGACCTGTTGGTAGATAAGAAAGGTAACCTATGGATAGGTAGTGCCAAGGGACTGATGCGCTATAATTATGAGACGAACGATTTCGCCCGTCTCCAGTTTCCTGATGGCAGAAAGCCACGTATCTATTCTATGGTAGAAAGTCACAATGGCGATATCCTGCTGGGTACTGCAGGATATGGTCTCTATTCTGTAAAAGACAGAAATACCCAGAAAGGAACAGACGACCTTTTCACTATCAGACAGGAAAGGCAATACGCTGAGCGCGATTCTGATGTATTCTTTACTCATATCTATGAAGATAAGCATCATTATCTCTGGCAGAGCAGTCACCTCTCCACCTTTACCCGTTTCATCAAGAAACAAGGCAAGGTGCAGCGCAAAGACTTCAAATCGCCATGCGGAGCACCTGTGGCTTTCATCCAGCATCGCCCGCAGGCCATGCTCATCGTCTGCATGTACGGCATCGTCTATTATGATTACCGGACAGGCCGCATCGCTGATGCCGGCTACAACTTTGGCGGTTATCAGAATAATGTAACCATCAACAATGCTACCTTCGACCACGAAGGCAACCTCTATATCAGTACCTCTGAGCATGGTGTTCTCATGATCAGGAAGGGAAGCAACAGGGTAGAACAGTTGGAGAACAGCAACAGCAGTTTCAATCTGGCTACCGCCTTTGTCAACGATATCATCGAAGATAAGGACAACAATCTCTGGATAGGCTGTTACAAGAAAGGTCTGTATCTGATCAACCAGCGCCAGCAGGCTTTCAACAGTTGGAGTTTTTCGGCACAGAACTACATCATCGGCAGCAGCGTTTCATCTATTGCACAAGGCGAGAAGGGTGAAACATGGTGTACGGTACAGAACAGTGGTGTGTTCTGTTTTGATGCTTCAGGCAAGATTATCGCCCACCCTCAGTCACCCGCCGGTACTTGCATCATCTATAAAGACCGACGTGGCGATTACTGGATCAGCAATGGCAGCGCACTCTACAGCTACAACCCTCATACAGGTACATACCAGCAGAAACTCGCCTTTACCAGCGCCGGCATCTACTGTATGACCGACGATGCACAGGGCAACCTTTACATTTCTGTATACAGCAAAGGCCTATATATATATAATGTGGGAAGCGGCAAGGTTACCGTTCTGAACATGCAGCAAAGAGGCAACAGAGGATTCCTCTGCAACGACTGGGTGCGAAGCATGGCGCTCGACCATACAGGTCATTTATGGATAGGAACCTCTAATGGTGTTTCCTGTCTCAATACCCGAACGCTCAGTTTCAAGGATTTCGGATGGAACAATATTCTGAAAGACAGACAGGCGAATGGTATCTGCGAAAGTAAGAACGGCGATATAATCATCGGTACCGAAGAAGGACTCTATCTGTTTGACAGAAAGAACAACAAGACGATGAACTTTCCTCGTGCCGAAGCGTTGAAAGGCAAGCAGGTTTGCAGTATCATCAAAGACCGGAAGGGTGACTTGTGGGTAAGTACAACCATGGGCATTTGGCAGTATGAACAGAAGAACAGACAGTTTATCGGCCACATCAACGGCAACGGACTTACTACCCGTGAGTACGTGCTGGGCTCTTCCATGCATACCGCCAACGACCTTATCGCCTTCGGAACCAGTGATGGTATCACAACCTTCTATCCTGACGTTGTCAGGGCCAAGAAGATGGAACTGGGAGATGTACATCTCACCAACTTCATCATCGACGGAAAGCCAATCAACTGCATGGCAAAAGACTTCAGCATTCCTTACTCCCAGAATTCATTCACTCTGGAGTTCTCGCTGCTCAACTACAGAAACACCGATAATATCAGTTTCCAATACCGCATCAACGACGGCAAATGGAACAGCACCAATGAAGGAGCCAATACCGTAGCATTCAACAAGTTGAAACCAGGCGACTATACGTTGGAAGTAAGAGCAACCAGCAATGGCAGATATTCCAAGAATCCTACCGTCATCAACATCAAGGTATGCGATCCTTGGTATGCATCACCCGAGGCATATCTCCTCTATATTCTGATCATAGCAAGCATCATCCTGTATGTCATCTACACATACGAGCACCGCCGCAAGGCAGACCTGGAAGAGACCAAGATGCAGTTCCTCATCAATGCCACCCACGACATCCGCTCGCCGCTGACATTGATCATGGGACCGCTCAACAAACTGAAAGCCAGATTAACAGATGCCGAAAGCAAACAGGATATCGATACCATCGACCGCAATGCTCAGCGCCTCTTGCTCCTGGTAAACCAGATACTTGACGAGCGAAAGATAGACAAGAACCAGATGCATCTCCACTGCCAGGAAACTCCGCTCAAGGAATTCCTGCATGGCATCGTTTCGCTCTACCGTTTCAATGCACAGGAGCGCAACATCACCCTTTCGCTCAAAGAAGACGAAAGCCTCAGCAGCGATAAAGGCAAGCTGAAGGTTTGGATAGACCGCATCAACTTTGACAAGGTTATCTCCAACCTGCTCTCCAACGCCATGAAGTATACCTTTGATGGCGGCGAAATTACCATTATCATAGGTAAAGACGAAAAGAATGCCATTATCAGGGTAGAAGATACAGGCATCGGACTGAAAGAAGAGAAGACCGACCGCCTCTTCCAACGTTTCTATCAGGGAAACAACAGCAGCGGACTCCATATCGAAGGAACCGGTATCGGACTCAACCTCTGTAAAGCATTTGTAGAAATGCACGGAGGCAAGATCAAGGCATACAACCGTACCGACGGCATCAAGGGCTCCTGCTTCGAAGTAAGTATTCCGCTGGGCAACAGTCATCTGCAGCCAGGTGAGATTCTGAAAGAAGAAGACAAAAAGGAGCAGGAGATTACCAAAAAGAAAGTACAGGCCAACCGCAACTTCAATATCCTGATAGTTGACGATGACAGCGAGATTGCCCAATACATCAAGACCGAACTGAGCGACTGGTACCGCTTTGAACATGCCAGCAACGGCAAGGAAGGTTTGAAGATGCTGCTCACCGGCAAATACGACCTTGTGATAAGCGACGTGATGATGCCGGAGATGGATGGAATCACGATGCTCAAGAACATCAAGAGTAACAGCAACATCAGCGATATTCCTGTCATCCTGCTCACCTCGAAGAGCGAGGTGGAACACCGGTTGGAGGGACTTCGCAGAGGAGCCGATGCTTTCCTGGCAAAGCCTTTCGCCATGGAAGAGCTGCATATCCTTATCGACAACCTGGTGGATAATGTGCGACGCATCCGCGGCAAATACAGCGGAGCACAAGGTCAGAAGGCAAAGATTGAGCAGATTCAGGTAAAGGGCAACAACGATGCCCTGATGGAACGCGTGATGAAATATATCAACGCCCATCTTGCCGACCCGGACCTCAATGTAGAGAAACTTACCGAGGAGGTAGGTATCAGCCGTGCACAGCTCCACCGTAAACTGAAGGAGATTGCTGGTGTTTCTGCCGGAGAATTTATCCGTAACCTCCGTCTGGAACAGGCGGCACGACTCATCGAAGAGGGACAGATCAATATCACGCAGGTAGCCTACTCTGTAGGTTTCAACAACCAGACCCACTTCTCTACCGTGTTCAAAAAACACTATGGCATGTCGCCTAGCGAGTATGCTGAAACAAAGAGAAATGAGAAATAAACAACAAATAGAAGATAATAAGGTATTTTTTCGTATCTTTGCAGCAGAAACAATAACAATACAAACTAACGGTCTGCAAAGATATGAAGAAATACCTCATTTTATTATTTACGGTACTTACATCACTCCATGTTTCTGCACAGAGTGATGGTTCACAGTTATGGCTCGGAAAGCAGTATGCTAACTCATGCCAAGTCATCTCACAGTTGCCGGATGATGCAACAGCCAAGATTGCCAAGCAGGAGTTGGAAAACAACTGGCGTGGCAAGAATGTTGAGCTCAAGATAGACAAGGCTCTGAATCTTGGCGAGGGCTATAACATCTACGCCCGTCCTGCCCATCAGGGCGACAACATTCAGTACGAAGCAACTATCACCGCCAGCAATCCTATCGGTTTGCTCTACGGTGCCTACGAGTTGATTCGACTTCAGAACACCGATGCCTACAACTCCGGCAGTGGCAAGCAGCAGAACTTCAGCAAAGCTATCAATGAGACCGAGAAACCTCAGGTGGGTCTCCGCATTCTCAACCATTGGGATAATCTGGATGGCAGCATCGAACGTGGCTATGCCGGTAAGAGCATCTTCAAATGGGAAGAAATCAAACTCGGCAAAAACGGTAAGGGTGGCAGCATCAGCAAGAGTCTTCACGACCGCCTCATCACCTACGCCCGTGCCAACGCATCACTCGGCATCAACGGAAGCGTGCTCAACAATGTGAATGCATCGCCAAAGATGATGACAGCTGAATATATAAATAAGGTGAAGGTCATCGCCAACATCCTGCGTCCTTATGGCATCCGGGTATACCTCAGCATCAACTTCGCTTCGCCTATGGCTTTAGGCTACACCAAGACTGCCGACCCACTGGATAAGAAGGTACAGCAGTGGTGGAAGAAGAAGGCAAAGGAGATATATGCTACCATCCCAGACTTTGGCGGATTCCTGGTAAAAGCTAATTCAGAAGGACAACCTGGTCCTGGCGACTACCACCGCACACATGCCGATGGAGCCAACATGCTTGCCGATGCCGTCAAGCCATACGGGGGCATCATCATGTGGCGAAGCTTTGTTTATGGTGCTAACCATAAGGGAGAAGATCGAGTGAAGCAGGCTGTGAGCGAATTTAAGGGAATGGACGGAAAGTTCCGCGACAACGTCATCTTGCAGTCAAAGAATGGTCCGCTCGACTTCCAGCCTCGTGAGCCATACGCTCCTATCTTCGACAACATCAAACAGACTCCTCAGATAGCAGAACTTCAGATTACCCAGGAATATCTCGGACAGTCTAAGCATCTCACCTATCTCGCTCCTATGTGGAAGGAATTCTTTGGCTTTGTCAATCCAGACAAACTGGTTGGAATCTCGGGTGTAGCCAATATCGGTGATGATGCCAACTGGTGTGGTCATCCTTTCTCACAGGCAAACTGGTATGCTTTCGGTCGCCTGGCATGGAATCCTTCACTTACAGCCGAAGAGATTGCTCATGAATGGCTCGTACAGACCTATGAGAACCTGGACGAGAGATTCACCAAACCTGTAGAAATGATGATGATGACTTCCCGTGAAGCTTGCGTCAACTATATGATGCCACTGGGCTTGCATCATATTTTCAAGTTCGACCACCACTACGGTCCGGAACCAGATGGCTTCATCGCAAGTTATCCTTTGGAATGGTGCCCTGTATACTATCACAAAGCTGATGCCCAAGGTGTAGGTTTCGACCGCTCATCCAAAGGTACAGATGCAGTCGGTCAGTATCCGGAACCATATCGCAGCCAATACGATAACATCGAGACCTGTCCTGAAGAATATCTCCTATGGTTCCACCATGTAGCTTGGGATTACAAGATGAAATCAGGCAGCACCCTCTGGCAGGAACTCTGCATGAAGTACAACATGGGTGTAGCCATGGTAGAAGTATATCGCGACTATTGGCACACCTCGGCTAAACAGTACATGAAAGGTCATGAGCAGGAATGGCAGCATACCGATTCATTGCTCAATGTACAGTTGGAGAATGCAAAGGAATGGCGCAATACCTGTCTTAAGTATTTCCAAACCTTTTCTAAAATGAAGATTTATGAATAAGATCGTAGTATCTTTTCTTGCATTATTATGCTGCATCAATATACAAGCTGGAGTGAAACTGCAGAAGCAAGGCTCTGCAACCCAGCTTGTTGTCAATGACAAGCCGATGCTTCTCCTGGCTGGCGAGTTGAGCAACTCTGCCGCAACGAGTCCTGCCGACATCAGAAAAGCATTGAAACAGATGAAGAATAGCGGAGTCAACTCCGTCTTCGTTCCTGCATATTGGGAATTTGTAGAACCTAATGAGGGCAAATATGATTTTGCACTTGTCGGAATCGGATATGTTGACCAGGTTGAAGTAGACAAAAACGGCAAATTACAGTTTATCCGCCGTGACAATGGCGATCAGGACCACCAGGGACGCCATGCCCGCATCTCATGTGGAGACAATAAAATACTCCACATCAAGCTATACGAATACTAAAACATCTATATATAATAAGGTATAAAGGGTATATGCAACTGCATATACCCTTTTTTCTGCCCAAATATGTCTGTTTTATTGTACATGAAACATTTAAAAACACGCAAGATACAAATTTTAACTGCACTTTACAAAAAAGGACATATCTTTGCAGCCGTAAACAATTAACAAAATAGTGAGTAATAAACATTTTATACACCTATAAGCTGTTAAATTATGAAGTTAGATTTAAAACAAACAACGATCTTAATGGGGGGGCTTATGTGTTCCGCACTTGGAATGTATACCCCAGAGGTACAAGCTAGCAATGGAGAAGCAAATTCTCTAATAGCAACTTCAGTACAACAAACAAAAAAGGTTACAGGTAATATCAGCGACTCTATGGGTCCGCTGATTGGTGCAACGGTAAAAGTAAAGGGAACATCCAATGGAGTAGCAACAGACATGGATGGTAATTTTACTCTTGACGTTAAACCCGGAGCAACCCTTATCATTTCTTATGTGGGTTATAACACACAAGAAGTAGTCGTAACAAATCAATCATCCCTTAAAATTACGATGAAAGAGGATGGTCATGCTCTCAATGATGTGGTTGTCATCGGTTATGGAACCCAACGCAAGGAAGCAATCACGGGTTCAGTTGCCAACGTAGGAGGCGACAAATTGAACCAAATCGTATCATCAAATGCGGCACAAGCCCTTCAAGTATAGGGGGTAAAACGAAATGTGTAAAAATGAATGAGACCCTAAATCAGTGGAAAGCCCTTTAAACACTGGGAGTTTGAGAGATTTGAGGGGTGAACGAAAACAAAAACGAAATGTAACATTCATATAACATTCATGTGACATTCAACGAACATTTGAAGAGCGTTCAAAAGGAAAATGTTACATTGAAGGCGATATGAGGGCTTTTTGAGGGAGTTGGTGGGTGGTTTATCATCCATTTATGCGTAAGAGGCTCCTGATGGCTCATATCGCCTTCTTTGGGCTTTGATGGATGGAATGGATAACAGAGATTGTTCCTTCGTCAGGCATCTATAGGCTTTAAAAGTAAGTTTGATAACTGTATTTCTTGATTATTGGAAAATTCCAAATAAGCAATATTTAGAAGTTTTATATTATTAAATTCTTCCATATAATAAATATTTGGTATCTTTGCACCCGATAAATTATTCATGTTACGACAAAATTATAAGGCAATGACGAAGGTAATACATGTACACCTGCTATCAGGTAGGAAGAACTACTATTTCGGCTCTATTTCGGCCATATTTGACGTTTTAACGCCCGAACAGATAGGCTACACCAAGAGCAGCTTGCTCCATGCAGGATTGACGGATGGAGGCTGTCTGATGAATGGCAAAGCCATGATCATACAGAGCCATCTAAGACGAAGTGGTGGCAAGGAATAAAACGGCTAAAACGCTCATTTAAAAGGATTTGAACGGCTTGCAAACTATCTTTGAATAGTTTGTAAGCCGTTTTCCCGTTTTAGCCAACAACGAATTGGTCAATTTACCGTAAAAATAGGGCTTAGAGGGACATTAAGAAGGACATTTAGAAGGACATTCTAACGTTTGAAAAAACGAAAAGTTTGGTTTAGAAGGACATTTAGAAGGACAAAATACAATGTAAAAACATTAGATATAATAAGGAAATGGGTATGAAAAAGGCGAAAAAATGGCTTTTTCTCTTATATTTATTGACTAAAAAACAGTGAAAAAGTCCTTATTTAAGGGGCAAAAAACAAGTGAAAGTCCTAAAAATAAAGGACTTCCACATATTTATATATAAAAAGCATACGCATCTCAATCATTCTAAGCTAACACACCCAACAACCAATGCAAGACCAGTGATTTCTTCTGTAGGCAGGTCGAATGGGGGGAAATCCTTATTGTCAGAAACAATTTTAAAGCATCCCTCTTGCTCACTTGGCATGATTCTCTTAACAAGGATGCCTTGCTCCCTTGTTGCTATAACATGGCAACGATTCCATTGTATATATTTTGCATCATGGAGAATAGTACAAGCTATAACATCTCCAGACTTAAAATGTGGATACATAGACAAGCCAGAAACCTCGATCATAAAATCAACTTGACAGAATCTAAACTTTGGAATGATATAATAATCTTTCACGTCACTCTTTTGTATAGCGAAACATTCATTTCCAAATCCAGCAGCAGCACGCTCTGTTACCAAAGGAATCGGTTTTATATCGCTTGGTAATCCATCAATAGCAGGAATGGCTTCACGGTTTTTTCCTTTTTTTGAAGCATTTTGCGCATTTTTCTTCATATTACCCTTTCCTGACAAAAGCCACTCTTCTGAAATATTCGCATTTGCGCATATTTTGTATAGAACATCAAAAGAGGGTTTTCCTTTACGTGCTCCAACAACATTTGCAATGACACTTGGCGCTACACCAATTGCCTTTGCAAAAGCATTTTGTTTTCCATCAAAAAGAGTATCTATAACCTCTTGAAAGCGTGAATTTATGTCCATATTTAATTATTTTGTGCGCATTTGCGCATTTTTCTTGAAAAATATTTGGATAATTCGCATTTGCGTATTATCTTTGCAGCGTGTTTAATAATTGAACACGTCGCCAAAGATACAAAATATTGGCGAGAAAAGGAAAAAAATAATAGGAATTTAACATAAAAAGGCATGAATAAAAGAATCATCGTAGGTCATGGTGTTGGCAAAAGAATAGCCACACTGATGGGTATTACACCCGAAATGGTTAGTAAATCGCTCAACTACAAGAAGGACTCTCACCTGGCAAGAAGGGTGAGATACATGGCCATCAAGGATTTTGGTGGCATACCTGTAGGCGATAAGTTGGATCCTCAAAAATAAAGAATTATGAAGGAAGCATTTAGACTGATATATGGTAAGGAATGGAAATGGTTTCTCAGCCTTGCCCTTGCCATGAAACTGAGATTGATTTGGTTCTTGGTGAGCTTTGTGATGCTTTGCGCATTGTCTTTTGACAGAAGTGACGTATTGTGTGTGTTTGCCGTGGTTGTGAACTTCCTTGCCAGTGCCATCGCCTTGAGAGGTGTGCCTGGTGATGGGATAGAAGAGTAAAAACATACAAGAATATTAAACAAATAACGGAATGGAGTTTTACAACAAGATACTGTGTGTGACCTTCGAGGAGCTAACTGGTGGTGACGAGCCTGTCATCAAGGGTGACACTCTCATCAAGAATGTCAATCGTGGCAACATCCAATGTGCCCGACAAGGCAAGGGAGAAGGAAACTATGCCCTGTATGTGTATGCCTCCCTTCCCAAGAAGTACAGAATGAGATTCGTGGAAAAATATGGCGACCCCAAGGAAGTGCTGGAGCGACAAGAGCTGCAAGACTACATGCAGGTGGATGAGGAAGCTCGTAAGTTTTACGAGTCGTTTGAATACGATTTGAATGGTGTTCAAACAAGACTTTCACAGAAGCTCATCGACGAATACACCCAGAACGCAAGCGTGCTGAAAATGCTCCTTGCCAGGATGAATGACCTGCAAGCCACGACACATGCCCTGGGTGGTGGCAGAAGAAGCGACCTCTGGAGCATCGTGTTCAAGCAAAGCGAGAAGATGAGGGAAGCCTTTGGACATACACTCCCCAAGAACCTCGCTCGATTGAAAGTGAAGATGAGCACCTTCAAGAAGGATGGCTATCCCTCACTGATAAGTGGCAAGATAGGCAATAAGAACACGGTGAAGATAACAGAGGAAGCTGGCAGAAGACTCGTGGCACTGAAAAGAAGCCGTGTGCCAGTGCTGACAGACTCTCAGATTTTCACCCAGTTCAACCAAGAGTGTGAGAGCCGTGGGTGGAAGCCCCTGAAGAGCATCCGCAGCTTGAAGATATGGCTTGACAGTGCAGCCGTGCAGCCATTGTGGTATGATGCCGTACATGGCGAGCAGAAGGCACACCAAAAGTTTGACCGCAGACACAAGACCCAACTTCCACAGATGAGGGATGCCCTCTGGTATGGTGACGGCACGAAGCTCAACCTCTACTACAAGGATGAGGATGGCAAGGTGAGAACCACGAGCGTGTATGAGGTGATAGATGCTTACTCAGAATGTCTCCTTGGTTTCTGCATCAGTGACAGCGAGGACTATGAAGCCCAGTACATGAGCTACAGGATGGCCATACAGGTGAGCGGACACAAGCCCTACGAAATCGTGTATGACAACCAGGGCGGTCATAAGAAGCTGGAGAACCAGGAGTTCTTCAAGAAGCTCTGTCACATACATCGCACCACCACCCCATACAACGGAGCGAGCAAGACGATCGAGAACCTCTTCTACAGGCTACAGAGCCAGGTACTTCACAAGGAATGGAACTTCACAGGACAGAACATCACCACCAAGAAGGAAACGAGCCGCCCGAACTTGGAGTTCATCGAGGCAAACAAGGACAGCCTTCCAACATACGACGAACTGAAAGCCATCTATCTGGAGGCAAGGAAGGAATGGAACGAAATGCCACACCCTGCCACTGGTGAAAGGAGAATCGACATGTATGAGAAGAGCGTGAACCCTGAGACCCCAGTGGTGACAGTGAGCGACATGGTGGAAATGTTCTGGGTACAGGCAGACCGCATGAGCACCTTCACCTCCAGTGGAATCGAGATAACCATCAAGGGCAAGAAGCGAACCTATGAGGTAATGAGCAGCCCTGGAGTGCCGGATATAGAATGGCGAAGGAAGCATACCTACCAGAAGTTTGTGGTGAAATATGATCCATACGACTTCACAAGCATTCGCCTCTACTGGAAGGACAAAGCAGGACAGCTTAGATTTGAGAGAGTGGCTGAGCCATACATGGTGATACACCGAGCCATACAGGAACAGACCGAGGGCGAGGCTCTTTTCATCAGGCAGCAGCGTGAGGCAACCGAGCAAAGTCGCATAGAGCGACAAGTGGAGGCAAGGCAAATCGAGTATGACGAGGGCGTGGCTCCTGAACAGCACGGCCTACGCACACCAAAGCTGAAGGGTGTGAGCAAGGAGGTGCAAAGACAGATAGACCGACGCACAAGGAAATACAGAGGTCAGCCAGAAGAACTGAGCATCGGCAAGGTGACCAAGAAAGTGAGCAACATCGACTGGGATAATATTTGCCAGGTGGTGGAGTTTGACGATACCAAGGCAATGGGAAAAATGTAATAACAATTTAAAATAAAGAAAGGAACTGAATCATGGAGTTTACAAACAAGGAAAAGGAACAGATAACAGGCAGACTGAGAATGTATGTGTCAAAGTTTGCGAGCCAAAACAAGGCCGTGGCAAGCATGAAGGGCACAAGTGCAGGAACCGTGAGCAACATCCTCAACGGCAAGTGGGAGAACATCAGCGAAGACATGTGGCGCAAGGTAAGCGACCAGGTTGGCACGGTGGGTGGCAACGATGAGGGCTGGCAGATTGTGGAGACACATGCCTTCCATGACATCACCCTTGCCATGCGTGATGCCCAGAATGACAAGAACGTGACCTGGGTGGTGGGCGAAGCTGGAAGTGGCAAGACCACCACGGCAAAGATCTTTGGCGAGGAAAACCGTGAGGTGTTCTACATCCTTTGCTCAGAAGACCTCCACAAGGGCGACTTTGTGAGAGAGATAGCCCACAAGATGGGCATCCGCACCGATGGGTACACGGTTAGGGAGTTATGGATAACCATCCAAAACGAGCTGATTCAGATGGATGCCCCTCTCCTGGTGTTCGACGAAGCCGACAAGCTCATCGAGAGCGTCTTCCAGTACTTCATCAGCCTCTACAACAAGATAGAGGACAAGTGTGGCGTGGTGTTCCTCTCCACCGATTACATCAAGACACGCATCAGCCGTGGCCTCAGATGCAAGAAGCGTGGCTACAAGGAGTTCTACAGCCGTATCGGCCGCAAGTACTTCGAGCTTGACGACACGACACCCCAGGATGTGTACGCTATCTGTACGGCAAACGGACTGAGTGACCGCAAGGACATCGAGGAAGTGATAACAGAGGCCGATGGCTGTGAGTACGACCTGAGAAGAGTGAAGAAGAGCGTGAGAAGAGTGAAGAAAATCAAAAGCATCAAGAAATGAGAGCATTGACAGTGAAAGAGGTGTTGAAGCAGAAAAAGCGCACATTTGCCTTCAAGGGAAAATGGAAGGATGCCTTTGGTGAGCCTGAGCGTACAGGCGTATGGTTCATCTGGGGCAACAGCGGCAACGGCAAGAGCAGCTTCGTGATGCAGCTTTGCAAGTACCTGTGTGAGTTTGACCGTGTGGCTTACAACAGTCTGGAGGAAGGTGACTCGCTCACCATGCAGAACACCTTGAAGAGATACGGCATGAGCGAGGTGAACAAATCCTTCTACCTGTTGAACGGTGAGAACATGAGGGAACTGAGCGACCGCCTTGACAAGCGCAAGAGTGTGAACATCGTGGCGGTGGATTCCTTCCAGTACACACAGATGAACTACAGGGAATACATCCGCTTCAAGGAGAACCACAAAGATAAGCTCATTATCTTCATCAGTCATGCACTCGGAAAATCACCACGAGGCAGCGCAGCACAGAGTGTGATGTATGATGCGACTCTGAAGATATGGGTGGAAGGCTTCAAGGCATTCTCGAAGGGTCGCTTCATCGGTGAGAAGGGTGAATACACCATCTGGGATGAGGGAGCCAACAGATACTGGGGTGAGGACTAAAAAGGAATGAATCATGGAAGAAGTTATAAACAAAATCATGGAGTACATCCAGAAAAAGACCGAAAATTTCTCGTATATGGATCAGCAGATGATGTATGATGAAATAGCAGGTAAACTGACAGACATGTCACTGGATGCTCTTAAAAACGAATATTTAAATAATATGGAGGGAACTGAAAATGAGTAAAGTTGACAGAATGATTGAGCTGAAGCCATTGAGCCATGGCGACACTCGTGAGACATTGGTGAGCGTGGGACATTGCTGTGAGTATTGCCAGGGCAATGGCTACTTCTGGGGTGTGGACGAACTTGGGAAGAACGTGAAGAAGCCTTGCCCTATATGCAAGGGGAAGCAAGAACTTGATGCCATCATCAACGTGACCTGGAAACCAACCTGTAAAGAATAGAGGCGTATGGAACAGCAAGTGACCAATTTCGCAAGGTTCTACGGAATCTTGAAGCGAATGCCAAAGATTTGGGACGAAGAGACCACCAAGAAGGAAATGGTGCTCATCGGTACAAATGACAGGACGGACAGTTTGAGGGAAATGACACGCAAGGAGTACGATGACCTTTGCGACCTCCTTGAAAAGCGTTTCCCCGAAAAGAGAAACATCTACGTGGAGCAACGTCGCAAGAAACGAAGCTCGTGCTTGAAGCTCATGCAGAAGATTGGCGTTGACACCACGGACTGGACGGCCATCAATAACTTCTGCAAGAGTCCAAAGATAGCAGGAAAGGTGTTTGCAGATCTTGACATAGAAGAATTGCAGCAGTTATCTCTGAAACTGAGAATGATACTGAAAAAGAAAATAGACAACGAATAAAAAATTTAAGATTATGAAGACAGAAGACATTTTGAAAGGCCTCAGTGCCGAACAACAGGAAGAACTCCTGAGAACATTGACTGCCAACAAGCAGCAGAGTGAACTTGACAAGCGCAATGCCTATGAAAGCATCCGTGGAAGCCTGGCACGAAACGTGAAGGACAGAGTTGTGGAGATAGCCTTGAAGGTGAAGGGTTTCCGTGACTGGCTTGACAATGAGAGCGAGGGCTTCAAGAGTGTGATGGCCGAGTATGGCAAGCTTCGCAACAAGGAGCAGCGTGGTTTCACCATCGTGGTGGATGACTTCAAGTTTGAGGTGAAGAGCCAGGATGTGAAGGGCTTTGATGAGCGTTCCGAGCTTGCAGCGCAAAGACTGATGGACTTCCTTGGTGCTTACATTGAGAAGAGCGAGAAGGGCAAGGATGATCCGATGTACCAACTTTGCATGAACCTCCTGGAGCGTAACCGTAACGGCAAGTTCAACTATACAAGCATCAGCAAGCTTTACCAGCTCGAAGGCAAGTTCAACGATGAGGAATACACCAGTATCATGGATTTGTTCCGTGAGAGCAACGTGACCAAGGAGACCGTGGTGAGCTACTATTTCAGCATGAAGAGCGAGGATGGCGTTTGGCGCAAGATAGAGCCATCTTTTTGCCGTCTGTAGGCGGTTCGTTCAAAGATTAAACTTAAAATGAGGCATCCCGAAAAGAATGCCTCATTTTTTATGTCCCTTTTTGAGAGATTTTTGTTATTTTTGCACCGTGGCAAAGGGAAGAGACAAGAATCTTGTAAATTCAAGAAACAAGCGTATTTATGAGCGTTACTATTATTGGACAGAGGTGAGAAGACTCCGTTTCGATGACGCTTTGAGGAGATTGAGCACCGAGGAGTTCTTTCTCTCAGAAAGTCGTATCATGCAAATCATACGAGACATGATCCAGGCAGGCGTGACCGTGGATGGCAAGAAAATAGAGAAACCTTTGTTCACCGGCTTCAAGTTGAAGCCTCGCTCTACATCCTCTTCATTGAAATCGTCACCTTACGTGGAGGGGCAACTGTTTGCGTGTCCTTGATGGCATCGGTCGCCACAACCGAATAGACCATTTCATAGACCTTGATGCCATGATTGGCGGTGTAGAACTTGGATTTTTCCCTCACAAGTGCCCCATCTTCCTTTGGTCGATAACCTTGCAAGAGACGGTGAAGCTCTTCCACCATCGCAGCCCTTTCTTTTATGGCCTCCATCGTTCCACTGTCATAGTGGGTGTCATCATAGCAGTCGATGAGCAACTGAACGTTGACCTTGATGGTTCCCTTTTGGCTTCTGTCTGCCAAGTTGCTCCAGGTCGCCTCCTGTAGGTCGATGAGCACGGCTGGAAAAGTTATTGGGTACATGTCGGTGTTGGCATTGTCGATGTTTTCCAACTGGCCATAGTTTTCATCAACGAGGGAAAGCCCTTGCATTCCTTCCTTGACATGATTAATGATTTGATAAAGAAATAATTCCATCTTTGATTTTTTCCAATGAATCGTTTATAGTCTTGTTTACCTTCACCTGTAGCTCCTTGGAGTCGCCCATGAACTGACGTTGTGGAATATGGGCTTTCACGGTGATCTTGTCTTTCTTAGTCAATGCGAGGCACTTCCACAAGCGTGCCTCTTCTGGAAGTTCCTTTGGCAGTGTTCCCTTCCCCTTGACACCAGCGAGTGAGTAAGCCATGTGCCATGCGAAGCGTCTCATCTTGGGTGATACCGTAGGGTGTGTGGTGATGTCGCCACCATCATTGTGGATGGCAGCGTATGGGACAGGGTTCTCGATGGTGACCTCACCCATTCCTGGCTTGCTCTGAATGGAACTCATCAGGTGGTTTCTCCTGGAGGTGAGTGGCCCATACTTGGCATCTGGCCCACCTTGCTTTTGTCTGAGGGTCTTTTTCCATGGATGAAGCCCATCGTCAAGCCAACCACCATCACGGAAATTTTGCTTGAAGTGGTTCACGGCTATCACTCCCACCTTGCGAGGGAGGCGGTCGTTCACTTCCTTCATTATGTCCTCCTTGGCCTTTTCAACCAATTTTTCTAAGTTTTTTGCATCCATAGGCAAAGTGTATTTATAGTTTTTGCTTGCATTTCAAGGAAATGTTGTATCTTTGCAGCGTCCCCATTCGCTCATATAGGCTGTCACGGCTTGAGGTTTGGGGATTTTTTGCATCCATAAGCAAAGTTTTTTATTATTTTTACTTGCATTTCAAGGAAATATTGTATCTTTGCAGCAAAGATGAAAATAACGATGATGGCAGCAGGTAGCCGAGCGGTCTTCGGAGCGCATATCGTAGGTTCGATTCCTACCGTTATTTTCATCTTATTTTTGTATATTTACTTTCATCCAAATTATATTGTTGGGTTATACCAGCAGTTATAAATGAATTTACTACATTTTTTTTCCCATTTGCCTTTAGCTTATAGTTTGGCTCAAAAACGAATTTTTGTACTTTGTCGTTCTGGTTTGTAGAGAAGACAATGTTTCTTTTTTCAGAATCAACATACATGCTACAAGTTGCAATACTATCAATAAAGTTCTTCAACTCATCAGGACTAACAGCTTTCCCATTTCCTGCTTTAAAATCTCTAAGGGCATGAAGAATCCTTTGATCAGGAAGAAATACTTCTCTTGATGTGAGTTCTATTCCATGTTCTTTCAATTTTGCAACTTCATTGTCTTTGAAAGAATAGATCTTGCAAGCCAATTTCTTAGCAAACATATTTCTTTTTACATCATCTATCAAAGATTTTGCCTTACTCACTTCTTGTTGCTCTGGAAGAGCATTGTCTATCTTTTCACATTCATAGCAATGTTTCTTTTCGTTCTTGAAGAATGTTCCCATCTTGTTTTTGAAGCCTTTGTTGAATGGGCATGAACCACACCCCTTTGGGAAGTATGGGTGATTGTCACTGAATGAGTGTCCATCCTTGCCAGGATTGTTCTCCAGTCCCCTCTGAGGCTTTGTAGGCTCCATGTCCTTGGGACGGACTACAGGGGCATCAGTGGCTTCGAGCGAACACTTGCAGTTCCATCGGTCGCCTGGGTGATGCTCATTCCAGAATGGGTCATCTACAGGTAAGGTCAGCTTCATCTGCCAATAGACACGGTGACTACTCTCAGGTTCCTTGGAAGTGGTGGGCATCCATCTGAGGTTTGGCAAGATGTCCTTGTTTCGCTCGAACTCCCTCCAGTCGGCAGCAGCATGGGCACGAATGACGGCCGTATCGTATTCCGTCTGGAGCCAAGAACCCACCTGGTGGCTACTGATGGCACTCACATCCTCCACCCACTTGCCAAATGGTTTCAACTGTCCCTTGGAGTCATAAAGTTTTGCAGCCATCTCCTGGCCCATGGTGTGAACCTTGAAGGCAGCAAAGACCTCGTTGGAGTGTCTGAGAGCCTTGTAGAAGTATTCCTCATGGGTTGGAGGTGTCTTTGCCTTGGCAAGTCCCTCCACGGTTCCCTCATTGATGATGCGTAGTACCTCACGCCACATTACACCCTCAATGCTGTTTTCCGTGTCAAAGCCCTGATAGATTTTTTTGATGAACTGGGCCAGGATGTCGGCATTGAAGCGAATGCCACCATCTACATTGTCGAAATGGTGGTGTCCGCAATGGCATTGGTGGTCGCCATAATAGAGCGTATCAATCAGAAGTCGGTGTCCGCCCCGATAGTTGGGGCTACTCCGAAAAAACTCTTCAAACGGTCTTTGAACGCCTTTTTATCAGTGTTCAAAGGCTTCTTTTTCGGGTCTTTTCCCTCATCGTCTGGTTCATCATCCTCATGCTCGTTCCCCTTGCCTTGGAGACTGTCTCGCAAGGCCTGCTTCTGAGTTTCAATGGCTTCTTTCTGTTGGTCGTAGTCCTTTGGCTTTTCAATGCTGAATGTTTCATAGAGCCAGTCATCATCCATAGGCAAGCCCATTTCCTTCATTCCCTTCACGATGTTAAGCATGGCCTGAGGCTCAGTCTTGTCCTTGTGGGCATAGACAAACTCACCACCCTCCACATTGAAGCCAAGGTTCTCGAAGATGTTCTTCATGTCATAGTTAAGTATGTCAAGCAGAAAATCACGATCATCAGCGTTCATGTCATCCTCTTCCTCCTTGTGGACAGTTCCAAGGGCTTGCGTGCCATTGTCCTTTGCATCGGTGGTGAGGGTATTGCCCAGCACACGGATGGAAATCTTGCTGTCCCAATATTCCGCAAAGTTCTGGTAGAGGTCAGAAGAACCTGTTTTGTTTCCTGCCTCTATCAGCTTCATCTCACTCTCATTTGGATGGATATAGACGGCATTGCTACCTTGGTTTCTTGCATCGGCAATGATTTTCTTGCGAGCGTCCTCATCACCTGCATCATAGGTATATTCACGGATTGGCATACCAAAGATGTTGCAGAACTTCGCCCAGTCGCTCATGTCGCCACGCTTGTAGAGCACGGCAGGAAGAAGTTCCGCAAAGATGCCCAGTCCACGCTCAGTGCCGACAAACAGGATGTTGTCGAACTCATCTATGTCGATGCCACTTTGGTCGCCCTGGTGCTTCAAGAGCTTGTGGAAAACTGGATCGTAGTGTTTGCGGTCAATGAGATCGTATCGAATGTTCCCATCATCATCCAAGTAGAACTGAACGAGGGTGAAGCCATAGAACTTCGACATGACAAGATCCCTTCGCAACTGTTTGAACCATGGAGAGCGAAGCTGACGGCAAATATCCTCATCGGGCTTGCCGTCTCGTTGGAACTCAATGGGAATCTGAGTGACACCACGAAGTCGCTTGTCGAGCACACCTGATAGATGGAGGTCAAGCTGGGCTGACTCATACATGTCAAACAACTTGACGCGGTACGAGAAATCCACACTTTTGGCACTCCTTACGGATTCCATGTAGTCCTTCATGTTGAACATGAAAAGCTCAGGCATCTGTAGGAACACGTCTGGAGGGCGGTTTCCCTCTACTTTTCTGAAACCACCCTGAACTATCTTGTTGGAACTACCACCATTTGGCTTGTATCCCAGTCTCTTCTTAAATTTCTTCATATCAATTCTTGTTTATAAAAGTGTCGGTCTTATCTCATCTGCCAAGATTTGCCATCTGGAATTGTCTGCAACTTGCTCATCGGGCAACTTGGGAGCACCGTCGATGGTGATGTCTCCCTTCATCACTCCCTTCAACCACTCAATGGCACGGTCATAGCGGTCTTGCCGTATCTTTGCCAGCTTGTAAGGGTTGTGCTGACAGAAGATGTGATAGACAGTGATGTCGATGGCAAACATCAGGATAAGAGGGTTTCTTGCCTCGCCCTCAGCTGAGAAGATCTTGTCACAGTCGTATGTCTTGTTAAGGTAGCCTCTCATTTCAGAGATGGCCCTGTCCTCGCAAATCTCAATGATTTGTGGGTCGTATGTCGTGGACTCCTTGCGAAGGAGGGAGTCCAGAATCTCACGATGTATGGTTGCATCGTAGTCCGAAGTATTGATAAAATTTGCCATAGTTACATTCTATATGGGTTGTCCTCGTTTAATTCCTCGTATGATATGGTGACGGTCGGCTCCATTTCCACCACCTTGTTTTCAAGAATGGTGATTCCACCCTCTATGCAGTCGGGGCCGTCGGCATTGTATGGAAGGTGCATTTCGAAGAGTTTGAACTGGTTGATGAGTTCCTGCATGTGTGGGTTGTCACGTTCTTCCTCGTTGAATACCCATTCGCAGTTTCTGTCAATCGGCTCCAGGTTCGCCTCTATTCGGGTCGCCTTGTCAGTCTTCTTGCGCTCATCGCCCTTGATGTACAGCTGTTTGTTCCTGTGATTGCATTCCTCACGCAGCAGGGGCTTGAATACCTGGTTGAAGAAAGGGTCTTGCAGCTTGTTGTTCTCCATGTAGTAATACACGTTGGTCTTCCCTCCCACATACTCCATGATGTCGAAATACCAACCTATGAAGGTGGCATTGAGTTCCCTGGCAAGGAATCCCTTGATGATGTAATACACACCCTTGTGCTTGCCGATGAGCCACAAGGCCTTGGTGGAACTTGCCTTTTTCTTCGAGTCGGAATAAGCAGGGTCGCCATAGGCTATGAGAAACTTGAACTTTTTGAGCGGTGGAACCTTGCCGAATGGCAGGTACTTGAATATGGTTCCCTCGCTCACAGGATTGTTGAAGTACTCAGCTTGTGCGCTCTTGGTTGAGATGTTGGACAGAACGGTGTCGATTTGTTCCTCTGTGTTCTTGGCTGGCCAGGTTGAGTGTCCATCCTTGTCACGTATGTTCACGATGTCCCAGTGTCTTGCCTTGGCTCCAGCCTTCTTGATGCAACAGTCCTTGGCTATGATGTTTCCACACCACAGGATCAAGGTAGGCTCAGAGATGGAACGTGTAGGATAAAGCGAGGCCTCGAACCAGTCCCATTTCTTTTTTAGCGTCTCTGGGTTTCTGCAATCCTCATCCGTGTCGTAGTCATCCATGTAGATGACATCGGGGCGAACTTCCTCATTTCGAGCACCACGAGGGGCAGAGCCAGCACCCAAGGCTACGAACTTTGCACCACACTTGGCGGTGAACTCACCATCTGTCCACTGACCAAGCGTCACCTGGGAGCCATAGAACTGACGGATTCGGGGATTTGACTCAAAGTTAATCTTGTAAGGTGCAAGGAGACGCTTGGCAGAGTCAATGGTGGCAGATGCCAGGACAAAGAACCTCTTGCGCTTGGTCAGTGCAAGGTACATGCAGATAAACATCGCCACGGTAGATTTGGCAAGTTCACGGCTCCAAGACAGCACCTCATACCATTCATCATGCTCGATGACACGCTTGATGGCACGCACGTGGAAAGGCGCAAACTCATATTTGGCATACTTGGGAAAGAAGTACTTGATCCATTTGATTGGGTCTTCCTCCAGTTTCTTTCTCTTTTTGTCGATTTCACTCTGTGAGAGCCAGTCTTCCACAGGTACATCGGCAGCCAGTGCCTTGTGGTGTTCTGCCCACCTTTGCAGGGCATTTCTTTCTTCTTGTGTCATTTCAACTGATCTTTAATGAATAAATCCCAAAGCTCGTTGTACTCCTTGGCCTTTTCTATGTCAATGGAGCGAAGCCAGTTGGTAAACTTGATGCCCACGTTCACTATGTCTGTGATTCCTGCCTCATTCTGTAATTTCTTGATGGCAGAAGACAGCTTGACAATGGTGTCTGCCTCCTTGGCCGTCAAGGCACGCTGTCCTTCAGGACGTGCATTCGCCCCATCCTGTATGTCACTGATTTGCTTGATCATGCCAGCAATGATTTGCTCCGTGGAGATAGTTATGGAGACACGCAGCTCTTCCCATTTCCCTTCCCTGATCCATCGGGAGACCGTCTGCCTGGTGATTCCCACCTTTTCAGCGATTTCTTCCTGTGTGCATCGGCTTTTGATGAACAAATCCTTGGCAATGCTCTTCTTGTCTATGTTACTTTTTACCATATTTATATAGTTTTGATTCTGCAAAGTTCTAAAGAAATCCGCAAAAAAAGAAATCGTAATTTCATGGTAGCATCCATGAACACCACCATAGCGTCCATGAGCACCACCATGAAATCACGATTTGGACAGCTCGAAAAAAGTCCCGATATTTGCAGAAAAATTCGACGCATGAAACAAAAATTTAGCAATATAATAAAAGGTGATGGCAAGTCTATCATCATGCTTTATGGAGAAGTCGGTGAAGGGCGTTCCGTAGATAGCAACCGTGTGGTGAGCGAGCTTTTCGCATTGGAGAACCAAGGCTGCAAGATCGAAGTGCGCATAAACAGCCAGGGTGGAGATGTTTTCAGCGGCATGGCTATCTACAACGCCCTCCGAAACTCCAAAGGCGACATCACCATATTTATTGATGGAGTGGCAGCGAGCATCGCTGCAATCATTGCCTTATGTGGAAAACCGCTCTATATGAGTCCCTATGCCAAACTTATGCTTCATAATGTGAGCGGTGGCACATACGGCAATGCCTCCGAACTTCGACTGATGGCAGATCAGATGGAAGAATTGCAGAACAACCTTGCCACCATGATAGCAGGTCGCCTTGGCATGGAGGCTGAAAACGTGGCAAAGAAATACTTCGATGGGCAGGATCACTGGATGACAGCGAGCGAGGCAATGGACATGAAGCTCGTGGATGGAATCTATGACATGGATGAGGTGTCGAACCCACCGACAACAACAGAAGGCATTTACAACTATTTTAATAATCGGTTTGACTTCAAACCACAAAACAATGAAGAAATGGCATTAATAGATGACATCAAGACGATTCCAAGCTTTGAGGACAAAGCGGATTCGAGTGCCGTCCTGGCACACATCAAAGAACTGGAGAACAAGGCAGCCAAGGTGGCCATCCTCGAAAAAACGGTGAATACCTACAAGAATGAGCTTGAAAAGGCTCACAAAGAGCAAGATGATGCTCTCATCAATGAGGCGGTCAAGGCTGGCAAAATTAGCAATGAGCAGGTGGAGACCTTCAAAAACCTCTTGAAGAGCGACCGTGAGAACACCATCAAGCTCATCGGTGGCATGAAGGGACGTGCAAGCAACCGTGCCATGGCTTTCATCAACCCAGACACACCATCAGGTGGCTCGTTCGCCAACAAGACATGGGATGAGATTGACAAGGAAAACAACCTTGCCCAGTTGAAGAACCAAGACCCTGCACTTTTCAAGAACCTCTACAAGCAGAAGTTCGGTGTGGACTACAATGAGTAATAACTTTTAATTTTATAGAAAATGGCATTAAACAGAGAAATTTGGATCAATACCATCACTGAGAATTTCTATCCAGACAATTCCTTCATGGCGAAGAGTATTGACGATTCCGCATTCGTGAACAACCATACCGTTCACATCCCTAATGCAGGCAAGCCTTCGAGCGTTGTCATCAACCGCAGCGAGAAACCAGCGAAGATCAAAGAACGCCAAGACAACGAACTTACCTACAACATTGATGAGTTGACAACAGACCCTATCCACATCGCCAATGTGGACACGGTGGAACTCTCTTACGACAAGCGCAACAGTGTAATCGCCAACGACCGCAAGCAGTTGCAGAAGGCGGCAGCACAGAACTTGCTCTACAAGTGGGCAGGAAGCTTGAAGACAAAGTTCTTCACAGCTGGTGAGGCTCGTGAAGCCCACACCTCAGCGACAGCCACTGGCAACCGCAAGAAAATCACCAAGGCTGTAGTGATGAAAGTAGCCGTAAAGTTCAACATGGATGACGTACCAGCAGATGGCCGTTTCATTTTGCTTGATTCTGCCATGTACATGGACTTGCTTGATGACTTGACAGACAAGGAACTCTCAGCCTTCCTCGCATGTGCCGATGCTTCAAGGGGTGTGCTTGGTAAGTTATATGGCTTTGAGTTCATGCAACGCTCCCAGGTGCTTCGCACAACGGAAAACGGTGCAGCCCTCTTGAAATGGGAAGAGGATGATGCAGCCACCGAGCTTGCGGCTGGTCTTGCCTGGCAGCAAGACTGTGTGAGCCGTGCCTTGGGTGACGTGAAGATGTTCGATGATATGGGCAACCCAACCTATTATGGTGACATCTACTCATTCCTTGTGCGTACAGGTGGCTCACCACGTCGTTACGACGGCAAGGGTATCGCAGCCATCATCGAGAGCAACGCTGCCTAAAAGGTTAAATCGTAAAATTAGACTCTATGATATTACCAAGAGTAAAAATTCAGTTTCTCAATGGCCAGTTGGGAACCGTCGGTGAAAGTGCCGACGGACTCCTGGCCCTCATTTGCGGTGCAGCAGCCGTGGCAGGAACCTTTGTGCTTAACACAGCCTATACCATCACAAGCATGGATGACCTTGCTGACCTTGGAGTCACAGCGACAAATAACGCAGCCCTCTATAAGCAGGTGTCCGAGTTTTATGACGAGGCAGGTACAGGCACGAAGTTGATTCTTTATCCTGTCAACCCAAGCACATCAGCGACCAACATGTGTGACTACACAAAGACAGACGCAGGATATGCGAGGGACTTGATCACAAAGCAGAACGGCAATTTGAGGGGCATTGGCATCGCCAACATCAACACTGGTGCATCTGGCACGAGCATCAATGGTATTGACCCTGATGTCTTCACGGCCATGACAAAGGCACAGCAGCTGGCAGAATGGGCCACCACTGAGCTTTATGCCCCATTGTTCTTCATCCTTGAAGGTCGTAACTATGACCCATCAAAGGAATTGAAGGACATGACCAAGGAAAAGTATGACCGTGTGGGCATAGCCATTGGAGACACCGTGGCATCATCCAAGGGAGCAACCATTGGCACTTGGCTTGGACGTATTGCCAAGAGTCCAGTGCAGCGTAACATAGGCCGTGTGAAGGATGGCTCGCTTGCCCCATTGGAGATGTATGTGGGAGCCAAGAAAATAGATGAGTCCGAGAGCACCATCAAGTCCATCTATGAAAAGGGCTACCTTGTGCCACGTAAGTATGTGGGACGCTCAGGCTACTTCTTTGCAGATGACAACCTCGCATGTGATCCTACTGGTGACTATGCTCACATCGCACACCGTCGGGTGATAGACAAGGCGTATCGTGTGGCATACAACATCATGCTTGACATGCTCCTTGATGAGTTGGAAGTCAATGATGACGGCACGCTGCAAGTTGGCATTGTGAAGAGCTGGCAACAGACCGTGGAAAATGGCATCAACAAACAAATGACCGCCAATGGCGAGCTTTGCGCAAATTCCGATGGTGAGGGATGCCAGTGCTACATTGACGAAAAGCAAAATGTACTCAGCACCTCGAAGGTGTTGGTAACTCTGAAAGTGCGTCCATATGGATATGCCCGATATGTGGACGTGAATCTGGGATTCTTAGTAGAAACAAGTAATAGCTAAAGAACATGTTTAATTCAAAGGAATATGAGTGGGCAGACATCAATGTAGTCATGGCAGGTCGCCCTGTCACAGGTTTCCGTTCCGTGAAATACTCTTCAAAGCAGGAAAAGGAAGCCTTGTATGCCAAGGGCAACAAGCCACAAGGTGTGCAACGAGGAAACAAGTCCTATGAAGGCTCCATTGGCTTGCTGCAAAGTGAGTATGAAGCCCTGAGCCAAGCTTGCGGTGGTGACATCCTTGATGCTTCTTTTGATCTTGTCGTTTCTTACGGCAATGCCACAAAGGGTGATGTCATCGTGACAGACATCCTTGTGGGTGCAGAGTTCACTGAGGACAACACCGAGTGGAAGCAAGGTGATAAGTTCCAGGAAAAGGAACTTCCTTTCATCTTTGTGGATAAGAAGAAAGGATAGTGTTTGGACACCATTCAAATAACATTCAAATAATAGAAAAATGAAAATAGATAAGCAAAAAGTAGAAGAGTGGAAGAAACAGCATGGCGAAATCTTCCAGATAGAGACCCAAGGCAAAAGCTGTATTGTCCGCAAGCCAACACGCAAGGAATACAGCTATGTGTCAGTGGTGAAGAATCCTGTCAAGGCACAAGAAACCTTGCTCAACCAAATTTGGCTTGACGGTGATGAGGAAATCAAGACCAATGATGACCTTTTCTTCGCAGTGTGCTCACAACTTGAAGACGTATTGGCTATCAAGGAGGCTGACATAAAAAAGCTTTAGAGGATGCGGAAATAGATGATGTCGAGGCAAAGGACATTCTCTATATGAACACCTTGCTGAGATATAATCTATTCCTGGATCCTGATACGCTTTCAGATGAGGAATGGGCGTGGACTATCAGGTATTTAAAGGAAATCAAAGAAGCAGAGAATAAGACAGATGGCTAAAAGTGTACTTCAATTTCTTATCAAGTTGCAAGCCAACGAAGGCAATGTGCTGAGTGTGGCAAGAAGAACGTCTGAGCAGCTGGACAACATCACCAGAAAGGCGACCCTTGTAAAAAGTCGCCTCCAATCTGCCTTTTCGTTTTCTAACTTGAAGACCTCCCTGATGTCCCTCCCTGGCATGGATTTCCTGATGAATCCCTATACCCTTGCAAGTGCAGGTGTCGCAGCCATCTCGTCCATCGGTGCACAAGCCGAGCAAACGAGCGTGGCTTTTAAGACACTTGTGGGCAATGAGACGGCAGCAGCCAAGATGCTTGGAGACATTTACAACTTCGCAGCAAAGACTCCCTTTGAGCCTCTTGATCTGGAGAACAATGCCAAGATGATGCTTGGATTCGGTGTAAGCGCACAGAAGGTGGTTCCATACCTGAAACAACTTGGCGACATTGCCATGGGCGACAAAGAGAAGCTTGGCGGTCTCTCTCTTGTCTTTGGACAGGTGGCATCAGCAGGAAAGATGCAAGGGCAAGACTTGATGCAGTTCATCAATGCAGGTTTCAACCCTTTGAAGGAACTCCAAAAAATGACAGGTAAGACATACGCCGAGCTTCAGGACATGATGAGCAAGGGACAGATAGGCTTTGATGCGGTGGCAGCAGCCATCGCCCATGCCACAAGCGAGGGCGGTGCTTTCAACGGCATGAGCGACAAACTGAGCCAGACTGTCAGCGGAAAGTTCTCAACCATGATGGGAAACATCAGGCAAGCAGCCATCAGCATGTTCGACTCCATCAAGCCTGTTGTGCTTGGACTGATGGACATTGTTGGAGCATTGGTTCCACCGATTTCATCAGCTCTTCAATTTCTTCTTTCCATCGTTGGCGGTGTTATCGGCTTCTTTATGAAGTGGAAGACAGAAATCGCCTATGTGGCAGTGGTGGCAGGTGCAGGAGCCATCGCCTTCAATGCTCAGGCAATAGCCTTGTGGGGACTTGTGGGCGTGATGAAAGTTGTGACAGCCGTCACCAAGGTTTGGCAAGGCGTACAGTGGCTTTTGAACATAGCCATGAACGCCAACCCAATCGGCCTTGTCATCACTGCCATCGCAGCCCTCGTTGCTGGTGTCGTATATTGTTGGAATAAGTTCGCTGGTTTTCGTGCTTTTCTCCTTACCATGTGGTCGGTCATCAAGGGACTTGGTGGAATCATCAAAGATTACCTTATAGACCGCTTCAAAACCTTCCTTAGTGGAATTGGCAAGGTTGGCCAGGCTTTAGCGAAACTATTCAATGGAGATTTCAGCGGTGCTTGGTCAAGTGCCGTGGATGGAGTCAAGGACTTGACTGGCATCACGAGCGCAACGAAAGCAGTGAAGGCTACCTACCAGCTTGCCAGCGGTGTCAAGGAAGAATATGGCAGGAACTATTCAAGGGAAAGTGCCAAGGACAAGAAGAAAACCACCGAAAACAATATTTCAAGTCCTTCCACCAAGGGAAGCCCAGCCTTTTCATTCGGGTCGCCAGCAAATAACGGCAAGGGTGGCAAAGGCAGTGGCAAAGGTGGACATGGAGGTCATGGAGGTGGAAAGTCAACGGCCGAAGCTCTTGCCACTGGTGGGTCTCGAAGCTCAAACATCCACATCAACATAGGCAAGTTTTTTGATACTATACAAGTAACAATGAATGACAAGACCGACACGGCCGATTTGGAGCGTATCGTGCTCCAGTGCATGAACCGTGCCTTGTCAATCGCAACAAGTACAGACCGATGAGCACAACGAATAGATTCATACTCCAGAACTTGGCCTTGCGAGCCATGGGACTCACCAAGGTTCCACCCTACTGGTTGTTTCGTGAGAACAACTTCCATGGAGTGAACCTTGGCTACATATCAGCGGCCAAGACCATCCCAGACAGTTCTGGCTTTGACGTGGAAACCATGTCGGACGCAGAGCTTGAAGACGTGGTTCGCACAAATGCCACGGGTGTCCCAATGGTCTTGCCCTTACGTTTTCAACTTGAAGAGTCTGGAGCAGAAGAATGGCTTTTCCCCATGGAACCGATGATTAGCCTGAATGGACAAAACATCCTTGTCAGGCGAAATGTCTCCAAGGGAAGAATCAAGGGAAGCATCAAGGAACGTTGGACACAAGATGACTATAGTGTGAGAATCGAAGGCATCCTTCTTGGCACGGATGGCAAGTACCCAGACGCAGATGTTGCAAAGCTCAGAAGCTTCTGTGAGGCAGGACATGTGAAAGCCCTGAACCCATTGCTTGAGATATTTGGCATCAGTCAACTTGCCATTGAGAGCTGGGACATTCCTTTTACTTCTGGAACCATCAACCAAAACTACACCATACAGGCCTACAGTGATGACATCTACAAGTTGCTGTTGAGCCGTGATGACTTAAACGCATAGAACTATGTACACAATGGCATTTGACATCAGAATTGGCACATACAAGCTCTGTATGATTGACAAGGTGGAGATTCATCGCAGTGTGGAACTTCTTGCAGACACGGCTGTGATTACCCTTCCTGCATCCGAGTATAACAAGGCACTTCAAATTGAAGATAAGCTAAAGCGTGGCGACAAAGTGATTATCACCATTGGGTATAAGGAAGCAGGACTTGAAACCGAGTTTGAAGGGTGGCTTCAACGCATATCGACCGATGGAGGCAACATCAAGTTGCATTGTGAGGATGATATTTTTCAGTTCCGAAAGGACTTGAAGAATGAGGTGCTTCAAAAGATAGCCTTGAAGGATCTCCTTGCCAAGGTGGTCTCTGGGTGTGGTCTCTCATTCAAGGTGGAGTGCTCCTATTCCTGGACATACGGAAAGTTTGTCATCAACAACGCAACTGGCTATGATGTCTTGAAAAAAGTGCAAGAGGAGTGTGGAGCGGACATCTACCTACAGGATGAAACTTTGCACATACATCCTCCTGGTGAGAAAATGGGTGTGGAATGCTTCTATGACTTTTCATTGAACGTAGAGGAAGACAACCTCACCTATCATCGGGCGGAAGACAAGAAAGTGCAGGTTATCGTGAAAGCCTTGATGCCAGACGGAACCGTCAAGGAGATAGAGACTGGAACGACAGGAGGCGACAAGATAGAAATCAAGTGTGCCACCAATGATGAAGCCTCCATGAAGGCTCGTGGTGAGCTGGAGGTGAAACGTCGCAGCTTCGATGGCTATGAAGGAAGCATAACAGGATGGCTCTTGCCTGTTTGTCGCCCATCGGATAGTGTCACGCTCCATGATGCGGACTATCCCTACAAGGATGGTACTTACTTTGTGACGGCCGTTGACACCGAGTTTTCAAGTGCTGGTGGAAAAAGAAAGGTCAGTTTAGGATTTAGATTGAGTTGATTATGGATGAGTACAGACAACTACAGGAACATTTGAGGGGATTGGCAGGTGGAGGCAAGAGCATCGCCATCTACCAAGGCATCGTGAAATCCGTTGACGGAAACCTCTGTGAGGTGACAGTGGGAGGCATCACCATCCCAGGGGTAAGGCTCAAAGCCTCCGAGATAAAAGACGATGGCTTGATGCTTGTTACCCCAAAGGTCGGCAGTGCCGTGACCATCGGCAGCTTGTCGGGAGACCTCACGGAACTTGTCGTTCTACAGGTTGACCACATCGAGACGATTGTCATCAATGGTGGAAAGCTGGGAGGTCTCATCAACATAGAGCAGCTGACCCAAAAGATCAACGAGCTTGTGGAAGCCTTCAACAACCATACACACCAAGTGACCGTGAGCCACCCTGGAGGAACTTTCACAACAGTCAAACCAACGGATTCCGCAAAGTCGTTCAACAAGGGTGACTATGAGGATGAAAAAATAAAGCATTGACATGGAAGGAATACAACTTGAATACAACAAGGATTCTCCTATCTTGGAGCCGATAGTGTCACATGGCACTCTATTGGTTGGCGACGTGCTTAGACAGAACCAAGCCCTGATACTCACCCTCCACAATGGTGAACTGAAAGAAAATCCATCCGTGGGTGTTGGAATCAGCGATATGTTGCTTGACAATGACCCCATCTATTGGAGAACAAAAATCAAGGAACAACTGGAGATGGATGGGCAAAGCGTCGAAAAGGTGACAATCACCCAAACTGGTATTCAAATAAAAGCAAAATATTAAAAACGAACAAAAATGATTTTAGAACATTTCTTGAATAAATTGACGGTGATCTTGTCCACTGTATGGGGATGGCTCCTTGCCATATTCCTGATCATTGCCAATTTCTTGGCAGGTTACGAGACTATGGTGGGGTTCACGGTAGCAGCGGTACTGATGGACGCAGCCTGGGGAATCGCCTCCAGCTTGAAACAAAAGCGATTCACAAAGAGCGAGCTTGCCAGGGATTCATTCAGCAAGTTGGCGGTGTATGGTTCCGTAATTGTGCTTTTCATCCTCATTGACAAGCTCATCGGGGCGAGCAACGGACTCACCACAAGTGCCATTTGCGTTTGCATCATCCTCGTGGAGCTATGGAGCACATCCGCAAGTATGCTGATTTGTTTCCCGAACATGCCGTTCCTCAAACTCCTGAAGAAGGCTCTTGTGGGAGAAATCGCAAGTAAACTGAACGTAAAAACAGAGGATGTGGAAAACGCCCTCCAAGCATTGAAAAGAAAATGAGACGAATAGAATTTATCGCAATCCATTGCACGGCTGGCAGCCAAAGCACAACCATCAAGCAACTCGAACTGGAGTTCAAGCGCAAGGGGTGGAAATACCCTGGCTATCATTATGTGATTCTTCCAGATGGTACGATTCATCAGATGTTGGCCGTGGAGAAGGTAAGCAATGGCGTGAAAGGTTGGAACTCAAAGATTATCAACATCGCCTATATCGGTGGCATCGACGCAAACGGAAAGCCAACGGACAACCGCACAGAGGCACAGAAGAAATCATTGGTGAGCCTCTTGAAGCTGTTGCGCAAGACGTACCCAAATGCGGTTATCCAGGGACATCGTGACTTTAGCCCTGACTTGAACCATGATGGCAAGATAACACCCAATGAGTGGATTAAGGCTTGCCCTTGCTTCAATGCCAAGGAGGAATACAAGGACATCTAAAAACAAGACAACATGAAACATTACATTTATTTACTCCTGGCAGTGATCATGTTTGCCGCCTGTGGCTCGAGCAAGAAGGTGGAATCATCCCAGAAGTTCGTCGTGAAGGATTCCGTGCACATTCGGGATTCCATCGTGTTCAAGGACTCCACCATCATCCGATATGAACTGAACGTGATTGACTCTGTGAACATCAAGGATTCAACCGTGCTGACACTTGACAAGGACGGAAACATCCTGAGCAAGGAAAAATACCGAAGCACGGAACGAAACCGAAAGTCAAACAAGAATGAGTCAACGGCCCAGACGCAGCATGAGACCAACAAGCAAAAGGCAAACGAGCAGCATGACCAAAGGCAAGACGAACGAAAAGAGATTGTCAAGTCTCAGTCTGGCTATATGGGTAAAATCTTGAATTATGCCTTTTGGCTTCTTGTCATTGCTTGCATCTGTGGTTCCGTGTATAATGCAGTAAAGAAGAACAAAAAGAATTAAGTTATGAAGGCAAAGGTCAAGGACGGACAGACGATGGCAGACATCGCCATCCAGGAGTTTGGCTCATGGGAAGCCATGATAGCCATCGCCCAAAAGAATGGAATCGGCATCACGGACATCCCAGAGCCAGGAACAGAGGTGAAACTTCCAGACGGCACATGGAACAGAGTCATGCAGAACTATTGCAAGAACAATGACGTAAGCCCTGCAACCGCAAGGGACAACGGCAATGTCCGCCTGAGAATCTTTGGCGAGGAATTTACACAAGAATTTGAGTAACATGGCAAGGACTGTATCAGAAATCAAAAAGACGATGACGGATGCCTTCATGGCAGATGCCAACATCCGTGAGAAATATGGGCTAAAAGAGGGTGACACATGGAATCGTTGTTTTTCATCCGTAAGCTTGGAGAACATCATATTCTTCATCGTGGCAGCCTGTAGCCATGTGCTTGAAGCCATCTTTGAGCAATATACGAAGGACGTGGATGAAAAAGTCTCCATGGCCGTGGTCGCCTCTGTGCCATGGTACTACAAGATGGCCAAGGCGTTCCAGTACGGTGACAGCCTTGTGTTGAACGAGGCCACCCAACAGTATATGTATGCCAACATCGACGAAAGCAAGCAAGTGGTGAAGTACGCAGCCGTGAGAGACAGGGGCACGAGCGTACAAATACTTGTGAGCGGTGATAAGGACGGCAAGCCTGTGGCACTTTCAAATGACGTTTTAACAGTGTTCAAACAGTACATGAACAAGGTTAAAGTGGCAGGTGTAATACTTGGAATCAGTAGTAAGGAAAGTGACAGTATGTCTATTGAGGCTTCTATATCTGTAGATTCCCTTGTCCTGGATGGTAATGGAGCAAAGCTATCAGATGGGAGTAAGCCTGTAGAAGATGCTATTCGTGACCATCTGAAAAACATCAAGTATGGTGGTACTTTCAGCAAAACGAAATTGATCAATGCAATACTTTCTGTGCCTGGTGTTGAGGATGTCGAACTTGGTTCCGTCAAATACAAACAAGATGGCGACTTGGCTTGGACAACACTTACTGGCAATAATTATATTGGCGAGAGTGGCAGCTATATTCCAATCAACCTTTCAGATACTTTGAGCTATGTGGTATAAAATTGACTTTGTAAAATTGGTGGCAATCCTGTTGCCTCCAATGTTGAGAAGCAAGTTTTTTCTTGCGCTTCTAAAGATCCTGGTATTACCTCTTCGGTATTTGAATGAAGTATTCTCTAAGTTCAGAAGCGAAACCGATGACAGATTGAATGTGTCTGCCAATGTCTCTGTTTTAGAGAATGCTCTGAATCGGCTTTTCTATCTTTCGGATGGCCAGATATACATTGTTTCCCCAGAGGAAAAAAACAGGAGTACATATCTTCATATAAAAACGGAAATATCCACTCCATTCCATTTATTTAAATCAGATGAAAAGAAGGATATTTATTTTATCTATGAGCATGAGGCTTCGGCTCCTATCAACTTTATTGTCATGGTTCCTACATTTCTATGCACCTCTACTGTGAGTAAAGAGGAAGATAAATATGACTGGAAGCATCTGGACGCTATCAGGAACTTATTGAATATTTATAAACCAGCTGGAAGAACATTCAGCATAATTCTTTATGACTATGAATAGACTTATTATTAATGAGGGCGGTCAGCCTGTGTATCTTGAAGACTTGAAAATGCTTCAGGACAATATGATAGATTTCGCTTTGTCTTTGTTTCCGCTGACTGATGGCGGATTTAGTGATGCGGATGATAGTAATATAAAAAATGTCATGGGGCTTCCTGTTTACGCTACTCCACGTCATATGAATGGTAGTGGTGATACAAATCATGAGCTAATACAGGCTCATAAACTTATAACTAAAAATGCTATTTATGATGTACCAGAAACGTGGATGGATGAAGGTAATGGTTTATACACAACACCATTCGATGATCTCTATTATGTTCTGAATGAGGAAACAGTTGAGAAAAGGGAGTTTGAGGATGGTATAAGCAGACCTGTAATCAAAAGTTACACGGCTAAAATCGTCGGCACGAAACCTGAGTCTGGAGTATATTATAAATTTACAGATGTCCCTTCACTGGATGAGCTTCAGCAGATTCTTACTTCAAGAAAGTTTTTTTTGAAAAAAACAGATGAGGGACAGGAGGGAACGCTATGAAAACAATATATGAACTTCAGAAAGAAGCAAATCGCCTTCGTGGTATCACAGAGGTAGATAGTATCAGCCCAGAAGAAACTTTTGGACTCCAGGCTGATGTGTTGTCATATTTGTCTGATATGGAGCAGAATGCCGATGGTCTTGGCATCCATCAGGTTTACAAAAGCTATGCTGCCATGAAGGCAGACAGCACGGCTCCTGTAGGCAGTAATGGCAAGCTCCTTCGCTTTGGCCAGCTCGTAGCCATATACGATGCAAAGAACTCCACCCAGCAAGAGAGTGGAAATGTCTATGCTTTCCAGAAGGGAAATGACACAGACCCTTGGCTCCTGATGGGAAACCTTGGCAGCATCTATGCCCTACAGCAACAGGTTGACCAGGAAATCCTTGATCGAGCCAAGGCAGACACAGCTTTGCAAGCCCATATCGACACGGAACAGACCAACCGCACAAATGGTGATGCGGAACTCTTGAAGCGACTCCAGGGAATCAGCGAAAACAGCAGCGCATTGAGCGACCCATTTGTTTCGCTTGGCAATCTCACTGATGGCGACACCACCAAGGAAGCCCAGCTTCAAGACAAACTTGATTTAGCATGTGCTACCTCCGAGAATTTCAAGTTTGTAGGTGAGATGAGGGCACAACTCAATGGTATGAATCTACAGGTGAGCCAGTTTGTCATTGGCTATGAACAGGAATATTGCGTGCAGGTGGCAAGAGGTACCGTCTCCCTCAATGAGGAAAAGCAGATTACAACAGGAACTGTCTTTTCCGAATACACCAGGACTCATACAAAGGATGATGGATGGACGGAATGGACACTTTGCGGTGGCAAAGCCTTGGCGGATAGCATCCGTGAAAGCCTTGCCAAGGCAAATGCAGCTACAGTGCAAGCCATCACGGACAAAATCGGTGAGGCAGGTGGCATCGCCCCACTTGACGCAAACAGCAAAGTTCCAAGCTCCCACCTTCCAGAAGAAGTCTATGATGTAGTCATGGTGTCCTACTGGGACACTCCATCTGCCTCCATCGTAAACTCATACAGATATTCATCGGAAAACAAGCAGTTAGAAAGGCTCCAGGATCTCGTGGTGGGAGAAGATGTCAAGCCGACATGGGTGAAGCAGACCATTCGTGAATCTGTCATCTATGTGGATGTCATGGGAAAGGTTCCTTACATCTGGACAGGCAACGACATGGTGCAAATAGCTCCAAAGGCAACCCCTGCAAGCATATTCAATGCCACCAACGAGGTTCCAATCACTGGCTATTACCAACTTTCCGACAGCCAGAACGAGAGCATGTCTGCCATTCATGTGGCATGGAAGGAAGGCAAGGCTGTGAGCGGTCTGATCATTTCCTTCGAGATGTCAGCGAGCATTTGGAAGACTTACCAATACGTGGGCAAGACCGTGACCGAGGCAAACTGGCTCAACACGGACAACTGGAAGGACTTTGGCTCACTCGCAGCAGGTTCCGAGACATACCTCATCATCGACAAGCTTGTGGGCAGTCCAGACGTGGGAAAATTCTGGTCTTTGGAGACCGCTGTCTCAGCCCTCCTGAAATACCAGGAGAAGACTGGTGTCATCTATGCGAAGAAGGGTCTCATCATCTCATACTCCACTGGTGAGAACAAAATGGACACCAAGCAATTCCAGGGTGAGGTGACGGATATTGGCGAAGTGGGTCTTTGGAGTGACTTTGGCGGTGGCTCTAAAATGGAGACAAAGGATGAGCCTGAAAAGGATGGAAAGGACGCTTTCTCCACTGGAGGCGCATACAAGAACGTTCCTTCACAGATCAAGGTGGACACCGAGACCCAGGGAGTGGTCAAGCTTCAACTTGCCAATTCAGAGGGTGAGGGCATCGGTGACGAACAACAGTTCCCTGTTGGCACAGGCAGCGGTGGTGGCTCTGGTACCATTGTGAGCATCCAGTTTGAAAGCTCACCACTTTATGCCAAGGCAGGAAGCACCGTGCTCATCAAGGCAGCCATCCGAAGCATCACAACGCAAGGAGGTGGCGAGATCTACAACATGATAGAGAAAATCGTGTTGAAGGACAGGGACACAAACCAAGTCCTCGAAACCCTTTCAGTCAACAAGGCTTCGTCGGCATCGGGCGACACATACGACTTTGGCATAGACGTTAGCTCCTATTTCGTGACGGCAACCACCAAGCGTTTCCAGTTGGTGGCATACGATGACGCAGGAAACAACGGTTCGAGAAACATCAATGTCTCTGGTGTCGATGTGACCATCACAAGCGTCCAGACCCTCAACTTCACGCAGAACACCTCGCTTTCCGTCGGTGGATCCGCAAAGAGCATCCCGATGTATAAGTTTGCCAACAACGCCAGCGACAAGGGCATCAAGGCCATTGCGGAAATCTACATCAACAACCAATGGCAGGAACTTGGCTCGTCAATCATCACGGACACTTATTCGCATTCCGTCAACATAGACCCACGCAACTGTCTGGGAACTTCACTGACACATGGAGCCTATCCACTGAGAATCCATGGCGAGGATGTGGGAAGCGGTGTCATTGGCAATTACCTCCATACCTCAGTCATGGTCGTGGAGGAAGGAAACAACACTCCCATTGTAGCCACAAGATGGTACACGGACGAAATCCAAGGCAAGCGCAAGCTCTACGAGTCAATCTCCATCGACTATGCGCTATATGTGGCCAACGACAACAACCCCAAGGCTGTGATTCTTTACGATGGAACGGTACAGAACAGCAGCGTGGCGTATCGCTCGCAGACATACACGTATAACAAGCAGGTGCTTGAAAGCGTACATGATGGCTCCAAGACCATCGACGTATATGTGGAATGTGGGGATTCCGTGTCACAGTCTGCATCCTTCGTGATAGATGGCAGTCTTGTCGATGTGGAGGAAGTGAGCACGCAGCGAGTGTTCAACATCACCATGGACTCACGCTCGAACAGCGAGGAAGACAAGACCATCAAGGACGGTGAGACCTCCATCAGCGTGGAAGGGTCAAACTGGAGCACCAATGGCTTTGTCAAGGATTCCTTTGGTACGTCTTCCTATGGAACGGACAACGACAAGGGCATCATGTCCCTACGTATTGCTGAGAACATGAAGGCGGTGTGCGACTACAAGCCTTTTGCATCCAACAGCATTGAACAGAATGGAATGGCCATCAGCTTCACGGTCAAGGTCAAGAATGTGGAAGACAGAAACGTGAAATTGATAGACTGCCTTGGCGACAACAAGGTGGGCTTCTATCTCACTGGTGAGAAACTGGTCTTCACCTGTGATGGCGCAACGGCAACCAACCCAGATGACCTTGGAGCGCAACAGACAGCCGTGGTGTATTACGCCCAGGACACGGTGACACGCTTCGACATCGTGATAGAGCCTTCTGCCATCGCCCCATACTCTGGTATAGGAAGCATCAAGATATTCCGAAATGGTGACGAAGCTGGTGCTTGTTACTATGACGCAGGGAAGTTCACCACAAACGAACACACCATCGACTTCGACGGTACCAGTGCTGACATCTACCTGTATAAGATTACGGCATGGGCTACATACTTCAATTTCCGCCAGGCACTCAACAACTACCTTGTGGGCTTGAAGGACACCAAGGAAATGCTCAGTGAGTATGAGAAGAACCTGGTGATGGCATCGCAGACAGCTGAGGGAACGACCAAGGACCGCCCAACCATGCAAGCCTGCATGAATGCAGGGCTTTGTTGTGTCACACTCCTTAAAAATGCCGACACGGACAACATCGAGCAGAACTATCCTGGCTATCTGGACAAACTTGATGGCGACAAGAAAACCAAGGCTTACTTCGACTGGATAGTCAGGTTCCCAGACCGTCCATGGCAAGACTTCAAGGTGCTGATGGTTCCAACCGTAAACCAAGGCACGACCTCTTCACTCCGTCCTGTCAAGAACAATAAGGGCAAGTTCAAGGGCTGCAAGGTCATCTTGCTCCATACAGAGGAAGACTTCACAGGTGAAGACTTGGAGAAATTCAAGCTATGCGAGAAGATGGCAGCCAAGGGCAAGATTCGTGTGAAGGAAGACGGCATGTGGTTCAACGTGGCGACAATCAAGGTGGACTACTCCGACTCTGGTGGCGCAAACAATGGAGCTACGATGGAACTGATGAACAAGCTCCAACGTGCCCTTGGTGAAGGTTATATGACACCAGCCCAGAACGCATACAAAGGAAGTGAGACACTAAATACATCCATCGACTCAGTTCCTTGCGCACTTTTCAGGACGGACATCAACTCCGTGGATGCCACCAATGAGTCATACGCCTACTTCCATGCGAAGGCCAATTTCAACGTGGACAAGAATAATCCTTCTTTCTTTGGTTTCGAGAAGGTTGACGGCTATACGGCAGACTGCCTGAACTATGGCGACTTCAAGGAACTTGTGGCAGCAAAGGGCCAAAAGCTCACGGACTTCAAGGATGAGGTGATGAAGGACACTTCCTCGCTCGTGGCTGGAAACATCTACATGCTTTCCGAGTATTGCGGTCCTTCCAACATATTCATCGAGAACGATGGAACAGGCTCCATGATAGAGACCACGGCCGTGGCAGACCCTATGGAAACTTCCAAGAGCCTTGCAGAGGTCAAGGCAGACAACGTGACCGAATATGACTGGACGGCAGTCTATCACACCTCTGATGACAAGTATGTCAAGTATAGCGGTGGAAACTGGATAGACACCACTGGCTCCATGACCTATGACAAGGCCACGAGAAAGTGGACAGTCACAGGAAGAGTCCTCAATCCAACGACGTGCTATGAGTATCTTAAATATGATTATCTCTGTTGGCTAAAGGGCGTGAACAGCGTGGAAGACATGATGAGGGTTGACGAGGCGACTGGCAAGCCAATCTGGCTTTCCTACTATGAATGCCGATACCCAGACGATGACGACTTGAATACCCTCTACGAGTCTGGCAAGAAGGTTCCGTATGACCTGTATAATTTCCTTTTGTTCACACAGCAATGCAGCAACGACCTCACAGAGGCTGATGGAGACATCACCCTTGATGGAGCGACGGTGAGCGGCACAAAGGAGAACCGTCTTGCCAAGTGGTCGCACGAACTTCACAAGTTTGCCAATGTCCGCAGCACCTTATGTTATGTATGCGCAAGTGACTATATCCTTGCCGTCGATCAGCGAAGCAAAAACATGATGCTGTCATTCTACAAGGACACGGATGGAGACAAGAGAGCCTACTTCAACCACTGGTATGATGGCGATTGTGTATGGAACTATGACAATGACTGTGGTCTCACGGTTCCTTGGGACTTGGATGCCGTAAATGACCCTAAGCATTATTACCAGGGATGGAACAGTGTCATGTTCCAGCAGTCATACAAGGCGGATGGTTTCTGGCTTGATGACAGCGGGGTGAACACCGTCACCTTGCATGACATCGCACAGGACATGCGAAATGCAGAGGCAGACGGCATGAAGATATTCTCAGCACAAGGTTGCACCAAACTGTGGTTGACAGACCGACTCAGCAAATGGGCAAAGGTCATCTCATCGTTCGATGGCGAAAGAAAGTACATAGAGAACTCCACCGCTGGAGCCAACTATTACTATGCGGTTCATGGGCTACGTCTTGACGATCTCCCTGAGACATTCAGAAAACGCTTCGCTTATCGTGATGGATATTACCAGGTGGGCGAGCTTTACCAGAACCCATTCAAGATGCGTGCCGTCGGAAACGACATCGCCATCAACATCAAGGCCGCCCAGGATGGATTCTTTGGAATAGGCGTGGATCGTGCCGACGCTTGCGTGGACAGTTGCTATTTGAAGGCTGGTGAGAGCTATACGCTCAGAAGTGGAATGACGGCAACAGGTGCAGGAACCATGCTCTACGTGTTTGGAGCGAAGAACCTTGCCTTGCTTGACCTGTCTGGTTGCACTCCAAAGGCTGAGAGCTGGGACATCTCCAACTGTGAAATGTTGCAAGAGTTGATTCTTGGTGGCGAATATTACCAACCAGTGGAAGGAAGTGGAGCCATTACCCAACTGAACCTTGGAAACAAGCCGTTCCTCACCTCCATCGACGTGAGAAATACAAGGATCACGTCAATCACTGCAACCTATTGCCCACGATTGAAGACAGTCCTTGCCAAGAACTCGCTTCTTTCATCAATAGACCTCGCAGAGGCCTCGCCAATCGAGACGCTACAGCTGCCATCTACGATGACAAGCCTTTCATTCAAGAACCTGCCAAGGCTTCAATACCCAGGAGGTCTCTCTTTTGACGGATTCGATGGCGTGAGAAGCTTGCTTGTGACAAACTGCCCAAAAATCAGCAGCACCCAGTTGCTACTTGACTGCATCAACGGTGGCTCGAACATCAAGTTCATCCGTTTGACGGACGTGAACGTATCTGGGGTATCAGGCATTCTCCAAACATTGAAGGACAGTGGAGCCGTTGGACTTGACGTGAATGGCACATCTTATGGTGAGAGCGGAAAATGCTCAGGATTGACAGGCCGATGGATTATGACAGATTTCATCTCCAAGGAGACACTTGAATCATTGCAAGCCTACTTCCCAGAGTTGAATGTATATAACAGCCAATACAGTGGAGTTGTCTTTGATGACACGGTGAACGATCCTCAGAACATCACCAACCTTGACAACAAGACAGGCTACGACTACAGCAACGAATACAAGGCATCCGCACATGTCCTGCAAATTTGGAACGACATGAAACCAGTCATAGGCATCTATGACCAAGGCAGCTCCAAGATGAATTGCATTCCTCTGGATGAAGGCGACTACTCGAAGCTTGCCGACGGTCGCTCACTCGAAAACACATACGACAAGGGTGAGTATGATGCCTTCATGTATATCGGGCGATACTGGTACAAAGGCATCAATGACTACAAGCATGACAGAAAGTACTTGTTCTATTCGAGCCTACAGACAAAGCCGATGTCAAGTGCAAGTGTGACAAAGAAAGTAAAGCTGGCAGAAATCATGCTCATGGCTGGTTGTTCCGTTTGTACAGACTCCATTGACACAAACATCTACGATGATTCTGGGAACCTTAAAATAGACAGCTCATCGACGTTCGTTCGCACCAATGCGAGCTACAACGCATACAAGATGGATGTGGAAGGCATGAGACAGGTACGTTGGCCTGGAGTGACAAGCAGCCGTATCGGTGGTGTGTTCGTCAAGGAAGATGGCTCTGTCATCGATATATACAACTTGACAGGCATGGCGTCAGATACAGACTTCATGGAAGGCGACTATACCTTCACATCGGTTCCAGATGGCTCAAAGTATTTCATCTTTGCCGTGAAGGTAGTCAATGCGGATGGAGAGGCACTTGCCGTTGACAGTTCTGAGTTGGAGGCGATCGAGCCTGACTGGGTGGAGCACAAGCCAGAACTTGTCGGAATCTATGAGGCAGCCATGCTCAACGGAACCCTGAGAAGCGTGACAGGTGTCGCTGCAAAGTTAGGTGACAACAACAGCAACACATACACAGGATGGACGTATGACAGCGAGGGCAACGTGCAGAACATAGACCCTACAGACATAGCCGATCTTACCTTGCACTATACCTACAAGGACTTCCAAAACTTGGCATGGCTGAGAGGTAAGGGTTATCAGATGATAGACTACGAGACCAGCAAGGATGTGGCAAACCTCTTCTATGCACTCATTGGAAACCGTGATGCACAGGCAGTGTGTGGCTATGGCCGTGGTGTTGGCTCATCAAGCAGCAATGGATGGACTAACAACTATAAGACAGGCTATTGGAACTCCATCGGAAAGGCAAACAGTCCTTGGAACAATGGCATGGGAAACAAGGTGCTCGGCATAGAGAACTTCATGGCTTGCAACTGTGAGTGGATGGACAACGTAGGTGTGAACATCAAGAGCTTCACAAGTTTCAAGAAAAGCAAGATGGTTGCAACATCGGGTGATCCCCTGGATTGTGTCTGGCATATCTATGACCCATTCACTCAAAGAGAGAGAGCCGTGCAAGGCATCAATGCCAATGGCTATTGCATCGGACGTGTAAGATTTGGAAGACATGCTGATCTTGTTCCAACAAAGCTCACAAGCGACAACAGCAAGTGGAATCAGAACTACACGGACATCTATTGGTATAGCCATAGCAGCGGTCGTGTCCTGTTTCGTGCCAACGTCAATGCGAATGCGTATGGCGGTCTCGCTTGTGCGTCTGCGTACTACGCTTCATCGAACTCGTATACGGACATCGGCACTCGTCTCGCCTTCAAGGGAGCGATAGAGCTGAAAGCAGCGTGATGGCGGAAAAGCGTCAAAGCGTAAGGTGGAGACCTTCTAAAAAAGGTGCTCCACCTCAATTTACCGCCCATGGCGGTCGATTTTTGAAAAATTTTATGTACTTTTGCAGTCCCCAAAGGGGAGGTAGAGGGGTTCAACGGTCGTGTCCTGTATCGTGCCAACAACAATGCGAATGCGAATGGCGGTCTCGCTTATGCGAATGCGAACAACGCTTCATCGAACTCGAATACGAACATCGGCACTCGTCTCGAATTAAGAACTACCTGTCTTTAGACAGCTTCATCGCACCCATGCAAGTGGCAACGTGCTTGCCCATCGTACATGCGAGAACCCTGAGCCACGGCAACAGCACAATATTGTGGAAAGCCGAAACATAAAATTGGAGTCCTGAAGGCTTATGATAGATTTTAAAACATTGAACAACCTGGTTCCTGAGATTGTCACCCATGAGAATCTAAGTGAAAGCTTTGACTATGTGGTGAGAGACTTGAAGCCAGAGCAAAAGGAAAGAATAAAAAAGAAAAAGGATGCCATCATCGACTACCTCCATGATCACATCACGGATGGAAGTTTTCAAATTACAGGTTTCAAGAACCTCCATGTGAAAGATGGGCCAAAGGAAAGGGACGTGCAAGCACCTTCAGTTGTGGACAGAATAGGCTGCCATGCAATTATGAGCGTCTTTGAGAAATATGTCTATCCCACGGTGATAGCGACATCTGCCGCAAGTATCAAGGGAAGGGGAATGCACTATCTCCACCACATCGTGGAAAACGACATCCATGAATGCGAGGAACACCTGTATTACTATCAATGTGACATATATCATTTCTACGACTCAATCAATCAAGATTTGATGTATGCCGATTTGAAGGAATATGTGAGCGACCCTATCATATTAAAAATCTTTTCAAACTTTGTTCATCTACTGTCCAATGGCCTTTCAAAGGGACTAAGAAGCTCACAATGCTTTGCAAACCTTCACCTGTCACCTATAGACCACTATATGAAGGAGATTGTGGGCGTTCGCTATTATTACAGATATTGTGATGACATAGTGATGATGTCCACTGATAAGAGAGAACTTTGGAAGTGGCGTGACATATTGCATGAAGAACTCTCTAAGCTTGGACTTCACATCAAGCCAAGTGAAGCTGTTAGGCCTGTAAGCGTTGGACTTGACTATTTGGGATATGTCCATTATGAAGACTATTCCTTGATAAGAAAACGAACAAAACAAAAAGCAGCCAGGCATCTTGCCAAGGTGAGAAGTCGCAAGCGAAGACAGGAAATCATCGGCTCGTTCAAAGGCATGGCTTGCCATGCGGACTGCAAGCATTTATTTTTCAAACTAACAAATAAACGTATGAAGAAATTCAGTGAACTGGGTATCACATATACCCCAGAGGATGGAAAGAAACGATTCCCTGGCAAGGCTGTCAGACTGAGTGCCATTGTCAACAAGGAAATCGAAATCCACGACTATGAGAAGGATGTGAAGACCTCACAAGGTGAAGGCCGTTACATCGTAAGCTTCAAGGATGCCAAGACTGGAGAATGGGCAAAGTTCTTCACGGCATCTGAGGAAATGAAACAAATCTTGGACAAGGCAAGTGACATTGAGGATTGTTTCCCATTCACAACAGTGATTGAGAGTGAGGTCTTCGATGGAAACAAGGTAAAATACCGCTTTACCTAAACAAGGTTTGAACAGCAGTTTATTTACTTTTAAACAACAACAGAAGATGGAAAAGATTTATGGTTCTCCAATTCGTCAAGACGGATTGATGAAGGTTGGTCGAAACCGTTGGGATTTGTTCTATGGATTCGGCAAGGATGATGACAATGAAGTTGGCTGGAACTGGCGCAAGACATTTGATCATCAGCCAACTTTGGAAGAGGTGAAAGATACTATTATCACTCAGATCAATTCAAACGCTCAGAAAGCGATATTGGAGGGCTATGAGTGGAATGGTCATCAGGTGTGGCTATCTGATGAAAATCAGCGAAACTACACTTTAGCTTATGGTTTGGCCAAGGATGGAGATTTGAAGTCGATGCCAACAGTCAAGCTTGGTTCTGATGCCAATCCTCTTCTATACACATTCAAAGATATTGAAGAGTTGACATCCTTCACTCTTGGAGTTCAAGCACACATACAAAGTTGTCTTGAATCAGCCTGGAAGGAAAAGGAAGAAATAGACTGGTCTTTGTTCGATTAAAATCATTAAAAAAGCACTCAAACTTGCTATTTGGGTGCTTTTTTTATTCACATTTCGTTTTTGTCTGTGGAAAATACATTTCGTTTTTGAATGCGTGCGCTTTTGGTTTTGCCGTGATTACAAGGCCGTGTTGCAGGTGTACTGATGACCCAAACATCTTCCCAGCCTGGTGCCGAGATGCAGATTCGAATTCGTGGACAGCGTTCTTTGAATGCAAGCAACGATCCTCTGATTGTACTTGATGGCATTCCATTCATGGGCAACCTTTCAGATATCAATCCTGCCGATATCAAGTCTATGGACATTTTGAAAGATGCCTCTGCCACAGCCATCTATGGTTCCCGTGGAGCCAATGGCGTTATTCTTATTACGACCGCTAAGGGCGCAGAAGGAACACCAGCCAAAGTAAGCTACAACGGCTATTTTGGTTTCAAAAAGATATTCCATAAATATCCAATGATGAATGGTCCTGAATTTGCTGCTCTTCGTAAAGCCGCAGGCAAATACGAAAACACTTTGGATGAAAGCGATGATACTGATACAGACTGGCAAGACCTATTCTTCAAGACAGGTATTACTACAAGCCATGATGTAAGCGTTTCAGGTGGCACAAAGGGCGGTAGCTATAGCTTTGGTGCAGGTTACTATCACGACGAAGCAGTTGTTCCTACACAGGGATTCAATCGTATTTCTGTACGTGGAAACTTTGACCAAAGTGTAGGCAAATACTTCCGCTTTGGTTTAAGCACAAACAACAGCTATCGCGAAATTAAGGGCGGCAACGTTGGTATCTATAATGTTTTAACTATGAGTCCTTTGGCTAGTCCTTACAATGAAGACGGAACATTGAAGCGTGTCATCAAGATGCCTCTGGACAATACTTGGGTCTTAACAAGAGACGTAGCTGAAGGTTTGGAAGATTCTTGGCTCAACGAAAATAAGGGCATTGGTTCGTACAATACCTTATTCGCTGAAGCAAAGTGTCCTTGGATTAAGGGATTGACATATCGTATCAATGTTGGTTTAAACTATCGCACTAGCAAACAGGGTGCCTTTACAGGAACAGGCGTTGGCAGCGATAATGCAGATTCTCCTAACAGTGCTTCGGTTCAACAATCTACATACAAGAACTGGGCTGTAGAGAATCTTATAACTTACGACAACACCTTTGCAGAGAAGCATCATGTAAACGTTGTCGGCATGTATTCTGCTGAACAGACCACATACGAGCAAACCCATATGTCAGGTCAGGCTATCCCTGCTGAATATTTCCAATATTATAATATAGGTGCAGCAACCAAGAACCTGTCAGTCAACCCTGGCTATCAAAACTACTGGCAGAGTGGATTGATGTCTTGGATGGGTCGTGTTATGTATTCTTATGACAACAGGTATATGCTTTCAGCAACCTTCCGTGCTGACGCATCCTCTCGTTTGGCGAAGGGACACCAGTGGCATACCTATCCTGCAGTATCTGCTGGTTGGAATATCGCGCGAGAAAACTTCATGAAGAGTTTGACCTGGATTGACAACTTAAAACTCCGTGTAGGTTATGGTGAAACATCTAACCAGAGTATCAACCCTTACTCTACTCTCGGTGCATTGAGTACTCGCCCATACAACTTTGGTCCTACTGGATATGACCGTGGTTTCTATGTAAGCACATTGCCTAATGACGAATTAGGATGGGAGTATTCATCAACCTGGAACTTCGGTGTTGATTTCAGTCTGTTCCAGGGTCGTTTAAGCGGTACATTGGAATACTATATTCAAGATACCAAAGACTTGCTTCTTGGCGTTTCCCTGCCATCTACTTCTGGCGTAAACAGTTATACTGCCAACATTGGTAAAACTCGCAACAAGGGTGTCGAATTCACCTTAAACGGAACTATCATTGATGGTAAGAATGGTTGGACATGGGATGCCGGCATTAATCTCTATGCAAACAAAAACAAGTTGGTAGCTCTTGCATCTGGAGCAGATCGAGATCTCAGCAATCGTTGGTTTGTAGGTCATCCTATTGATGTCATCTACGACTACAAGAAAATTGGTTTGTGGCAGAAGGACGACAAGTATCTGGACGTCTTGGAACCTGGTGGCAACGTAGGTATGATTAAAGTAGAATATACTGGTGACTACAACGAAGATGGAACTCCTACACGCCAAATAAATAGTGATGATATGCAAATCATGGAGATGGATCCAGACTTGATGGGTGGTTTTAACACAACAGTGGGCTACAAGAACTTTGATTTGACAGTTATTGGTTCTTTCCAAATTGGCGGTAAATTAATTAGTGCGCTTCATTCTTCAAATGGTTACCTGAACCTGATGAGTGGACGTCGTAATAATATCAAGGTCGATTACTGGAGTGAAGAAAACACCAACGCAAAGTATCCTAAGCCAGGTGGCATTGCTTCGGGCGACAACCCTAAATATGGCTCTACACTCGGCTACTTCGATGCTGGTTACTTGAAGATTCGTACCATCACCTTAGGCTATAATTTTGATAAGCTGAAGGCTGTCAAGAACTTCGGTATCAGTAAACTCCGTGTATATGCATCTGTACAAAACCCATTTGTATTCTTCTCTCCTTTCAAGAATGAATGCGGTCTTGATCCAGAAACCAATACTTTGAGTAATAATGGCAGTACCATGGCAGTAACCATGGACGGTTACACAGGGGCTCACAAATTGCCTGTAGTAGGTTATAATACCCCAGCTACACGAAACTTTATCTTCGGCGTTAATGTTACATTCTAAAAGACTTACAATTATGAAGAATATTAGAAAAAATATATTAGGTCTTGGCATTGCTTCTATAGGAATTTTGATGCTAGGCTCTTGCTCAGACATTTTGGATGAGCAACCACGCAGTCAATACGACCCAACATTCTTTACTACCGAGAATGGTATCAAAGGTGGCTTGACCGCACTTTACTCTCACCTCCGTGATACTTACGGACAGGCATATTACTATAATAATTGCGAAACTGGTACTGACGAGTATACATGGGCCCAAAGTGCCGATGGCAACTTTAAGGACGCAGACCTTTCAGGTATTGGCAACTTAACTTCTTTGTCTTGCCGTGCTGACGCTTTGTGGGGTAATGCCTTTATCTACATAAACACAGCAAGTGGTGTCATAGAAAATGGAGAGAAAGGAAATATCTCCGAAGCTTTACTTTCAGAGGCTCGTTTCTTCCGTGCATTCGATTACTTCCGTCTGGTACAAACCTTTGGTGGCGTACCTTTGGATTTGGGTGCTGGCGAAATGAGATTCAACACAGCTCCTACCCGCGTCTCTGTACGTAACACGGTACCAGATGTTTATACTAAAGCCATTTTCCCTGATCTCAAGACTGCAATAGAGAATCTTCCAGAAAAGGGACGTGTTATTGGCGGTGTCACTAAGACATTGGCCCGTTTGGTATTGGCACAGGCTTACTTAACCTATGGTTGGTGGTTAGAGAATCCAAAGAACATTCCTACCTATCCAGAGTGTCAACGTACAGACCCAGATGGACATGATGCAGCATGGTATTTCCAGCAGGCATACAATGTTGCCCTAGAAGGCATTCAGAACCCTGGACCATTTGGCTTAATGGATACTTATTATGACGTAAACCTTGCAGAAAACGATCGTAATAAAGAAATGTTACTTTACGCAGACCATACAGAAAGCAGTGAAGAATACAATGGTGGCTCACTTAGTTATGGCGGTGGTGGCGCACCAGACAACTTCGCCTCTTGGATGGTATGCTGGAACTACCCTAACATGGTAATCGATAAGGCTGATGGTTCTAAGTTCAATCCAGTATTGCGTGCTGCTGTTCAAGCCTTAGGACGTCCTTGGACTCGTATGGCACCTACGCAGAATGTTTTCAAAGAGACTTTTGCTGACAAGACCAATGACTCTCGTTATGATGGCACATTCACCTACACATTCCGTGCGAACTGGGACTTAGGCGGCAATAACACAGAAAAAGGTATTGGTGCCAATGGTATGGACATCAAGGTGGGTGACGCTGTCCTCACTTTCGTTGATAACGATAACAACATCTCTTACAATGGAAATGGCGCAGGTGTAGGCGCAGGTACAACCGCTGGTCGTGCAGATTATGTAGTAGGTCCATCCGGCATTAGTCGTTTCAAATATCCTATCCTTTGGAAACTTGGTCCTTATCGTACTGACAACAATGGAACTGTCGGACAACCTAATGCAGGTAGTACACGTCCGTTCCCTATCTGCAAGTTCTCAGAGCTCTACTTTGCTGCAGCAGAAGCAGCTGTAAAGGGCGCCACAACACAACCAGGTTTTTCTGCTCGTGAATTAATCAACGTAATTCGTGCTCGTGCAGGAAAATGGCGTTGGGACAACAATGGTAACAAGGAGAAGATTGAAGACCACAGTGCAGAAATGACTGCAGCCACTCCACAAGTAATCACTATTGACTACATTCTCGACGAGTTAGGTCGTGAGTATTTCGGTGAGGGACATCGTTGGTTTGACCTTGTTAGAACACAGACATGGAAAGATCGTGCAGGGAAATACACGATTTGTGGTGCTGGAGCAGGAGACCATACACCAGAGACCTTCACTCGCAATATTCCTGATGGTTTCTATCTCCGCCCTATTCCACAGGGACAGATAGATGCCTTGATGATGAGCGATGCGGAAAAGGAAGCTTATCAAAATCCAGCTTATCGTAACTAAGTAATAATCGAGTAGGAGGAAAACGAAGTAGTTTTTCTCCTACTTTCGTTTTCCGACCTCTCACACCACCGTACGTGCGGTTCCGCATACGGCGGTTCCTATTTTGGGTACCATTCGATAAATGTTTTTGAAACAACCAAGGATTTTTGAAGATTATTCGTATTACGGTAATTACAATTTCAGTTATTACAGTTTTTTCCTGAGGGGGTATAAG
>ERZ1024411.4-NODE-4-length-31370-cov-9.334313_pt1 | contig 31370 bp, 26 predicted proteins | sample MGYA00520784_ERZ1024411 | MGnify/ENA primary metagenome ERZ1024411 (study PRJEB33242, sample SAMEA3444280) | Homo sapiens | biome: Host associated; feature: Gastrointestinal tract; material: Stool | place: Uganda | collected 2011-01-01 ...
ATGCGTTGTGCACTTTCGAGTGTTGCATTCACACTATTGAGCGTAGACTGCACATCAAGAGCAGCCAAGTTTGCAGTTAAGCGTTCTGCATTCTCACTTGTTTGCTTAAGGTGTCCCACCATTTGTGGTATATCCTTTTGCATCATAGCGTTGAGTTGTACTGAAGTTTGTTTCAAGTTGTCCGTAATATCCTTCGCATTGTGTAAGGTTGCAGCCAACGCAGGATCGCCTGTAAGATGGTTAATGTTGTCCATAATAGAGTCGAGCTTAGGCAACATCTTTTCGATTTGTGGCACCATTGCACTCACCTTATCCATAGCTCCTTCGTGCATTCCTCCTGGTATTGTATCGCCCTGAACAATATTGCTTGCAGGATTAGGACCAAGTACTAAAAGCATTTTCACTCCTCCCATAAGTTCTGTTTCAAGCTCAGCACGTGTTTGCTTAGGCACTCTCATTTCATCATCAAGTTCAATGCCAACTACCACAAACTCGCCACGATTATAATCATAGTTTATCGTGCGAACAATGCCCACTGGATAGCCATTGGCATACACTGGATTTGATACTGAAAGTCCAGCTACATCCTTAAATTTCACATAGTATGTGTTTGTAGATTTAAACACATTAATGCCTTTAAGAAAATTGAGTCCTACAAATAGCAAGACAATAGCCACTATTGCAGTAAGTGCAATTTTTGTTTCCTTTTTCATGTTTTTTCTTATTTGAGAAAAGCATTATCACTGTGCTTTTTCCTTGGCACGTGCCTCAGACAAAGCTACAGACTTTCCACCCTCATACGCTACGAGATAAGCACTTTTCATCTTTTCCTTAACCGTGCGTAGTGCCTTTTGCGCCTCAGCATAAGATGTGTAGCTACCATAAAAATATTTATACAAGCTACCCTCTTTTACTCTTTTAATAGCCAATCCCTTAAACTGTGGGTCTGTAGTTTCGATTTGTACTTTACCCGCACCCACTTGTATGCGATAAGTTATTGTGCTCTTTTTATTAGGTGTTTTTTTGCTTTTATTGCCTTCCTTATCCTTTTGTTTTTGCGATGCTTTTACCTCTGTTTTATCATTGTTTTTAACAGCCTTACTGGTTCTTGCATTGCTCTGTTGTTTGTCGTTACTCTCTTTTTTATTGGCAGTTTGTTTTTTACTTTCTGCCAACATTGGCTCACGCTTTTTAGCGTTCTTATCAGCTACAGCTTTTTGCTGTGTTTCAGCGTTTTTAGCTTTGCTTGTACTGATTTCTTTTCCTGTTTTTTCGTTATGAACACGAGTCTGATTGGTCTGCTTTTGTACAGTAACATTCTTTACATCAGTACGTTTCTTATCTGGTTTATTTGCAGTATCTGTGTTAGCAGACTTCTTTGGCATATTCTCCGACCGACGAGATATTAAGAGCGAAGCACTTTCTTTTTTATCATGCTCTCCTACCAATCTTGCAGTAGGAACTGCTGCAACTGGCACCACAGCAACCTCTTTACTTGCTGCTTTCACGTCGTCTACTTGGTCTGCTACGTATGCACCATTAAAGACCTGTTTCGCATTTTGTGGAATGCTTGTGGCTGTGCGGTCGTGCTGTCTGCGATATGCCAAAAAACCATTGTAAATGCTTTGGCTAAGCTCTGCAATACCTTGTTGCGAATTTAGATAGGCTTCCTCTTGTGGTGTAGTTATAAAGCCCAATTCAGTCAAGACCGAAGGCATACTGGTATTTCGCAAAACGAGGAAACCTGCTTGGTGTACTCCTTTGTTTGGGCGTCCCACCGAGGCATATTGCTTTTGTATGCACGAGGCAAGATCTACGCTTTGCTTCATAAAGCGGTCTTGCATAAACTCAAATATCACGTAGCTCTCAGCCTTGTTGGGATCAAATCCTTGGTAGGTCGTTTTGTAGTCGCTCTCCATTGTGATAACAGAGTTTTCGCGCTTTGCAACAGCCAAATTTGCACTTGCCCGTGCCATACCTAAGGTGTAGGTTTCAGAGCCATAGGCCTGTTTTCCATTGGGCAGTGCGTTGGTATGTACTGATATAAACAAGTCAGCCTTGTTTTTGTTAGCAATATCAGCTCTACCTTGCAAGGGTATAAAAACATCTTTCTTGCGCGTATATATTACCTTTACATCAGGACAATTTTCCTCTACCAACTTACCAAATGCTAAGGCTACGTTCAGATTTATATTCTTCTCTTTTGAGAAACTACCCACTGCACCTGCGTCGTGTCCGCCATGGCCCGCATCGATTACGAGCGTAAAGTTACGCTTTTCCGTGCTTGAAAATGCCACGAATGGAATAATTGCGAAAAACAGAACAATATATAAGAATTTCAAAAGAGATTTTTTCATGTTTTTTAAGTTGTTTGTGTACAAGATAGCACATATAGTAGCAAGTTTCTTTGCTCACTACCATCGACAAATAAACTATATTGATGCACAAAGGTAATAAACAATCAGTAAACGTTTTGCACGTATTACCAACTTTTGCATATTTTGGCTCATATTGTAGTATTACAATACCCTAAAACAACTAAATTTTGCAGTGTTATCAACAACATGAATCTCAATTTCTTATTCTCCATTCCTGTGGATAAAGATTATTGGCGCGCGTTCCTAAATTATTCAAAAAGCCTAACGCATGGCCCATATAGGTGGCCACTACATAGCCTCTCTTTATGTCTGACGGAAGCACAATAGCCTCGCGTCTGAGGTATGCCAAGGCCTCATCGAGCGAAAGTTCAGCATGCGGAAAGGCTTGTTCATTACGCACCACCGATAGAGCCAAAGCATGTTGGGGCACTATTTTGTGTCCTTTTTCTTCGGCAATAGCAACCCCTGCAACCAGCGTTTTCATCGTTTGCATGATGCGTTGCACATCGTCTGCCCAAGACTTTGCTACAGCCGTAATTCTGCCTTCTCCGTATGGCAATAGTTTAAACAAATTAGGCTGGTTGAGCCATGTTGATATTTTAGAAGCTTCTTTTATAGCTCCTGCTTGTTTTGTTACAGATTGGCGTTTCTTTGTTTTTTTGCTTTTAATAATAGGTGCACTACTCGTTTTGCGCAAAAGCGCAAGGAATAGTCCTTCACCCTTAGCTTTGTGCGGAAAGAAGTGATAAACAGGCATTGAACGCATGGTTGTATCGCCCACAATACCCCAATCATGTTCTATGTCAATAGGCACGAGTTCTGCTCCCAACTCTTGGCATATACGCTGCACATTGTCTTCGTTCTCTTGTCTGTTAAACGTGCATGTGCTATAAACTAAATATCCTCCCTCTCGCAGCGAAGGCCATACAGAGTTTATAATCTCCCACTGACGGTCGGCACATTTCAGCACATTGTCTAAACTCCACTCCTCTACTGCGCCATCGTCTTTGCGAAACATCCCCTCGCCCGAACAGGGCACATCTGTTGCCACGACATCGAAAAAACTGCCCAACGATGCAAATTCATCGGGGTATGCAGATGTAACTACTACATTGGGATGCCCCCATTTCGTAAGGTTTTCTGCTAACACTTGAGCACGCTGCCGTATAGGTTCGTTTGCAACCAACAGACTATCGTTTGGCAACAATGTGCGCCACAAGGTGCTTTTTCCACCAGGTGCAGCACACAAATCGAGCATACGTTGTGGCACGATATCAGCTGCTATCTGCTGATAGACACGAGCTATAAACATAGACGATGCTTCTTGCACATAGTAACAACCTGCATGCAAGAGAGGGTCGTACGTAAAACGTGGTCGTTCAGGCAAATAGCGTCCCCATTGGCTACACCATTTTACGGGTTCATCCACATCAAAAGGCAGTTTCTCCTGCGGTTTATTAGGGTTAATGCGAATGCTTACAGGGGGCACTGTTTCTGCTATAGCATTGCATAATTGCGAGGATTCGACTGCACCAAGGAGTTGCTCAATTTCGCTTTTAAAAGAAGGAGGAAGAGTTTTCATTAATACCCAACTATTTGATATAAAACAATGTTCTACCTATACCGACACCTTAGCCGATATATGTGGCCAGGGGTTATAATCTTGTAGTTCAAAGTCTTCGTAACGGAAGTCGAATAGGTTTTTAACATCAGGATTGAGCACCATTTTGGGCAAGGGGCGTGGCGTACGCGTGAGCTGTAATTTAGCCTGTTCTATGTGGTTCAGATAGATGTGAGTATCGCCCGTAGTATGCACAAAGTCGCCAGCCTTAAGTCCGGTTACTTGCGCCATCATCTGTAAGAGTAAGGCATAACTTGCAATGTTGAATGGAACGCCTAAAAACGTGTCAGCAGAACGTTGATAAAGTTGTAATGACAAGCGTCCTTCAGCCACATAGAATTGAAAGAGCAGATGGCATGGTGGTAAATTCATCTTGCCAAGGTCTGCCACATTCCATGCCGAAACAATCATTCGACGCGAGTCGGGTTGCTCCTTAATTTGCTTGACAACCTCGCTTATTTGGTCGATGTGTCCACCATCATAGTCGGGCCATGAGCGCCATTGATAGCCATAGATATGACCTAAATCGCCATTTTCGTCTGCCCATTCGTTCCATATACGCACCCCATTATCTTGCAAATAATGCACATTGGAGTCGCCTTTCAAAAACCACAATAGCTCATAAATAATTGATTTTAAATGCAGTTTTTTTGTTGTAAGCAATGGAAATCCATCTTCGAGGTTAAAGCGCATTTGATGTCCAAAGATACTCTTGGTGCCCGTTCCTGTACGGTCTGACTTTGTCACACCATCGTCGAGGATATGTTGCAGAAGGTCGAGATATTGTTTCATTCTAACTGATATTACGTGATGAGTGAATAAGGCGGTTGTTTAAAACACCGTCCACAATTTATTACCCTCTGGATAGGGGGCATCAACAGCAATTTGCTTATGGCTCACAGGATGTTCAAATTCAATGTGGCGTGCATGCAAACAGATTGATCCATCGGGATTAGAGCGTGGTGCGCCATACTTAAGATCGCCTTTTATAACGCAGTGTATTGCTGCCAACTGACAACGGATTTGGTGGTGACGACCAGTGTGAAGATGCACTTCAAGCAGATGATAACGATCTGATGATGAGAGCAAACGATAGTCGAGTGTAGCTTTCTTAGACCCTGGCACCTCATGAGAGTGGGTATACGATTTGTTTTGGCGTTCGTTGCGTGTTATCCAATGCGTAAGCGTTGCACTTGGTTGTTTTGGGGCAGCACACACTATGGCATGGTAGGTTTTTCGTATTTTACCTCCCACCCTAAACATTTCGTTGAGTCGAGCCAAGGCCTTGCTTGTCCGTGCAAACACAACAACGCCACTTACGGGGCGATCGAGTCTGTGCACCACACCTAAAAACACCTCACCTGGTTTGTTGTACTTTGTTTTTATGTATGCTTTCACATCGTCGGCAAGCGTGCGGTCGCCAGTTTTATCGCCTTGCACTATTTCGCCAGGTTGCTTATTAACGATGATGATGTGGTTGTCTTCGTAAAGTATTGTCATGGTGATGAGGATAAATATAAGGGTTAAGTGATGCGCAAAAAAGCATTTGCATGTACTCACTTAACCCTTACTATTCTGTGGTTATAAATAGCAATCAGGCGGTTTAAAGCCAAAGCTATGCTTAGCCTTAAGCCTTCTGACAGACAAGGCTATTACATGTTCATACCACCATCAACCTGGATAACCTGTCCGCTAACGTAGCTTGACATATCTGAGGCAAGGAAGGTTGCAACATCTGCAATATCCTCGGGTTTACCACCACGACGAAGTGGAATAGCTTTCATCCATTCTTTACGAACTTCCTCGCTAAGTTGTGCAGTCATAGCGGTTTCGATAAAGCCTGGAGCAATAGCATTGGCACGAATGCCACGGCTACCCATCTCTTGTGCAACACTCTTTGCCAAAGCGATAAGGCCAGCCTTTGAAGCTGCATAGTTGCTCTGTCCTGCATTGCCATGAACGCCTACAACAGATGCCATATTGATGATAGAACCCTTGCGCTGACGCATCATGATTGGGGTACAAGCATGAATAAAGTTGAAGGCTGACTTCAAGTTTACAGCAATTACAGCATCCCATTGTTGCTCTGTCATACGGAGCATAAGACCATCTTTGGTGATACCGGCATTATTAACCAAGATATCGATAGAGCCAAAGTCTTCGTGGATTTTCTTTACTACTTCGGCAGTATCTTCAAAGCTTGCAGCATTCGATGCATACGCTTCGCACTTCACGCCAAGCGCAGCAATTTCGTTGCGAGTAGCCTCGCCGTTTTCGTCGATTTTCAAGTCAGTAAACGCAATGTTTGCGCCCTCGGCAGCAAACTTCAAAGCGATAGCCTTACCAATGCCACGTGCAGCACCAGTAATCAAGGCTGTTTTTCCTGTTAAAAGTCCCATTATAATTGAGTTATAAAAATTTTGTATACAAATTTGTTTAGCGACAATAATGGTCAGCTAAGAACCTGTGGCATATTGAGCACTCGTTGCAAAAGATTCTTCACCACGGGATAGGTTTCCTCTTCGGTAAGTCCTTCGCCCAAGCGGTCGTAGATATAGGGCACTTCGAGTCCCTTTAGCGAATAGTGTATAATGTCTGCCATGAGGTCTACATTCTCAATGCGGAAGCGTTTGAGCTCAACCCCTTCTTGCAGAACCTGTACAAGTATACGATGTTCTTCAATATCAAATTGCTTGCGAACCTTTTCCACCATCCAGATATTCCTAAAGAATTCCGCTCTTAACGAGCCATTGCGTGCCACGCTATCGCGTATGATGCTTAAGTGAGCGTACACCATATAAAATATTTTCTCTTCAGGCTCAACAGTCATCGATGCCACTTCATCCATTTTTTCAGATAGGCGGTCGAGTTCCTCCTCTATTACAGCATAATAGATTTCTTCCTTGTTACGAAAATAAGTATATAAAGTGCGCCGACCCTTACCCGAGGCTGCTGCAATGTCGTTCATTGTTGTTGCTTCTAAGCCTTTATGAGCAAATAAGTCGCGTGCAACCTCTATTAGTTTTTGGCGCGTTTTTGTGATGGACATAGTTTTCAATTTACACAATTCTGCTTTCAGTGTGCAAAGATAGTGCAAGGTGAGAGAAGAGCAAAAAAGAAAACAAACTTTTTGGTTTCTTTTTTACTTTTCCGAACCGAAGCCTATCTTATGAAAAGATAGTGCAAGGTGAGAGAAGAGCAAAAAAGAAAACAAACTTTTTGGTTTCTTTTTTACTTTTCCAAACCGAACAAGCCATTAAGAAAAATAGCTCAGTTGCAATTCCTAACAAGCCATATTTCTTTTGTTTGCAAAGAAACAAATCATTGAGGGATTTTTCCGATTTTTGGAGCGTTTTACATAAATATCTGATTATCAATAAGATACAGTATTTTTCATAAGCTCACCATACTTGCACAACCTACAAGGATACGTATTCTTGTGCCTCAATAACACGTTTATTAGCACCTAAGGATACGCATTCTTGCATCACAAGGATACGCATCCTTGCATCGTTATAACACGTTTGTTGCATACAAATCATGTCCATGTATACTTTTAATAAACACTGCTATGCTATTTATTGCAAAAATACATTAATTTTATTAACATTTCATTTCTATTTCGCAAGTTCAAAATGTCAATAAATGTTCACAAATTGCAGTTGATTGCTGTATGATTATTGTGCTGGTTTATCCTTATAATCTGTAGCAACACTATCTGTGTGGGAAGACTTATTTGCGGTTTTTGCAGTTGGCTTATCAACATACACCCCCGCAGCTTTTTCAACCGCAATAGTTTCATCGTCGAGTTGATCGTAGTTGGCTGATGCCTCTTGCTGTGAGTCTTGGTGTGTGCCACTATTATCATTTACTACATATCGGCGGTAATAAGATATGCAAAGCGTAGTTACGGGGAGTGCTAATATCAGCCCGACTATACCAAAGGCATAGCCCCAAACAGAGAGCGAGAGCAGAATAATGGCAGGTGGAAGCCCCATAATTTTGCCCATTATGCGTGGGGTAAAAATGGTATCTTGCAGCACTTGTACTACCAAATAAACGATGATAACAAGACACAAAAGCCACCAAAAGTTTTCGCCCGTTTCGGCAGCCTTGAGTAGTGCCAACAGAGCTGCAGGAATAATTCCCACCACTTGCAGATAAGGTACAAAACTTATAACCCCTATCAAACACCCCAAGCCTATGGGCACAGGAAAACCAATGATGAGGAAACCAACTGAAAACATCACGCAATTGCTCAATGCCACCAATGCTTGACCACGAAAGTAGCCAGCCATGCCATGCTCTATGTCAGCCACAAGTTGTGCAGCAAAAGCACGTTTTGAACGAGGCACAAAGTTTATCCATCCATTGGCATATTTTTCGTAATCAGTAAGGATAAACAGCAAGTATAGCAAGGCAATGAGCGATGCTGCAACATTAATTATCACACCAGCCGTGCTCCAAAGCACATTCCACACTTTGGGCAAAGTGTTTTTTATGTAATCCATCACATCAGATTGCTGCAACAACTGCTCTATTTTATACTCACTTACATGGTGATGCAAAAAGGTTTGCACAGCAGCGGGAATAGTGGAGTTGTTGGCTCCCTTCTGTAAATACGCCAAAGCCACATCCTTGAGATGCACCATTTCGTCTATCATAGGTGGCACTACTATGTAGAAAAAACCTACCAAAATGCCTATCGTAATAATCAAGGTAACGATGATAGACAAAATGCGATTGCGAAAATGACAACGGTACTGCAAAAATCTTACTACCGGATAGAGCAAATAGGCCACTACCCATGCTACAAAAAAAGGAATGAGCACTCCACTCAAAAAATAGAGCAATCCGCCAGCTAATGCAATCAAAAGTAGCGCTATTAAGCCACGTATAAAGCGGTCGAAAGTGATGGGATTTTTTCCGCCAAACTTAAATGTAGAGCCTGCAGCTAATGACTCTTCTGCCCCATGAGTTTGCCGCATTTCTGTATTTCTGTTCATATATGCCTAAAATTCGTGAATATGATGTTGTTTTAAAAGCAAATTTATCTATTCTATTTTAAAAATGCTTGAAAAGCATAGCTTTTTGTTTGTTCTATCTCAAATAAGCTATATATTTGCACCATGGGAACACTATATTTAGTGCCTACACCAGTGGGCAACCTTGAGGATATTACACTCAGAGCATTGCGCATTCTGAAAGAGGTAGACGTTATCTTAGCAGAAGATACACGCACATCGGGCATACTGCTCAAACACTTTGAAATTAAGAACCAATTGGTTTCGCATCATAAATTTAACGAACACCAAACCGCCGACGCCTTTGCCGCACGCATGGCTGCTGGCGAGACAATGGCACTGATATCTGACGCTGGCACACCTGCTATATCAGACCCTGGCTTTATGCTTGTTAGAGCATGTGTTGCACGCGATGTTGTCGTTCAATGTCTGCCAGGTGCTACTGCCTTTGTGCCCGCATTGGTAGCTTCGGGATTGCCTTGTGAGCGCTTTACATTCGAGGGCTTTTTGCCTCAAAAGAAAGGCAGAGCCACCCGACTAAACACCTTGAAAGAGGAGCCAAGAACGATGATTTTTTACGAATCTCCCTATCGAGTAGTGAAAACACTTACGCAATTTATCGACACCTTTGGGGCTGAAAGACGATGCTCTGCATGCCGTGAAATATCTAAAATTCACGAAGAAAGCGTGAGAGGAAGCCTTGCCGAAGTGCTTGAACACTTTAAGGAGACCGAACCTCGAGGCGAATTTGTAATAATCGTTGAGGGCTTTGATGCTCCTAAAAAAAAATAATAAAAGCAAATAGTTAAACTTTTGGATGGCAATGGTGTCTATCTATATAAATACAGACAAACATGGGCTACCATCCTCTATTTATAACTTATACAGAACACACAACTATGAAACAATTTATCTTGCTACTTACCGCTATCTGCACCCTATCGTTTGCCACATCGTGCAGCACAAAGAAAGAAAAAGAACAAGAGAATAAGGACATGAGTTCGGCCACTATCGACTCGCTCAGACAAGCACTTACACAGTCGCAAAACGAGTCGAGCGATATGATTGAAACCTTATCACAAATACAAGACGGCTTTGACAAAATAAATGAGGCCGAAGGAATTGTGAATGTTGAAAGCCGACAAGGAGAAAGAGGAAACAAGCAACGCATCCTTGACAACATGGCACTCATTCAGAACAAACTCAAGCTCAACCGAGAACTTATTGCCAACCTACAACAACAACTGCGCTCTTCAAACCAAAGCGATGTCCGCACCAAGGCTAAACTCGAAGAGATGGTGGCAAACTATACCAAACAACTCGACGATAAAAACAAGGAGATTGAGGAGCTACGTGAGCAATTGGCACAAAAGGATATCAAGATTGCTGAACAGGGCGAACAAATTAATTCGCTCAACAACAACGTGAACGATTTGACACAAAAAAACGAAGAGAAGGCTAAAACCGTTGCTGCTCAAGACATTGAACTCAACACAGCCTACTACGTGTTTGGCACCTACCGCGAACTACGCGAACAACGCATCATGAAACGTAAGGATGTGCTCAAAGGCAATGATTTCAACAAAGACTATTTTACGCGTATCGACTTGCGTGTAACAAAAACAATCAAACTCTACTCTAAGAGCGCCAAACTCATGACTAATCACCCTGCTGGTTCTTACTCGCTCGACAAGGATGCACAGGGACAATATACACTGCGCATTACCAACCCTAAAACGTTTTGGAGCGTAAGCAAATATTTGGTTATCGTTGTAAAATAAGCAACCAAAATAATGAAACTTAACTACGTTTCTGTTATACTCATAAGTTGCAGCATGACACTTTCATCATGCTGCAACAGCCAGTTTAACACCATACTCTCAAGCAGTTCGGTTGGCGGAATGTTTGGCTCAAGCATTGGAGGAATTATCAACGGACCAAGAGGAGCCGACAAGGGAACCATTGCTGGTATGGTAATTGGTGGTGCTATTGGGGCTGCTGTTACTACGCACAACAATGCAAAGAAACAACACTCAAGCACTAATCAGCAAAGTACGACGAGAAGCAGCAACGACGACGTGTACGACTACGACAACAGCAACGTGCAGTTTGACACTTACAACAGTGATACGTATAAAAAAGTAGCTGCTGCTGCAACTTCAGACCTTGCTTGTTTAGAAGTAACCAACGTTAAGTTTTTAGACGCTAACAACAACCGCAAACTCGACAACGATGAGAAAGCATTCATCGTGTTCGACATATACAATCGTAGCAACAAAACGCTCTACGACGTAACCCCTAACATTACTTGCAACAGCTTGAGGGTGGCAATCTCGTCGGCAGCATCGGTGGCAAGCGTATTGCCAGGGCAAGGAATAAGATATAAAGCAACCATTGTTCCTATTAAAAAACTTAAGGAACGACCGCTGCAATTCACCATATCTTTTGGATCGGGTAAACAACGAGTTGTGGCAAAAACGTTTAGCATTTAAAATAACAGATAGGCGCTTTTTTTAGAGCTATTCTTAACAAACATTACATACAATTATTCAAAAATAAAATGAAGATAATCCCCCTTTAAAGGGGAATAAATAATAATATGTCTGAATTTCCGAAATGGCTTTTGGCATTGGCATTTCTCAGTTTAGTGCCATTGCTTGCTTGTCCGCTTTACCTATTTGGAGGACATCCCATAGGCACAAGCGACAACGCTTTTCTTCGCTTCTTGCTCTATATTGCCACCCAGTTATTGTGGCTTGTGCCTACGGCAAGCTTTTTCTTTACGCTCGATGCATGGCGCAGAGGATACGAAAAGCTCAGCATAACCTATGGTTGTATAGGCCTACTTATATCCGTTGTCGGACTATTTTTTATATTTAGTTAAACTCATTTTTTTGTATTGAAACAGAAAAGGCAAAACGCTCTGAAAGTGGCATTAATGGTGGTAACACTATTGATGCTCACCCTTATGCCCCACCATCATCACCTTGATGGGGCCGTTTGTTGGGTAAACGAGGTTTGCCAACATGATGGGAATGTAAACGATGCTCACACCCAGCATGCACAAAACGCTGATGCGCATTTATGCTTTTATTTTGCTCATAAAACAAAAATTCTAAAAGCGCAAACGTTTTCTGGAAACGATACAAAAACTCCATCATTTCTATATAACTACGGACTTTTTGCTGCAGCATTTTTCTTTTTGTTTGGTAAAAGAAATAATAAGAAACAATGTGTTGCATCCGTATTTCTACTTGTTTGCTTATGCTGCAAACAAGTGCTCCGTCGTGGACCACCTTGTAGGTGATAACATTGTTTTTAATTCTCTATTTTCGTTGCAGACTTGCTTGGGTTAAGCGGGCCTGCACTATGAAACGTATACATCGTTATCCACATTTTAACCACGACTTTTTAAATGAAAATTCAACATTATATCATGGGCGTAGCATGTGCTGCTGTTATGTTTTTTGGTGCGTGTAGCAATCATAACAAAGATGCAGAACACAATGAACATGAACACGCTGATGAACACGAACACGCATCAGACGACATTGAACTATCTGCCCAACAAATTAAAGATTACGGCATTCAAACTACAACATTGCAACCATCTTCGTTTGCCGAAGTAATTGAAACAAGCGGACAAATACTACCTATTGCAGGTGCCGAAACTACTATAACCGCTACAATGGAAGGCATTGTGCGCTATGTGAATTCGCCTATAACTGAAGGCTCTAAAGTGGAAAAAGGGCACAGCATCTTTGTGATAGATGCAAAAAGTTTGGCTAACGGCAACCCCGCAGCAGCTGCTCAAACCGAACTTGCAGCTGCTAAAAAAGCGTTTGAACGCGCTAAAGGGCTTGCTGACGAAAGAATTATTTCGAAGAAAGAACTCGAAGATGCTGAGCAACGCTATCATGCCGCACTATCAACTGCACAGAGTTTGGGCAATGCCTCTGAAACGCGCTGTATAGGAGCACCAATTAGTGGAATCGTAAAAAACATGCTCGTTAAGCCTGGCGATTATGTGGCTATGGGGCAAGCTCTTGCCACCATCACTCAAAATGCGCATTTGCAGTTAAAGGTCGATTTTCCTGAACGTTTTTACAATGTACTACCACATATTCAATCGGCCAACTTCAGAATGGCTTATGACGATGACAAACACGTTTATTCGCTTAAACAACTTGGTGGAAAACTCATTGTTAAGGGGAGTATTTCTAATAACAACGACGGTTTTGTACCTCTTATTTTTGAGCTAAATAATCGTGGCAATATTATTGCTGGTAGCTATGCCGACGTGTTTTTAATAGGTATGAAACGCAGCAATGTGTTGGCTGTGCCGAACGAGGCTATTACAGAAGCACAAGGATTATACTTTGTGTATGTGCAAGTGCACAATGATGCATTTAAACGAACAGAGGTTACAATAGGTCAAACCGACGGCATACGCACCGAAATTAAAAGCGGTCTGAAAGCAGGCGACATCGTTGTTACCAAAGGAGCCATTAACGTGAGATTAGCCGCAAACGCAACTTCGGTGCCTGAAGGACATTCGCACTAAAACGCTCAAATTCTATCATCATAATTTTATAGATAATCATTTCAAAAAAACATAGGCAAACAAAGACATTCCTTTTATGCTAAATAAAATCATAAAGTTTTCTCTGCACAATCGTCCATTCATCATTGTAATGAGTTTGCTACTCATCATTGTGGGATGTTGGACTGCATGGAAAATGGACGTAGACGTTTTTCCCGATCTCAATGCCCCCACTGTTGTGATTATGACCGAGGCTAATGGCATGGCACCCGAAGAGGTGGAGCGATTGGTTACATTCCCTATAGAGACCGCCGTAAATGGTGCCACCGACGTGCGCCGAGTGCGTTCTTCGAGTACCACAGGCTTCTCGGTAGTGTGGGTTGAATTTGATTGGGGAACAGATATTTACCGAGACCGACAAATCATTAGTGAGAAGATATCATCTATTGAAAACGACCTACCTAATGGGGTGGGACGCCCTACGATGGGGCCGCAGTCGAGCATCATGGGCGAGGTGATGTTTATTGGCTTAACCGCCGATACCACCTCACTCGGTTCGCTACGCACCTTGGCAGATTGGACTATAAGGCCTCGCTTACTCTCTACGGGGGGAGTGGCGCAGGTAACTGTAATGGGAGGCGACATCATGGAATATCAGATAGCTCTTCGCCCTGAACGCATGCGCCATTATGGTGTTTCGCTTAACGATGTAGCAGAAGCTACAAAGAATATGAACCAAAATGTTTCAGGAGGTATTCACTACGAACATGGCAACGAATATATCATACGCGGGGTAGTAAGCACCAATCGTATTGCCGAACTTTCAAAGGCTACAATCAAACTCAACAATGTAGGCAAACCTATTGTGCTTTCAGACATTGCCGATGTTAAAATGGGCAGTAAAAGCCCCAAGACGGGTGTAGCTTCGGTATCTGGAAAACCCGCAGTATTGCTTACTATCACCAAACAACCAACCACGAGCACACTCGAACTAACCGAGAAACTCGACACCACTATTGCGGCTTTAAAATCGGCATTGCCTAAGGATGTAAAAGTAAATACTCACCTTTATCGGCAAAAAGATTTTATTGATTCTTCTATCTCTAACATAAAGAAATCACTCATTGAAGGTGGTGTTTTTGTGGTGCTTGTATTGTGTATTTTCTTAATGAATGCACGCACCACGCTCATCTCACTTGTTACAATTCCGCTATCATTACTCATAAGCATCTTGGTGCTACGATTTATGGGACTTAACATCAACACCATGAGCATCGGCGGTATGGCTATTGCTATAGGGTCGCTTGTTGATGATGCTATCGTAGACGTTGAGAACGTTTTTAAACGCTTACACGAGAATGGTCTTAAACCTACTACCGAAAGATTGCGGAAAAGAGAAGTTATATTTAATGCCTCGAAAGAGGTGCGCATGCCTATACTTAACTCTACACTCATCATCATTGTGAGTTTCCTTCCGTTGTTCTTTTTAAGCGGACTTGAGGGCAAAATGCTTGTGCCTCTTGGCATTAGTTTTATCACTTCGTTGTTTGCCTCAACATTAGTGGCACTTACACTTACGCCCGTTCTATGCTCGTACTTGCTTACAGAGGGCAAACTTTATACTCCCGATACAAAGCAATTTAGATTACACGAGCCGAAACTGGTTCGTTGGCTTAAGCACCATTACGCCAAATGGCTACTTTGGGCAACAGGTAAAGCATCAAAATGGATTTTGGCCTCAACTGCTACGTTAGTAATTATAACGCTCATCGTGTTCTTTACGCTTGGCCGCTCATTCTTACCACCGTTTAACGAGGGGTCGTTCACCATAAACATTAGCTCGCTACCAGGCATTTCGCTCGACGAAAGTAACCATATTGGCAACGAGGCTGAAAAACTGCTTTTGCAAGTGCCCGAAGTAAAAGATGTTGCCCGAAAAACAGGACGCGCTGAACTCGATGAACATGCCTTAGGAATAAATACAAGCGAACTTGAAGTGCCCTTTGTGCTTAATAAACGCAGCAAAGACGAGGTGGCTAACGACATACGACAAAAGCTCAGCAAACTACAAGGGGTGAACATTGAAATAGGGCAACCTATATCTCACCGCATCGACGCCATGCTATCAGGCACAAAGGCAAGCATTGCTATCAAGGTGTTTGGCCCCGACTTGACCCAACTTCATGCCATTGGTATGCAAATAAAGCAAGCTACGCAAAACATTGAAGGTGTGGCAGACTTGAATGTTGAGCAACAAATAGAGCGTCCGCAAATTGTTATTAAACCCCGACGCAATATGCTTGCAGCATACGGCATATCTCTTGCAGAGTTTACAGACTTTATCAGCACCACCATGGGGGGAAAGGTCGTTAGTCAAGTGCAAAATGGAAACAAACAATATGACCTAACATTGCGACTTGAAAGCAACGAAATGGCTACCATCGATAAGATAAAATCTGTTTTAATAAACACTGCTGAGGGCAAACATGTGCCACTATACAACGTTGCAGATATCATCTCTACAGTAGGTCCTAACACTATCAATAGGGAGAATGCAGAGCGCAAACTTGTGGTATCTGCCAATGCTAATGGACGTGACATTCGCTCTGTTGTTAATGATATGAAACAGAATATCACTCAAAAAGTTAAGTTGCCCACAGACTACCACATAGAATATGGTGGGCAGTTTGAGAGCGAAGCCTCAGCATCTCGTCTGCTCTTGGGATTATCGGTTGTGAGCATTGGCATTATTTTGCTATTGCTATTCATGCAGTTTAAATCGTGGCGACAAGCCGTTGTGGTATTGCTCAATTTGCCATTGGCACTTATTGGTGGTGTATTTGCTATTTTCTGCACATCGGGGGTGGTTAGTATTCCCGCCATTATTGGTTTTATATCGCTCTTTGGTATGGCCACTCGAGGAGGTATGCTCTTGGTAGACCGCTACAACGAACTGTCTTTACAAGGATTTACAAAGAAAAAAATCATTATGAAAGGATCGCTTGATAGACTCTTGCCAATCTTAATGACAGCCCTTTGCTCTGCATTAGCACTTATCCCATTGGCTATAGGAAGCGACCTTCCTGGAAACGAAATTCAAAGTCCTATGGCTAAAGTTATGCTGGGAGGTTTGCTTACGAGTACCCTTCTTAATCTTTTTATTGTGCCTATCATGGCACCTCTTAAAACTAAAGGAAAATGAAACATCTTTTATTAGGTATGTTCGTGCTTTGCTTTGCTACAATAGCATTGGCTCAAAATGGCATTGACAATAACAAACGCATCAACAACATATTGCAAGAAATCGTTAAGAACAACACACAGCTAAAAGCGCAACATCAACAGATGAAAGCGCAAATATTGGCTAATGGAGCAGAACTAAGGCTCTCTGACCCCGATGTGGATGTGGCTTACTCTTTAAACACACCTGATTGCTACCACAACAAAACAAACATTTCTATTTCTCAACCTCTTGATTGGGATGTAATTACAGGTAAGCGTAAGCTGAAAACTAAAGCTACTAACACGCTTGCTGAAAGGAGCTATCAAAAGCAAATAGCCGATGTATTAAACGAAGCTGACGAAACAATTGTAAACGTAATCTATTACAACATTCTATGTAACGAACTCACTAAACGAACAGTTGCCTTAGAACGCTTATTAAAGCTCTATACCCAAAAGTATGAGAAAGGTGATGCCACAGCTATTGAACTCAATAAGGTAAAACTTAATGTTTCAATGAGCAAGGCTGAACTTAAAAGAGCGCAAAGCGAAAGAAAAAAAGCTACGGCATCGCTTCGACAACTTAACGGTGGTGTGGCTATAACAATTAATGATACCACCTATTTTGCTAACATTGAACTTCTACCTTCTTTAAATAATCTTCAAGTGCAACAAAGTGGCAATAGCTCTATTGCTATAGCTAAAGCCAATATCGACGTAAGCGAGCGCAATCTCTCTATAGCCAAGATCCTTAAATATCCAACACTAAAAGTAGGTTTCCAAGGAGAATATAATGGCAACGAAAGATATAGCGGCCTTAGTTTTGGGTTCACACTTCCGCTATGGGGTAATAATCGGAAAAGAATAAAACAAGCTGAAGCACAAGTATTGGCAGACCAACAAGAAGTTTTTAACCTAACACAACAACTAAATTTGTCGTTGAAAATGCAGTACGAACAAGTAACCTCGCTTGCTAACATTGCTCAAGAACTACAAACCAATTTAAACAATACAAGTAGTCCCTATCTACTGCAACGCTCACTTGATAGCGGACATATCTCTCTTATTGATTATATGCTTGAAGAATCTTTCTTCTACACCGCTCGTACAGCCTTGCTCGATGCACAACACGATGCTCAATTGGCAATGGCAAAGTTGCGTGGAATGTTCAGATAGCATACGCATTATCAGTTTCTAAAATTTGTTTGTTCAAAAACCTTTGTTTACATTTGCAAAGAATATATTGAATATCAACATAATCAGTAGACACTCGGAGGTAGCATCGAGTGTCTACTAACATATTTAAGAGATACCACATGGAACATTACATACGATTTGATTGGGCTATGAAACGCTTGTTGCGCGATAAAGCTAACCACGCTGTTCTTGAAGGCTTAGTTACATCCTTACTTGGAAGGAAATACACTATCGTTAGATTTCTTGAGAGCGAAGGTAATCAAGACGACATGGACGACAAGTTTAATCGCGTAGATATGCTTGCAGAAAGCGACAAAGGCGAACTCACTATTATAGAAATACAAAACTGTCACGAACTAACCTATTTTCATCGCATGCTTTATGGCGTATCTAAAGCTATAACAGAGTATATAAATTTAGGAGATGATTACGATAAGGTTAGAAAAGTATATTCGATAAATATCGTTTATTTCGAACTCGGACAAGGTGGAGACTATGTATATCATGGAAAAACTGAGTTTAGAGGACTTCACAACACCAACGACATTCTTAAACTCTCTGTAACTCAAAGCAAGAAATTCTTTGGTATAGAAAAGAATGAATACGACAAACTCGTACAAAGAGAAGCTGGAGATTTATTTCCCGAATATTATGTGCTTCGCATAAACGACTTTGATAACATCTCAAAAACGCCTATTGACGAATGGATGGAATTTCTCAAAACTGGTAATATAGAAAAGAATGTGTCTGCACCAGGTCTTAAAGAAGCGAGAGAAAAACTTAGAATAGACTCTCTTACTATAGAAGAACGCCGCTCCTACGAACGTCACATGGAAGCACTGCGCTTTCAAAGAAGCGTTATTGGCACAAGCAGAGAAGAAGGTCTTGCAGAAGGACATGCCGAAGGATATGAAAAAGGAATAAAAGATGGAATGCAAGAAGGCATAAAAGAAGGCATCAAAGAAGGTTTGCAAAAAGGCTTACAAGAAGGTTTACAAAAAGGCATAGAAGAAGGAAAAAAGAAAGCTTCTATCAACATAGCCAAGAAGATGTTAAGTATGCACATGCCTATTGAACAAATCGCTGAACTTTCTGGATTATCAGCCAATGAAGTTGCAGAACTTTCAAAATAATCATTCATCATCTTTTTACCACTTACTTAATACTGTTTAGAGAAATATAATGGCAAATAATAACCAAACAAAACATATTCAAACTATTGATAAAAACCATTACCTTTGGCCTTATGTGTTAGTAACAACACTCTTTTTTCTATGGGGTTTTGCACATAGCATATTAGATATACTCAACAAACATTTTCAAGACTCTCTTCATATTAGTAAAACTGAATCAGCCTTAGTGCAAACAGTAGTATACGGAGCTTACTTCTTGATGGCAATACCAGCAGGAAAAATCATAAAGCGTTTTGGCTATCGTTGGGGAGTATTAATAGGTTTACTACTATATGGTATTGGCGCTTTGCTTTTCATCCCTGGAGGGTATATTCTGTCGTTCCCTTTTTTCTTATTTTCATTGTTTGTCATTGGGTGTGGTCTTGCATGTCTTGAAACATCAGCCAACCCCTATGTCACGGTGTTGGGCAGCAAAGAAGGAGCTGCACGACGCATCAATCTTTCACAATCCTTCAATGGATTAGGTTGGATGGTAGGGCCACTCATTGGCGGTATGTTTGTATTTTCAAAAGGTAGCAGCACAAGTAGTATATCTACACCCTATGCCATCATTGGCGTTATCGTATTGTTGGTTGCCATTATATTTTCGCGTGTTAAGCTACCCGAAGTAACAGAAAATGAAGATGAAAATGCTTGCTGCAAAAACAACATCCACTTATGGACTAAAAGCTATACCTTCGGTTTAATTGCACTATTTTTGTATGTTGCAGCTCAAACAGGTATCAATAGTTTCTTTATAAACTATGTAACCGAAATATCATCTATCAATAAATCAACGGCTGCACTGCTTTTAGGATTTGGCGGTATGGGATTGTTTATGCTTGGACGCATGGCTGGCAGTGCTATCATGTTGCGTATACGTGCCGAAAAGGTGCTACTTTTATGTGCTATTGGCGCAACCCTCTCTATGATAGTTCTGCTTATAGGGGCAGCTAAATTAGGAGTTGCAGCATTTTTTGTATGCTATCTATGCGAAAGTATCATGTTTCCTACAATCTTCGCATTAGCACTTAACAGTGCTGGAGCAAATACCAAAATGGCATCTTCGTTCTTAATAATGAGCATTGTTGGCGGTGCTATAGCACCTGTACTGATGGGACTTATAGCCGACTATATCAGCATGGCTTTAGCATTTTCTGTTCCATTATTTTGCTTTGTTGTCATCACTCTCTATGCCGCATATACATTAAAGCCCCAACAAAAGATGCTGTAAGCTTTTGCTGTGATGTTCTTTCTATTCCATTTTCTGAAATGACAATAAGCGACGAAATATACAACCTTATAGTTCAAAACTTTAACTACCCCTTTACACCCTCTCAAAAGAGAGCTGCCATACTACTTTCTCACTTTATTAGCACGCCCATAAGTGATGCAGCATGTATATTGAGAGGGTATGCAGGAACTGGCAAAACCTCCTTAGTAGGTGCTTTGGTTAAAGTAATGATAATGCTCAAACGCCCTGTTGTGCTACTGGCTCCTACAGGAAGAGCTGCCAAAGTGTTTGCCCAACATGCAGGTTGTTCTGCCTATACAATACATCGTGCCATCTATCGTCAGCAGTCGTTTCAAGGCGAGAATACACGTTTTTCCTTAGGATTTAACAAATTGCACCATGCACTTTTTATTGTAGACGAAGCATCTATGATTAGTCGCGGAACAGGCGGAATGAGCAAAAGTGTATTTGGCACTGGCGAACTAATGGACGATCTTATTCGTTTTGTCTATTCGGGCGAAGGATGCCGTTTATTACTTGTTGGAGATAAGGCTCAGTTGCCTCCTGTTGGTGAAGAAGAAAGCTATGCTCTCAACAACTACTTTCTTAAGCAATATGGCTTAACTGTTGGCAGTGCTGACCTTACCGAAGTGGTGCGACAAAGTTGTCAAAGCGAGGTACTATCAAATGCCACCATGCTCCGCACCCTCATGCAGCAACCCTTTAATGGCATTCCTCCCATCCACACTCATCCCAATGGTGAAGTAAGAAGTTTGCCTGGCAACGAACTTATAGAAAGCCTAGTTACAGATTATCAAGAGTTTGGTGTAAATGGTGTAATCGTTGTTACCCGGTCTAACAAGCGTGCCAATATTTATAACAATGGCATACGTGCACAGATCTTCGACCGCGAAGAGCAATTGGTACGTGGTGATATAGTAATGGCTGTTAAGAATAATTATTTTTGGGCAGAACAATGTGCTAAATCCTTGCCACAGGGTGAACACATGCCATTTGACTTTATAGCCAATGGCGACACTGCCGAGGTATTACGCATAAGAAATGTACACGAGCAATACGGCTTTATGTTTGCCGATGCCACTTTACGTTTTCCCGATTATGCCGATTTTGAAATTGACTGTCGCGTACTTCTAAGCACCCTTACATCTGAGTCCCCCTCACTTACATCAACCGAGAGCAACTCTCTTTATGAGCAAGTACTTGCCGACTATCAACACATACCACTTAAGAAAGATCGCCTAAAAGCCTTGCGACAAGACCCTTACTACAATGCTCTGCAAATAAAATATGCCTACGCTGTAACCTGTCACAAAGCACAAGGTGGACAATGGCAAAGGGTGTATATAGACCAAGGATTTGTGCCCGAAGATGATTTGGGACTCCCCTATTTACGTTGGCTCTACACAGCCTTTACGCGTACCACCGACCGCGTATATCTTGTTAATTGGCCCTCACAAACATCGTAGCAGCATAGCCGTTAGCTAATGTTTAATTATGTTTACTTAATTTGGTGCGAACAGTTAAAACAAAACTTGCCACTACTAAAATAAAGACGTAATTTTGCACCGAATTCAACAAGTATAAAAAACTTTTTCATACATCCCATATATATGTCACTACCACAAGACCCTATGATGCTTTTCAGCGTCATAAACACTAAACTACGCGACGAATACCCATCGCTCGATGCTCTTTGCGAGGATATGCACATTGACCGCAACAAGCTTGAAACCGAACTTGCACAAGCGGGGTTTGAGTATAACAAACAACAAAACAAATTTTGGTAATAACACATGTCAAGAAATTGGTTTTATATATTTCCACTTACCATTATCTGTGTAGCATTAATATGGTATTTTTGCCTATTTCGTCCCCCACACGTAAGTTTGTTTGAAGGCATACCCAATTTTGACAAAGTCGTACATGCCACCATGTATTGTGGCACATGTAGCGTTTTTTGGTTTGAATACTATATACGTCGCACGCAATGGAGCAAGTTTAAGCAATTTATCATTGCAGTTGCTTCGCCCATCATTATGAGTGGCATTATAGAGTTAGCACAAGAGTACCTAACCACCTACCGCTCTGGCGATTGGGCTGATGTATTAGCCAATAGCATTGGAGTGCTACTTGCCCTCATCAGCATGTGCATATTCAAGCACCACCTTCGTTAAAAACGCCTATAGTTTCACACACTCTCTTCACATCATTATATCAAGAAAACATTAGCTTACACGCCACTTGAACCTTTACATTCGCATTTCCGACACCGACATATGCTTTGCCCACTACGAAACGAGCAATCCAGCAACATTCGACTTCTACCCTTTCCACGTGAAGCCGCAAGTATCTCTTACCATCAACTTACGCACAGCCATGCAGCAAGTTGAGCTTTTAAAGCAACCCATTAACCAAGTAGAGATACTCGTTAATAGCCCTGTAACCCCTGTGCCTTTAGCCGAGTTCCAAGAAGAGGATGCAGAGGTTTACCACAACTTTTGCTTCACCCCCAAACATAAGAGCCGAGTGTTCTACGACACTGTACCCGCATCAAACCTCGTATTTTTGTTCTCGCTCTTCGAGACTACATGCCAAGCTATTGAAGAGAGTTTTGGCGAAGTACGTTACACGGCTGCACTTACCCCTGTGGTGCAACATTTTGCTAAGAAAGGTTTAGCATTGAGCAACGACAAGCGCATATTTGTTTACACACACGATGGGGTTATCAACATTATTGTTCTTGAAGATAGCCGCCTCATCATGCAAAACACCTACACCGTTCACACACTTACCGATGTAGACTACTACGTGCTTAACATTGCCCATAATCTTGCACTCGACCTTAACAAAACCCCCATCTTCATTGCAGGTATACCCTCGTTGCGTGACCCCGTTATCATTGAATTGCAAAAATACGCTCCACGCGTATACCCCATTAATCCTGCCGCTGAGTTCAACCGCAACATTGTGAGTTGTACAGAGGGAGTACCCTACGACCTAATGTGCGCATTACTCAACCAGCGGTAAAACACGCATTTATCCACTTAACTATCACCTAATAAGTTCGATAAAAATCTACATCTAAGTAGCTACACACCATGAGAGTAATTACAGGAAAATATAAAGGTCGCCACTTTGAAGTGCCACGCACCTTCAAGGCACGCCCCACAACAGACTTTGCTAAAGAGAACCTATTTAATGTGCTACGTGCCTACATCGACTTTGAAGACACCACAGCCCTCGACCTTTTTGGCGGAACTGGTAGCATCTCGCTCGAGCTACTATCAAGAGGATGTCCTCGCGTTATTACCATTGAGAAAGACCGACGTCACTTTGCCTTCATCTCTCAGTGCCAACGCACACTATCAGACGATGCTTGGACTCCACTTTGTAGTGATGCGCTAAAGTTTATCAATAGATGCCGTGAAACGTTCGACCTTATTTTTGCCGACCCACCTTACGCTCTTCCCGAACTTGGCGAACTTCCTGACCGCATAATGAACTCTTCCTTACTCAAGCCCGATACTATTTTTGTGCTTGAACATGGCAAGAACTATGATTTCAGCACCCGTGCTGACTTTGTAGAACACAGAGCATATGGAAGTGTTAATTTTAGCATTTTCAAAAAGGTATAACTCCTAAGCATAACGCCAACTCAAACATTTTTGCTTTAACATCCTCAATGCAATAACATCATATATTTAGACCTATAGGTCATAAATCTATGAACCCCCAAAGCATACATTCGCCCACATCTAATGGCGTAATCATTGCCACAGAATCGGCATTTCTTACGGGAAACATCGAAATGAATGTTGTAAACAACGATAACAAAGCCGTTGATACTTTAAGCAACTTGTGGGGTAATAGCAAACTAAAACAATCCGTCCATTGGGGGTAACGAAGCCTAAGGACAAGGGGCGTTTTCCCCTCAAGATAAGCATGTTTTAAGATGGGCGTATGCCCACAACCACATGTAAATCTTAACAAACTAAAGGCCATGCAAACACTAATTGTTTGCATGGCCTTTAGTTTGTTATTAGATGCTACACCCTAACAAAGAAAGAGGATGAGCGATTGTGCCACAAGTATACGCAAGAACATTGTTAGCGGATAAACCGTAGAGTAGCCCACGGCTGCGGCATCGTTATTAGCTGTTTGGTTGGCATAGCCCAATGCTGGAGGATCAGTAGTGGCACCAGCTATTACCCCCATAAGCGTAAAGTAATTGAGCTTATAGCGCCAACGTGCTATCACACCCATAATAATGATAGGCACTATTGTTACCAAGAAACCAACCCACACATACATCAAGCCATCGCCATGTACCACCGTGGTCCAGAAGTTGGCTCCAGCCTTGATACCTACTGCTGCAAGGAAGAGGATGAGTCCGATCTCACGCAAGAGCAAGTTGGCAGAGGTTGTGGTGTATGTTACCAAGTGGAACTTATAGCCGTAGGCACCAGCTAAAATAGCAATTACCAATGGGCCACCAGCCAAACCGAGTTTGAGAGGTGTGGCCATTCCTGGAAACTGGAATGGTATGCTACCAAAGATTATACCCACAAGAATGCCCAAGAAAATGGCACCCACATTGGGGTGGTCAAGGCGTTTTACAGAGTTGCCAAGTATGCGTTCTACACGCGTCACACTGTCTTCAGGACCTGCCACCATCAAGCGGTCGCCAATCTGAATGCGCAACGAACGATCGGCAAAGAGGTTCATGCCTTGACGGGTAATACGCGTTACGTTCACTCCATACATTGAGCTAAAATGCATCTCACCAAAGGTTTTTCCGTTTACCTCAGGTTGGGTAACAAGGATACGTTTCGACACAATAGGCGCCTTTTCAGCTTGCCAGTCAACCTCAATTTCGCTACCGATAAATGCTTTAGCAGCTTCGGCATCGTCTTGAGCACAAACGGCATTCATTTCGTCGCCTTCGTGGAGGATAGTGTCACGTGTGGGCGATATAATTTCGTCGCCATGCTTATAGTGTGTACACACAAACGTACGGCCAAGGAACTGCGTGAGTTGTGCAAAAGTCTTTCCCTCGAGTGCTTGGTTCTCAACACGCAACGATAGATGATGAGGTCTTGCATGCGGGTTGTCCTCTTGTGCCGAGCGTATTTGCTCTTCCTCTTTTTCGAGTTTTATGCGGCAAATGTAGCGTATGGCAATTGTTGCACCAATAATGCCCACCACGCCCAACGGATAGGCGCAAGCATAACCAGCAGCAATGTTCTGTCCGTGCATGTCGATGTGTAGGGTGTTGATAGCCTCTTGTGCAGCACCCAAACCGGGGGTGTTGGTTACAGCACCATAAAGCACACCTACCGCCATAGGCAGACTTGTAACATCGTTGGTGTCGAACACAAGGTAGTAAAGCCCAAGCAACGTAATGACATTAAGCAGCACAATGCCCACTGCCACGATGTTCATCTGCACGCCATCTTTCTTAAACGACTGAAAGAAACTCGGACCTACCTGTAAGCCGATGCAGTAAACAAAGAGTATCAAACCGAAGTCTTGAATAAAATTGAGCACTTTGGCAGGACAAGCAAAGCCTCCATCAGGGTCGGCAATGCCCGTTGAGTGATAGATATGTCCCACCACAATACCTGCAAACAACACGAACGTGACACCCAGCGATACACTGCCTATCTTGAATTTGCCCAGCACAACGCCCACGGCAATAACCAAGGAGAACAGCAACACGATGTGAGCCACCGAATCGGTTGTTAAGAATAATGATTGTAGCCAATCCATGGTTGTATTAATAAATTTAGGGTAAAAAAATCATAGTTGAAGTAAGCATTTCAAGATAATGTACAACACAAAAAGTTTTAGTGCTTTTAGATTAATACTACATATAGCTATAAAATACTTACACTCTGCTTTGCAAATTTAAGATTGTTTTTTCACGTTAGCAAATTTACCTTTGTTTTTATTTCGATAATCAGCCTTTTTGTTTGACAATGGTAGCATGCAAGCACCCTAATGAACAGAGGGCTAATTTGTGAACATTTATTGACATTTTGAATGCGGCAAATAGATGTTAATAGAGCTTAAAAACGCCCCTTTTGATAGCTCAAAACAGAGGTAATTTTGTTATAAAGGCTTTGTTACAACACAAGAATACGTATCCTTATGTCGCTATCTTACGTATCCTTACGTGCTTATAAACGTGTTATTAGCCCACAAGGATACGTATTCTTGTGCAAAAATATGGTTCAACATTTTCCTTAAAAATATATAACTTGTTGATTTTCAACAATATACATCACATCTCATTTTTCAAGAAAATTGAAGCAACTGTTTTTTTGTCTCAAAATTTTAAAAATATGAGCTTTTGATTTATCAAGTAACGATTTGTTTGATGATATAAAAACGGGTATAAAAAAAGGTATTTACATTTCTGCAAATACCTTCTTTTGGTGACTTGCTTGGAATCATAAGTGACTCGCTTGGAAACATGCACTTAAATAGAGTATTGATTTTATTAAATGCATGATAACCACCTCATTTTGAGCCAATATCTTGTCAAAATAGCAGAATAATCAAATCCTTTTGTAAGCAGATTTTTCGGGTTCAAATCTTTATGTATCACCTTTTGTATCACCATGTAGCCTACATAAGCTTACATGTACCTTAGTCTTTTAATTCACCAAGTGATACAAGGGGAAAAGCATACTTCCAATATTGGAGATGTTTGATTTTTTTGTGGTAGCACTTTGCAAGTGCATTTGTTTCAAAGTGTTAAAGACTTAATACATACATATTTTTAGTACTACTTAATATTTCTTTCGACAATTTTCATGGTCTATATTTGCACCCGTAAACGAAATGCAAACAGACAAATGGTCGTTTACTAAAGCAAAATGTTGAGTCTGAATCACTTAATTAACTGGCTACAAAGTTAGCTAAAAAAAGTGGATTAAGCTAACTTTGTGATAGTTATTTAGGACCTTTTGCATGTAAAGGTGTGCACGCCCGACAAGTCATTTCTATTGTTCAACTTATAAAAGGAAAGAAATGGATATTATTCCAAATATGACCGAATGGTCAATGAACATAGAATTAGGGGGCATAAAATGTGGTCGGCTAAAGCCACACAGCAGTGAGGACTCTTTTCGTTCTACTGTGGCATCACTAAATCGAAAGGTGTTTTACAAAAGAGGACTTGCTTTGCATGTCCGTAGCTATTGGAAAGAAAATGCTGTCGGCATCATCTGCGTTTCGAGAAAAGAATTCGATGAACATAAAAACGATCCTGTTTATGAAAACCAATGGCAACGCAAGATTGACAACTTCCACGACAGACTCCTCAAAGCTGAGGAGCTTGATTGACACGCAGGAAGTCATTTATAACATCACCCAGCTCGCTAAGGTGTTGGACGTAACACCTAACACAATCCGCAAACGTATTAGGCGTGGTATTATTCCTGCTCACAAGGAGGGACGTTTCTATTACATCCTTAAAAGTGAGTATGTGAATGCTTTGCGAAATAAGTAGTAACATCACTTAATTCACTATATACTTTTCGCCCCTGCCTACGCTGTGAAGCGCATGGGCAGGGGCTTTTTAATCTCAAAACGTAAACAATGATACCAGACGATATAAAAGACCGCATATTGGAGGCTACAGATTTGGTGGCACTCGTCAGCCAGACGGTGCAGCTGAAGAAAAGTGGGCCTCGCTATGTAGGTTGTTGCCCGTTCCATGCGGAAAAGACGCCCTCGTTCTATGTGTTTCCGCAAACAGGCACATTCAAATGCTTTGGCTGCGGTGAAGGAGGTGATGCCATTGCGTTTCTGATGAAGCGTGATGGACTTTCTTATGTGGAAGCAGTCAAGCAGTTGGGCAAACTGTGTGGCATAGAAGTGGCGGAGCAAGAGGAAGATCCTGAAGCTAAGCAGAAACGCATGCACAAGGAGGCGCTGTTGGTGGCGAACGAACAAGTGGCGAAATTCTATGTGGAGCAGTTTGCACTATCTAAAGAAGCGCAAAGCTATGCTTTTGGACGTTGGGGCGAGGAGTATTGCACGCTCAAAGGCATTGGCTATGCTCCGAAGTCGGGCAAAGCTCTCGCATGCTTGAATATCAAGCGCGAGTTTTTGAGTGAGTTGGGCTTGGTGAACAAAGGCGGCTATGACCAGTACCAAGACCGCGTGGTGATACCTATCCATGACCGCTATGGGCATGTGATAGGCTTTACCGCTCGATGCTTGGGTGACGAGCAACCCAAGTATAAGAATAGCGCAGATTCGATTTTGTTTCATAAGTCAAGAGTGCTGTTTGGCATGGAGGACGCTTGGCGACAAGCTGCCAAGACGGATAAGATGTTCCTCGTTGAAGGCGCACCCGATTGTATGCGCTTGCAAAGCATCGGGGTGCTGAACACGGTGGCTGCGCTGGGTTCTGCCTGGAATAAGGATCACTTTGCGCTGATCAAAAAAAGTGCAAGCAAGGTATGTTTCTTGCCCGATGATGATCCGCCTAAAAGAGGCGAACATTTCGGGCATGGCGTGCAAGTGGTGTTTGAGGCAGGCAAACTCGCAATGGAGTGCGGTTTGTCGGTTTCCATCAAGGAAATACCCGACATAGAGAATGCGCACAAGCAGGATCCCGACACGTTCTATCAGAATATGAACGTGTTCCGCTCTGTGGAAGAGGTGGACTTTATTCTGTGGCGGGCGCAAAAGGCTTTCAGATTTGCGCAGACCACGGAGGAGCAGCGTGTGGTGGTGCGTGAAATTGCGTATTTGCTGACATTGATTGACGACCCGACGGGTGTATCAATGTACGTTGATAAGTTGTCTGCCATTTCGGGTAAGAAAACGCTTTGGCGAGAGGCTATCAATGCGGAGAAGAAACGCATCGAGGAGGAAGAGAAACGAGAACGAGGGGAGGCGGTGGACGACCTCTATAAACGCTTTGGCTTTTATGTGGAGAACGGCAAGTACTTCTCTATCACGGAGAAAGGGAATGTCTATGAGTGGTCGAACTTTACGATGGAACCGCTTTTCCATATCAAGGATAATCTCAATCCGAAACGTTTGTACATGCTAACAAACGAATTACACATGAAGGTTTTGATTGAACTCAACCAAGAGGACTTGGTGAGCATTTCTAAGTTTAAGCAGAAGATCGAAGGGCAAGGCAACTTTATTTGGAAAGCTACGGAACGTGAGCTTACCAAACTCAAATCGTTTCTCTACGAGAAAACGGAAACGGCTTCGCAGATCAAGCAGATGGGTTGGCAACGTGAGGGCTTTTATGCTTTTGGCAATGGGGTGTTCTTCAAGAATAAGTTTTACACGGCTGATGATTATGGCATTGTACGATTGCCCGACTTGGGCAATTACTACTTGCCTTCTTCATCGAAGATTTACAAGGATGATGCCCGGCTTTTCACGTTTGAAAAGCAGTTCGTGCATCTCAACTACTCTTCCGTTACGCTGGAAGAGTTTACCACGCAACTTTTCAAGGTGTTTGGCGATAATGGGCGAATAGGCTTCGCGTTCTATCTCGCTACCCTATTCCGTGATGTGGTCACAAATGCTTCGGCTGAGCATTGGTTCCCGATACTCAATCTCTTTGGTCCGAAAGGTAGCGGTAAATCGGAACTTGGACATACCTTGCTTGCCCTCTTTACCATTGCTTACAAAGCTCCGAATATCCAAAACTCAACGATCTCTGCCCTCAATGATACTGTGGCAGCTTCGGCAAATGCCTTAGCGCACATTGATGAGTATAAGAATGACCTCGACCCCAAGGTCATTGAGTTCTTGAAAGGTCTGTGGGACGGCACGGGACGTAGCCGTATGAACATGGATTTGGACAAGAAGAAGGAGGTGACAGCCGTTGATGCTGGCATCATCTTGTCAGGACAAGAAATGCCTACTGCGGATATTGCGCTTTTCTCTCGATTGATATTCTTGCAGTTTCCACGCAGTGAGTTTACACATGAGGAAAAGCATAACTACATGGAGTTGATGAAGATGCGTTCCAGAGGACTGACGCATCTCACTATCGAATTGCTCAAATACCGCAAGCGGTTTGAGCAAAACTATGCTTCCATGTTTCGCGAGGTGCAGAAAGCTGTTAATGCGGAACTCAGCGGACAACGTTGTGAGGATCGTATCGTGAACAACTGGTGCGTGCCTTTGGCAGCACTTAAAGTATTGCAAGATGTGGTGCCCACCTTGCCATACGATACGCTTTTTCAAATCATCATCGAAGGCATTCGCAAACAAAGTGCAGAGTGTAAGACGAATGGCGAACTGGGCAGCTTTTGGAACACTGTGCAGTATTTGGCGAGTGAAGGCATATTGATAGACACGGGCGACTATACCATAAAGTATCTCACCTCGCTAAAAACAGATGCGGTGGATTGCAGTTGGGGAGTAGAGAAACCTATCCTGTATATGCAGACCACACGCGTTTTTAACCTGTACCGCAAGGAAGGTCGGCAGGCGGCTGAAAAGGTGCTGCCCATAGATGCACTGAAATACTACCTCGCCAACAATGCGGCTTATCTCGGAAAGAAGAACGTGCGTTTGTATGTATTCAAAAATGGGTATCAACAACTTGATTCGCTGCGCAAGGACAAGTCCGGCAATCCTGTGAAACTTACCAAAATCTATCTTTGTCTGACTTTTGACTACAAGAAACTCGTTGATCAGTTTGGCATTAACTTGGTCATTGGCAATGGGACTGTGGAGGGTGCGGACGAGTAACAGATAAATCTTTTGCATTGCATTTGAAGCATTGGAGGGACATTCACCCCACTCCAGTGCTTTTTGTTTTTCTTTAGTGGTACATAGCCCCCGCAGAAGGCATAGTCCGACATAAACGTCCCTTGCATGGCAAAATCGAAATAAAGCTCGCCCATCATCTTGCCCAAATAGATCGGAAGAGCACACGTCTGAACTCCAGTCACGGCTACATCTCG
>ERZ1024411.5-NODE-5-length-30909-cov-8.956570_pt1 | contig 30909 bp, 16 predicted proteins | sample MGYA00520784_ERZ1024411 | MGnify/ENA primary metagenome ERZ1024411 (study PRJEB33242, sample SAMEA3444280) | Homo sapiens | biome: Host associated; feature: Gastrointestinal tract; material: Stool | place: Uganda | collected 2011-01-01 ...
AAGGCCGAAGAAAACGAGTTCCGTCGCTTCATTAAGCAAACAGGCAAGACCGAGTGCTGTTACACCTTTCTTTTTAGCAAGGTCGCTCTTTTTGAGCATCTTCTCTGCCAATGGTGCAAGGAAGCCTGTGCTCTGCATGGTATATTCGTCAGCCTTTTTCTTTTTAGCCTCTGCATTTACCTCTTTTGTAACATCTGCAACACGCAATATAAAGGTAAATGTTAGGCTCTCTGGTGTACGCAATTCTTCGGCTTTGCTATGTGCAAAATAGCCATCCTTCATGTAGTCGTGACCAATGGCACTCATATCGTGTACATAGCTAAAACCACAATGGTGATTGGTTAGTACCAAACCTTCGGCACTAACCACCTCGCCCGTACATCCACCGCCAAAAATACCTACGCACTCGCGCAACGAGGGCGAAGTCTCGCTATACAATGCCTCGGGGGGCAACTGTAAGCCAGCCTTTCGGAGCGAGTCTTCAAGGTGTTGTTGCTTCATGAGTTTTAATAGCCACATACCTTCGTCGGCACGTGCACTGCCCAAGCTCATCACAAGAGCCAAGCAACATAAAAGTAACTTCTTCATAATTTTTTATTGTTGATTTTTGTTTATTTTCAGTGCAAAGGTATAACATTTATCGCTATCACTATACGATACATATAAAAATTGTAACTTTGTGCATAAAGTTACATTTACAACACATACTACGACTATGAAACTTATATTTTTACATGGTTTTGCCTCTTCGGGCGCATCGGGAACTGTGCAATTGCTACGCAAAATTCTGCCCTCGGCTGAAGTTATAGCTCCCGATATCCCAGTTGATCCAAACGAGGCATTGCCCATGTTGCAAACCTTGGTAGATTCCGAACAGCCCGATGTTATTATCGGCACAAGCATGGGCGGAATGTATGCCCAACAAATGCATGGCTATCTGCGCATCTGCGTTAATCCTGCATTCCGCATGTCTACCATGAGCAAGACCTTGCGTACTGGCGAGCATAAATGGCTTAATGGCCGCAAGGATAATGCTAAGACTTTTAAAATAACAGCTGATATCATTAAGCATTTTAACCAAATGGAACGGCATCAGTTTGAAGGCATTTCAGCCTCTGACAAAGAGCTATGCTATGGGCTATTTGGCATTAACGACACATTTGTTAATCCCGCAAATGCTTACAACACTTTTATGAAATACTACATGCATGGCGAGCGAATTGAAGCTGGACACGAACTCAACGATAAGGTTTTGCACAAATATGTTCTTCCACTCTTAAAGCAACTATTGGGAGATAAGTACGAGGAGGCAATTAAAGAGCCTCTACCCGACTACATGAAATATTAACACATGTTGATAAGCAACATCTATCTAAAAGAGCAAGTGAGTAAAGAAACTGGTAAAACCTTGGGATTCTTTACACACTTGTTTTTATTTATTCAAGACCTTATTCAATAAAAAAACACGAATTGCTTATTTATGTGTATAGTTAGTTTTAAACTATACATAAATGAGTTATCTTTGCAATATGAAGAAACTTAAGAAAGTGCTAAAGTGGAGCGCTATTGCTTTAGTATCACCTATTGCATTGTTCCTTTTATTAGCTATATTGATATACATCCCCCCCATTCAAAACTTTATTGTACACCAAGTTGCCGATAATATGTCTGAAAGAATGGGAATGAATATAAACATAGACAAGGTTAGGCTGGCTTTTCCTCTTGACCTTGCCATTCATCGCATGACTGCCATCGAAGGTAGCGACACGTTGATAAACGTAGATCGCATGCGCCTTGATGTTAAGTTGCTCCCTTTGTTCAAAGGCAGAGCCGATATAGATGGTTTTAGTATGTATGGATTGAAACTTGACACTAAGAGCTATGTATCTGACACACACATCAAAGGTATAGCTGATGAGCTAACTGCAACCAGTCATGGCATTGATTGGGAAAAAGAATATGTTAATATCAACCATGCTCATTTGCGCGATGCAAACTTCGTTGTAGCCCTAAGTGATACCGCACAAAAAGATACAACCAAAAGCAAGGCTAAATGGAAAATTAATGTTGCTAAAGCCGACATTGAACGCTCTAAAATTCGTCTTTCAATGCCTGGCGATAGCATGCGCATCTACGCTAACTTAACCAAAGCCTCTCTGCGAAACGGCTTGTTCGACACGGGACGAAACGATTATGCCATACATTCTTTGCAACTCCGTTCGTGTAATATTAACTACGATATACCATACATTAAGCCTACTTGCGGACTTGATGCCAACCACATTGGCTTAAGCAATCTTACGTTGCTTCTCGACACACTCAGCTACAATCAGCAAGGAACACTGCGGGCTGGCGTACGCGCACTCTCGTTTAAGGAAAAGTGCGGATTGAATGTGATTAAGCTCAAAGGTGGTGTCTACATGGATACTGCTCAACTGCGTTTGCCCACTCTTAGCATTCGCACTTCTCAATCGGATATTGAGGCACGTGTGGCATTCGATTTTCGCTCGTTCAAGCCAGGTAAAGGCGGACATTGCAAGGCTTACATAAATGCACAAATTGGCAACAAAGACATCCGTAATATAGGTCAAGGCTTTTTAGATAAGCAATATCTAAACATGTTGCCCACGCAACCACTGATTGTAAAGGGAAAGTTTATGGGCAATATCGACCACATTAACCTCTCATCTCTCAGCATTAAAGTGCCTTTGGTTGCTCAACTTTCTGGCCATGGATATGTGCGCAATATATTGAAAAATTGGCGTAGTGGAAAACTTACCTACAATCTGCAAACACAAAATTTATCGCTCGTTCGACGTATGCTCCCAGCGTCATTGCAGCATTCTATCAACATTCCTAATGGCATATCATCAAATGGTTGGTTAGCCTTTCGTGGCAACGCATACGAGGCTTTCGTTAGAGCCTATTGTGGTAAAGGTGGTATCACTGCTAAGGCACGTACCAACCTTAATCAAGAGAGCTATCAACTTGTAGCCATTGCACGCAACTTTCCTATCTCTGCCTTTGTAAAAGGTGTACCTTTGAGTCCATTTACAGGAAGATTGCAGGCATCAGGTAATGGTTTTAATGTACTATCGCCATCTGCATCGCTCAATGCACAAGCCCACATCAACAAACTTGCCTATCAGCACTACAACTTAAGCGGCATCTCGCTACATGCTCAACTGCATCGTGGCAAAGCACTTGCGCACTTTGTGGCTAACAATCCTCTGCTACAAGGTACGGGTAATCTGAACGCTACCTTGGGCCGAAACTTATACGACATAGCACTTAATGTTGAGCTACCCGAACTTGATTTACGCAAGCTCGGCATGCTTTCTGACACGCTTACATTGGGCACAACCATTCAGCTTAAAGGCAGCACTAACAAGGCATTTACAGCCTTTGCACTTAATGGTAGCATCACTAACAATCGCTTTACAACCCCCAAGATGAGCGTTATGGCAAAGGACATCTTCTTTGACCTTAGTACCAATGCCGACACTACAACAGCGTTTATCTCGGCAGGCGATTTGCGCTTGCGCATGGCTTCAAAAGGGGATGTTCCTTATCTTTCGGGCCACCTTAACCGCTTCGTTACCGAACTCTCTAAGCAAGCTAAAAAATATAACATTGACCAAGAAAAGCTCAAAACGCTCTTGCCATCCATGTCGTTTATGATTGATGCAGGACGCGACAATCCTCTCTACAACATTGCTCGTATGAAAGGATATGCCTTTAATTCTGCCATGATACATCTACACACTCATCCACAAATAGGGGTGAATGGTGATGCACGTATTGGGGGGCTTAGCATGGGCGCACTTTTGCTCGACACCATCAATACGCATATATATCAAGACAGCACAGGTGTGCAGATGGCAGGACTTGTTAAAAACAACAAGAAAAACCCCAATCCGCTTGAAGTAAAAGCTAAATCATACTTGATGAAATCGGGTGCAGGCGTCGAACTCACCTACTTTGATAGCGAAGGCGAGCGGGGTGTAGACGTAGGCTTGCAAGCACTGCTACAAGAAAATGGCATTAACATACACTTCTATCCACAACATCCTGTATTGGCTTATCGTAACTTCACGGTTAATAATGATAACTTTATATTTCTTGGAAACGACAAGAGCATACGCGCCAATGTTAATCTTTTGGCAGACGATGGTACGGGTTTAAAAATATATGGTGAGCCTAACGATTCTGTTAATGATATCACACTCAGCATTAACCAAGTTAATCTTGGAGAACTATCGGCTGTATTGCCTTATATGCCCAAACTCAGCGGCATGCTCAGTGGCGATGTTCACATCACTGATAACTGGCATAATAAGCAGATGTCTGCCATGGCTTCGCTTAATGCAAACAACTTTAGTTACGAGGATATGCCGCTTGGCAATATGGGTATTGACGCTATTTATTTGCCTAAATCTGGCGGCGAACACCATGCATCAGCCTTTATCAGTTCAAATGGCGAAGAGGTATTAGCTTGCAACGGAACTTACTATGATAAGAACGGAGGACACTTCGAAGGCAATGCACAACTCCACGACTTTCCACTACAAATGCTCAATGGTTTTATGGCTGGAACCGATGTGGCACTTAAAGGAATTGCCGCAGGCGACCTTAACGTGAACGGATCATTTGATAAGCCATCTATCAATGGTACACTCAACCTTGATTCGGCACATATTTATTCTGATGTGTATGGTTTTGATTTTGTTACAGACAATAGAGCTGTAAATATCAACAATAGTAAAATCGTGTTCGACAACTATAATCTTTACTCAACAGGTAAAAATCCATTGGTACTTAACGGCTCTTTTGATATGTCGAACTTTGAGCACATGCGCATGGACTTTACAATGAAAGCCAACAATTTTGAACTTATCAATACACGCAAAAAGGCTCAATCTATGTTGTTTGGTAAAGTATATGCTAATTATCTTGGTACGCTCAAAGGCACTACTGACAATCTGTCATTGCGTGGAAAACTCGAAATTCTTGATAGAACAGACGTTACCTACATTCTTAAAGATTCGCCTTTGTCTGTAGACGATCGCCTACACGACCTTGTGCAATTCACCAACTTTGCAGACACTACAAGCCACGAGGTTGTAAAAAGTATCTCACCCACTGGAATAGACCTCACATTGGGTATATCTATAAGCGATGCTGCTCTATTCCACTGCACACTTAGCAATGATGGCCAAAGCTACGTGAACCTTGAAGGAGGAGGAGACCTCACACTGCGTATGACACAACAAGGCGATATGCGCATGACAGGACGCTTCACTACAAATAGTGGCGAAATGAAATATCAACTTCCCGTTATCCCACTCAAAACGTTTAACATCGTGCAAGGTTCGTATGTTGAATTTACTGGCGACGTGATGAACCCAACACTCAATATCGAAGCTAAAGAGCGTACAAAAGCACTTGTAAGCGAAGATGATAAACCGCGCTCTGTGGCCTTTGATGTCGGTGTGAAACTAACCAAACCACTCAACAACATGGGACTTGAATTTACCATCGAGGCTCCCGAAGACCTTAATGTTCAAAACCAATTGGCAACCATGTCTACCGAACAACGAGGCAAAGCAGCCGTTACGATGATGGCTACTGGTATGTATATGACCGATGAAACCATGATGTCTGGTTCGGGCTTTAAAGCTAACAATGCCCTTAATGCCTTCCTCCAAAACGAAATTCAAAACATAGCTGGCTCTGCCCTCAAAACAATTGATATAAACCTTGGAGTTGAAAGTGGCACTTCGCAAACAGGCACTTCGACAACCGATTATTCTTTTCAGTTTGCTAAACGCTTCTGGGGCAATCGTATCAGTGTTATTATTGGTGGCAAAGTATCTACGGGTGCTGACGCAACCAACTCTGCCGAGAGTTTTATTAATAACATCTCTGTTGAATACCGACTCGACCAAGGTGCTACTCGCTACGTAAAGTGCTTCTACGATCGCAACACACAAGATCCACTCGAAGGACAACTCACAAAGACTGGTGTAGGTCTTGTATTGCGACGCAAAACAGACCGCTTAGGCGAGCTTTTTATATTTAAAAAGAAGAAATAAGGTTGCAATATTGCCCTACTTTTATCCAATCCTTTATACCCACTAAAGCTACACATATCCATGCATTCTATGCGCAAACACCTCTTTATATTAATCACGATACTGCTCTCTGCACTTGCTTTTGCAGCTTGCTCTACCACCAGATCGATACCCGATGACGAACAACTCTATACGGGCATTGACCATATTAGCTACCAAGATAATCCAGCTGACTTGTGGAAGAAAAAACGCGATTCTGTTGGTGTTATCACAGCCGTAGCTAATGCCGTGAGCAAAATTAACAAGGTGATTGAGGGGAAATCTACTCTCAGCATCGATTCGCTCTTAACAAAAGACAAAAAGCAACTTAGCAAAGAAGAACGCAAGGCACAAAAGCAAGCACGTACACAGACACTTGCCGATTTTTCAACCGCACGCGAGGAGGTTGAAGCCGTATTAGCTTATCCACCAAACAACGCTATATTTGGCTCTTCATCCATGAGTTGGCCTTGGAAAATAGGACTTTGGTTGCACAATGGACTGTACGATGCTAAAGGCAAATTGGGCAAATGGATTTATCAAAAGTTTGCTACTGACCCCGTACTTATAAGTCAAGTAAGTCCCGAAATGCGTGCTAAAGTTGCCACTAACACACTGCATAACTATGGATACTTTCATGGCAAAGTAAGCTACAACGTCCTATCTGGAAAGAACCCCAAGAAGGCCAAAGTAGCTTATAACGTATATGCAGGCCAGCTCTACAGGATCGACTCTATTGCATACGTTAATTATCCCACCTCTATTGATAGCATTTTGCGAGCCAATGATAAAGAACGCTTGTTGCAAAAGAACGAGGCATTTAGCGTGGTGAAACTTGCCAACGAGCAGTCGCGCATCGAGACCTTGTTGCGCAACAATGGTTACTATTATTATGCTGCCAACAACACCACTTACAAGGCTGATACATTGCAACGCAAAAACTACGTGCAATTGCGCATTACTCCTACTGCCAACCTTGATAAAAAGACAAGTCATCCATGGTATATAGGACATACCTATGTGAGTGTGCGCAACTATGACAACGAACCTCTTGAACAACAACGCACATTCAGAAACTACACATTCAGCTATTCAGGCAAGAAAATGCCCCTACGTGCCAGCATGTGGCTTCACGCTATTACGCAGCGCAAGGGCGAGCGCTATAGTCTGTCACAACAGCAAACTACACTCGAAAAAATTGGACAAATGGGTGTATTAAGTCAAATGGACGTGAGCTACGTGCCACGCGACACTTCTGCCACTTGCGACACACTCGATATGATAGTAACTGCCGTTATGGACAAACTCTACGACTCTACATTTGAGATGAATGCCACGATGAAAAGTAACCAACAAGTGGGGCCTGGCATTAGCTACGAACTTGCTAAACGTAATGCTTTTAGGGGGGCTGAAAAGGTTTCGTTCAAGATTTTCGGCTCATACGAATGGCAAACTGGTGCTGGATCACAAGGACGCAATTCATTGCTCAACTCTTATGAACTTGGCACACAGTTGTCGTTTAAATTTCCACGATTTGTGTTTCCTGGTATCAGCAGACGCAAGGTTCGTTTTCCCGCATCTACCCAATTTTCACTTGATGCCGATTGGAGAAATCGTTCTAAATTCTTCAATATGCTTAGTTTGGGACTTAGCGCAAACTACCATTGGTATAAGCGTGAAACTGCGCAACACGACCTAACACTCTTTAGTATCGACTTCGATCGTCTAAACCACACTACCCACACATTCGACTCTATCATGTCGGCCAATCCTGCCCTCTATGTGTCTATGCGCAACCAATTTGTACCCTCGCTCTCTTACACCTTTACTTACCAAAGTCGCAGTTGGCGTAAAGCACCTTGGTGGGTTCAACTATCCGTAAAAGAGGCGGGCAACATCACATCGGGGATATATGCCATTTGCGGTCAGTCGCTTAATAAGAAAAACAAAGAACTGCTTGGAAATCCCTTTGCACAATACATAAAATTCACTGCTGAGACGCATAAACTCTTTAAATTCACAAAGAGTATACAATTGGCCACAAGACTCTTTGGCGGCGTTATCTATAGCTACGGCAATAGCTTTTCTGCGCCCTATTCAGATCAATTTTATGTAGGAGGAGCCAACAGCATACGTGCATTTACAGTGCGTTCTTTAGGGCCAGGTAGCTATCGTCCTGCCAATAGTAAATATGCCTATATTGACCAAACTGGCGACTTTAAGCTCGAAGCTAATGCCGAATTACGTGCCCGTTTGTTTGGCGACTTGCATGGCGCCATATTCCTTGATGCTGGCAACGTGTGGACCTTACGACAAGAAGCACAACGCCCAGGTTCGCAACTCACACTTGGCACACTCAAAAACATTGCACTCGGCACAGGTGCTGGCATTCGTTACGATCTTGACTTCCTTGTTTTACGTCTTGACATGGGTATCGCCTTACATGCCCCCTACCAAACAAGCAAGCATGGTTTCTATAACATCGAGCGATTTAAAGATGGCATAGGCATCCATTTTGCCATAGGTTATCCTTTTTGATAAACAAAACTTCACTTCTATCTACACAAAACGAGCAAGCATCAATAGTAACAATACAAATTTGTTGGCTATTGATGCTTGCTCGTTTTTGGCATTCATCCAAATGTTATTTTATTGAGTCTGAATGAGTAGCATTATGTTCTGAATTTGTAGCAGAAGATGGAGTTTCTGCTTGGTTTTCCTCTTCTTGCTTCTGTGCTTTTTCAGCACGTTTGCGACGTTGCCAATAAAGCCAACGTGCATGGCGAACCGAATCTTGTATGCGCATACTGTCTTCGTGAGTAAGCCCTGGAGGGGTTGTATCTATTGGTTGTTTAGGCACAACAGGCACTGTATCTGCTGCCACTGCAGGTTCGGGGTCAGCATTATTCCAATTCCCCATATAGTTACGCCAATACGGATAGGTAACACCGACAGCCACAATGACAATAATCAGCAAAACCCATAGGCCATAGCGCTTCATGGCTTTTTTAACTTTTACTACTCTGTGTCGTGGTCTCTTTACCTTTACAGAAACCGATGCTTCTATATCGTCAATTGAACGAAGGTCGTTACGATCCTTAGGTAAGTCAGGATGCGGTTGGTCTGTATTTACTAATGGCTCTTGCGGTTCAAGGTCATCGGTTTCAGCCTGCGATTGTGAAGACGAGGCGTAGGCATAACCCACTGGCAGACGAGGTGGAATATTGGTTGTATTGCTCTCACTTGGAGCAAAACCATACGAACGCAAATGCGTTTCGTCTGCATGTAAAGGTTGCTTGCCAACATCTTGATGTTCATTGTTGTCAAGTTCCTCTATATTTGAATTTTTGTTATTATCTTCCATCTTTTTATATATGTCAATACGATGGCAAAGTTAATACTTATTACTTTTATTTTTCTAAGTATTCAAAAATATTTTGAGTATGCTTATTGATTACATTCGTCTATAAATGTGTCATACCTTTTTGTACCATATACTCTGTGCACTGAAGCAAAGAGAATACATATTGCTTGAGCGAAGAATATTTTGTAGAGTATTTATCGAGAATTGGCTTGCCATTTATGAGTTTGTAACAGTACTCTTTTTTCTGCTCATCGTTATATACGTAAAGGTAATTAATGTTACGTGCAGCTATGGTTTTGTCGGCCGTGTAAAAGGCTGCAGGACGCGGAGCATCGTGCAAAATATCAAGTCCTAAATTGTTTTGAACGTAAGGGATACGGAGCAAACCAAGGATGGTTGGTGCAACATCTACCTGCCCCACGAATTGGGTGCATTCTTTGGCCTTTATGCCATCAGCATGGATTATAAGTGGGATATGATTGAATGATTCGGGTAATTCGCAATCGGCAGTTCCAACAAGTTTTCCGTGGTCGCCAAGGAATACGAATATTGTATTTTTGGCCCATGGTTCTTTGCTAACTCTGTGCATAAAGTCGCCTATACACGCATCGGCATAACGAACGATTTGCTGCTCTGCCGTAAGGTTTTTTTGTTGAAAGCGTGCTGGAACCACATAGGGTGGATGATTGCTAATCGTGAGTAAAGTAGCAAAAAATGGTCGACCACTCATTGCTTTTTTACGCAATACGGGCAATGCATAACTAAAAAGATAATCATCGGGTACACCGAAGTGATTAACCACCTTTGAGCGTGGATAGTTCTCTTGCGAGTATATTTCGTCGTACCCATTTGTACGGAAGAAGGCATTCATGTTGTCGTATTGGCTCTCGTGTGTCATAAAGAACATCGTAGAATAACCAGCCTGTTTAAGCACAGAGGGAAGCCCCGTATAAGTGGGAATCGTTGTACCCTTCATCGCATTGCGAAACATGATAGAGGGAAAAGAATAGAGCGTGGCATAAAGCCCGTGATTGGTGTGATTGCCTGCCGAATAGCAATTAGAAAAACTCAAAGAATGAGAATAGAGCGAATCCAGGTTAGGAGTGAGATGATTGGCATTACCAAAACGTGTCATTAGCTTAGCCGACATCGATTCCATAAGCACTACCACTACATTCTGGTGTGTAGGGGGCAATGTAGGTTCAACTCTCCTTGCAAGTGGCGAGATACCCTTTATGCCTTCACGATTATAAAACCGTTGCACATTCTTTACCGCCTCATCCATAGGCATAAGATGAAGCTTATGGTTTTCAGGGCGTAGTTCATCGAGTGTGCTATTAAGCAGAGCAAACATAGGATTTACACCTAAATTGTTTAGTACTGGACTGGTACAGAAATATGCAGCACTCACTTTGATAGGATTATATCCTAACCTACCACGTATGCCTAAAAAACACGCACCATAAAGTGCAAGGCTGATACCCACCATTTCAACATAGTTCATAAAGCCATTGTGCGCTATATCTACATGATACTTGTTGCTCGCATCAGCCAGAACAAAACGTTTGCGAAGATAATATAAAAAAGCACCCAAACAAGCTGTTAGCACAATATAGAGAGCTATAAAAAGATAGTAAGATGCCTCTCCAAATATCATGCCCAACGTGGTTCCGCCATATTCAGCCCAATTCCATATTGAGGCATTGAGCATCTTTGAGAAATAACTAAAATAAGGAATGTTGCCCGCCTCAGCCATAAAAACAAGGGCATAAAGTACACCAAACCAAATGTTTATAGCACGATACATCCACTTGCGCCAAAAGCCAGCAATAACAGCTATGCTCGATAGCACCAATGGCAATGCCACAAGATAACAAGCTATTACATTGTCAAACCACAAACCACGCAAAAACGCTTGCAAAACGAGCAATGGTTTATTTGCTACATCGGGAGTAAGTTGCGAATGTATGGTAAGGAAAAACGCTATGCGAAACAAAGTCATCAGTACAAGGGCTACTATATGTATGCTCAACAAATAACCAATAGTGCGCAATAATCTTTTCATTTTTAGGTATATGTTTTGATTATCAAATATATTTTTCTACAGAGAAAATGCAAAGTTACAAAATTATAAAATGCAGAAACAATGATAAGTTTCTTAATGTTACACTCTTATCCTTTATGCGTAAATTTGCTGCACAAATTTATTATTATTTTTTTCTAACCCATGTATATGCACTGCACTGCTTGTATAAAATAAGCACAAAAAAGACAGAAGCTAACATACAATCAATGTATGTTAGCTTCTGTCTTTTTGAACATTTATGGCTTATATTCATTAACCTTACAAGCCACTAAATACACTAATCAAAACGTATTTTTATTTGCCTTCTTTCTCTTCTTTAATCTGAGCATTTACAGTTTTTATCTTCTCTGCAATCTCAGCAAGATCCTCTTTAAGACGCTTTACTTTCTTTTCTATGTCAGCCACAAGTGAGTTTCCTTTCTTTGAACTTGTGCGGAAGAAAGTAAGGTTTGTTTCGTAGTTTTGAATTTCCTGCTTTTTGCTTTCTAAAGCGCCTTGCAAGCGATTGCGTTCGCGGGTGAGTTCAGAGCCACCCTTGTCAGCAACTGTTTTACGGAAGTTGTCCATACGCTTTCGTCCAGCATTCGCATGGAGTGTATTGTATATTTTATCACATAGTTCACGATAACGACGATACATTTTCTCCTTCTTGTTGTAGGGCACATGTCCTATCTCATTCCAGCGAGCTTGTAGGTCGCGAACACCTTGTAAGAGGTTTTCGCCTTGTTCTTCAGTAAGTTTTTCAAGGCTTGCTATTACCTCTTTCTTTAGTTCGAGATTAGCCTCTTCAGTCTTTCGTTGGTCGGCATTTGCCGCGTTTTTCTTATCAAAGAAGTAGTTGCAAGCATCGTTAAAACGCTTCCATATCTCGTCTGAAAGTTTGTGAGCCACAGGACCAATGCTCTTCCATTGCTTTTGCAATTCAATAAACTTGTTGGTAGTTGCTCCCCAATCAGTGCTTTCTTTCAAAGCTTCAGCCTTTTCGATAAGAGCGTTCTTAGCAGCAAGATTAGCGTTTAGTTTCTCGCGATTAGCCTTGAAATAAGCAGTTTTAGCTTGGAAAAAGCGGTCGCAAGCTGCGCGGAAACGTTCAAATATCTCAGTGTTTACCTTGCGTGGAGTAAAGCCAATTGTCTTCCATTCGGCTTGGTATGCCAACACCTGCTTGGTCATTTCTTCCCATTGAGCATAGGTTTTTAGTTCTTCGTATTGAAGGTCTTCAACCTTTTGGCAAAGGTCTGTTTTCTTTTCAAGGTTTTCTTCTTCCTTAGCTTTGATAGCCTCAAAGTGGTCTTGGTGACGCTTGTTGATAACAGTTGATGCGTCCTTAAAGCGTTTCCAAATTTCCTCGCGCAGTTCCTTAGCAACAGGTCCTATTTCACGATATTCTTGGTGAAGGTTCTGCAATTGATGGAAAGCTGATACAGGGTCGTCGCATTCTGCCAATTTTTCAGCAGCCTCACAAAGGTGCGTTTTAAGTTCGAGATTCTTCTTAAAATCGTATGCACGCATTTCGTGATTAAGGCGCAACTGGTCGTAGAATTGTTCTATATTGTGTTGATAATTCTTCCACAAGTCGGTAGCAAACTCAGCTGGAACCTGCTTAATTTCCTTCCATTCTGCTTGCAAATCCTTTACTTCGTTATATCCCTTGTCTGCATCCTCGGGCGAAGCAGCAAGTTGTTTTATACGTTCAATAATTTCTTGCTTACGCTTCAAGTTGTTTTGTTTTTCCTGTTCAAGTTTTTCGGCAGCTTGGTTGCGTAGCTCGCGCACAAGCGATAGTTGCGCCTTAAAGTTCTCTTCGTCTGCATCGGGAACAGGAACAAACTCATCTGCATTTCCACCATCTTCAACAAACTTGTTGCGTGCAGCAACGACTTCGGCATTGTGGAAACGATAGTAAAGCATCTTAAGGTGCTCGAGTTCTGTGCGTTCTACATTTTCGTTGTTCTCTGCAATTGACTTGAGTTTTTCAATTACCTCTGCCTTAGTCTTTGGTTCTGTAGCCACGGCAGTGTGTTCAACTGAAGTTTGATTTTCGTTGTTTTCAGAAGCAATAGTGTTTTGTACCTCTGCTTCAGCAGTGTTCTTGATTTCGTCCATAATAAATTGGATAGGGTCGTAAGCGTATTGGCAAACCTAAGTTTGCACATTATATATTACTACAAGGCGTTGTTGCATTCATGCTCATAAAGAAGCCTAAAGCTAAACCCTTGCAAGGTTTGCAAATTTGCACATTAAATGCGTTTTAACAAAATAATTGTTAGAAAACTTTGAACCAAAAGGTATTAAATCCATGCTTTCCAACGGAATAGTCCATAAAATATGCCTGTAACGACTATTGATGCTATTATCACCACAGGAAAGCCCCACCACGAAGCCTCCATGCCATTGATAAGGTTCATACCAAATATACTTGCAATGAGCGTTGGAAACATCAAGATGATGGACACTGAGGTCATTTGTTTCATCACGCCAGCCATGTTGTTGTTGATAATACTGGCATAGGTTTCCATTGTCGAGTCAAGGATGTTGGTATATATATTTGTGGTTTCGCGGGCCTGATTCATCTCAATAGTAACGTCTTCAATAAGGTCGGCATCGAGTTCATCGACAGGAAGTTTAAACTTCAACTTCGACAATAGTGTTTCGTTACCACGAATAGAGGTAATGAAGTAAGTTAAGCTATCTTGTAGTCTTGATAGACCTATTAAGTCTTCATTATCAATTTGTCGGTCAAGATTGCGCTTGGCTTCTTCGAGCAAAACGTTTATTTGCTTTAGGCGTTTCAAGTACCATACGGCAGACGAGAGAAATAGGCGAAACACAAGATCTACAGAGTCAGTAAAACCTTGATTACGCTTTTGTTGATACGACACAAAATCTATCATCATGTTGGTTTCGAAATTGCATACCGTTACGCACACGCCCTTGTTTAGGATTATACCCATTGGTATTGTAGTGTGAGGAGTGCGCGATGCAACTTCTTTTACATAAGGAATACGCAAAATGATAAGCGACCAACCTTCGTCATATTCATAGCGCGAACGTTCGTCTTTATCTCGAATATCGTCTAAAAAGTAATCAGGTATTTTGAGTTCGTCTATTAAAAATGCCTCATCTTCGGGAGTTGGACATGTTACTTGCACCCAACAATCGGGTTGCCATTCGTCAATGTTTTGTAGCGTTTTGCTATAATTCCAATAAGTGCGCATAAAAAACAAGTCTTTGTTGCTAAGGTGTGAATTACATCGGTTATTAGCACATGTATGTTAGAGCATACCATGTGTTTGTTTCAACACAATAAAGTAAGTCGCACCTATGGCATAGCACTTTGCTGCAACTTGTTTAGTGTTGGACAAAAACCTCTGTATCCGCGTGATAGTCGTCCATTTAGGAATAAATTTTATACTTATTTATGAAGCAACAAGCACTTCAATCTTGTTACTCCTTGTAAAGTTTTGTAATATTTGGCAAAAGTACGAAAAAAGTCGATAATACAAGTATTACCGACTTTTTTTGATGCTAAAGTTGTGTTACATTTTGCATTTTGCTGCTGAACCATCAGCCTCAATCTTTTCGTTTTCCTTCACAGTGCGTGCGTCGTAACCAATCTTTTTGAATGCTTTCAAGATGGTTTCAATGCTTGTTTTGTCAGCATCGTATTTGATTGTTACAGTTTGGTTGGGCACATTGGTTTGGATGTCTTTTATGCCCTTTACAAAGCGAAGGTTCTTTTTTATCTTTGTCTCACAGTTGATGCAATGCATCTGTGGTTGTGTTGTAAAAATGGTTGTTTTGATGTCTTTGGCAAGTGCAACAGAGGTGCCAAGGCCCATCATTAAGAAGAATGATAATAACTTTTTCATAATGAAATATGTTGTTTTAATAACGTGTTACAACTTTGCGTAGGCAGAGCGTAAGGAGTTGAGTACCACGCTCACACTGCTCATAGCCATAGCTGCACCTGCTATCATTGGATTGAGCATACAGCCTGTTAAGGGATAAAGCACACCCGCTGCTATAGGCACACTGATAACATTGTATATAAATGCCCAAAATAGGTTTTGCCTAATGGTGCGCATGGTGCGTTGCGACAGATGAATGGCTTGTGGGAGTCTTTCAAGGTTGGATGTAAGTAGCGTAATCATAGCTGTGTTAATGGCTATATCGCTGCCCTGTCCCATTGCCACACTCAAGTTGGCTTGTGCCAAAGCCGCACTATCGTTAATGCCGTCGCCCACCATTGCCACACACTTTCCTTGTGCCTGCAGTTGCTTTACAAATGTAGCTTTATCAGCGGGTAGCATTTGAGCATCAACGTGCGTTATACCCACTTGATTGGCTATAACCGATGCAGAACGTTGGTTGTCTCCTGTGAGCATATAGGGGGTAATACCCATTGCTTTCAGTTGGGCTATAGCCTTGGCAGATGTTGGCTTCACTTCATCGTTGATGGCAAGCATTGCAAGCACTTGCTGCTTATTAGCCATTACCACAATGGTATGGGCTGCTTGCATCCATTGGTCGAGTAATTGCTGCTGTTGTGGAGTAAAGATAATATTATTATGCTTTATCCACGCTACGTTGCCTACAAAATATTCGCTGCTATTATACACTCCTTGCACACCACTACCTGCAACCGACTGGAAGTTGGATATTTCTACCATATGTGCCGAATTCAGATACTTGCAGACAGCATTGGCTAATGGGTGTTGCGACTGCTTTTCGAGCGAGAATAGCACGTTCTCGACCTCTTGTTCGCCAGCAAACCAAGTGTCTTCTACTTGTGGTTTACCTTGGGTGATAGTGCCTGTTTTGTCAAGCACCACTGCATCAACCTTTTGTGCCGACTCAAGGCAACTTGCATCTTTTATTAATATACCTTTCTTTGCTCCATGTCCCATGCCTACAATGATTGCAGTGGGCGTGGCAAGACCCAACGAGCAAGGGCAGGCTATAACTAACACCGATACCATTGAGATTAAGCCATGCGTTAGTCCGGCATGAGGGTCGAGCGTTAGCCAGCAAACAAAGCTCAACAAGGCTATAGCAATAATTGTAGGAACAAACCAAGCTGCTATTTTGTCTACCAACGACTGTATGGGCACTCTGCTGCCTTGAGCCTCTTGTACCATACGAATGATTTGCGCCAAAAGGGTGTCGGTGGGTGCCTTTTCTACTTTGTAATGTAGCACACCATTCTCGTTGATAGTTCCTGCCATTACTTTGCTACCTATGGTTTTGGTTATAGCCACGGGTTCGCCACTAAGCATACTTTCGTCTACATTTGATGTGCCCCATGTTACGCTGCCATCAACTGCTATACGCTCGCCAGGACGCACCATTATCACGTCACCTATGGCCACCGCCGAGAGTTTTTTGGCACGCTCTGCACCATTGGGAAACACCACCATCACCTCCTTTGGTTGCAACTGCATAAGTTGCTCTATAGCACGGCTGGTGCGATGTTTGGCTCTTGTTTCGAGCAGTCTGCCCAACAAAATAAATGCTGTGATAACACCCACACTATCGAAGTATAAGTGGGGCATCATGCCACGACTAACAAACCATTGTGGGAAAAACAAATTGAAGAAGCTATATGCGTAAGACACACTTATGCTCAAGGCTACAAGCGTATCCATATTGGCTGTATGGTGCTTTAGGAGTTTCCATGCGGGGGCATAAAACGCTCTGCCATACTTGTAGAGCGAAAAACTGGCTATGAAAAACACCAATATTTCTTGTCCCGAAAACAAATGCTGAAACACACTGAGCAGGAATAAAGGCACGGCTGTTAGCGTGGCTCCTATGGCTCTGTGCTTGGCAGTCGCATAGGTTTCATCGTAGTTTGCTGGTGCCGCAGATTGCGCTTTTTCTGTTTCGGGTTGGGCTGTTATTTCTTCATCAATAACGAGTTCAAAGCCTATACGGTCTACTGCTTTTTGCAAATTTTGAGGCGAACATTTTTGTGGATTGAAGGTAACTTTCGCATTGTTCATTGGCAAATTTACATTTACCTCTTTCACCCCCTCTACCCTACTCAAGGCTTTGGTTACATGGGCTGAGCACGAAGCGCAACTCATGCCCTTTACGGGATAAGTGTGAGTTTCTACACGCTCACTTGTATGTTGATTAGCTTGTTCGTTCATTGTATTTTTTTAGTATTGTATTCTTATTCCGGCATAAGCCATGGCTCCATGCACGGGGCCCCATACTTGTGTGGCATCAAACTTTTCGCTCCAAGGATTTTGCGCATTGAGTATAGGCGTTTTTTGCTTGTAATTGGTGAGATTTTCGCCTCCAACGTATATACTAAAGTGTCTGAACCAACGCGTAATTTGCACATTGAGTTGTGCATAAGCGGGAAAGCGCGACGACACATCTTCGCCATTAGTTAGTCGGCGTCCACCGCCATTGAGTTGGGCGATTACATCGAATTGCCAAAGTTCGAGCGGTGTTTTATAAGAGGCTGTTAGCAAACCTTTGTAGCGATTGGTAAAGGGCTTTTCTTGCACACGGCCGCCTGTATATTGTCGCACAAAGTTGTATCTGTAAGCGGCAGTTAGCGTCATGCCTCTAAAGAGCGTATAGGTGGCTTCGGCTTGGAGCGTATGCGAGTAGCTGCGATGACCATTCAGGTTGTGCACATAGATGTGTGCATTGTCGGCATCGTAATCTACCACCACTTGCTCATTAAAGTTTGTAAAATAATACTCTAAGTTAAAGTCGAGTATGTGTCCACCTAAGGGCATTTTATATTGCATACTTGCGCCATAGTTCCATGCTCGCTCTTGCTTTAGAGGATTTATAACCAATTGGCGGTTACTTGCCAATAGGTAGTTGTGCTCTGCCAACGCATGCACTGTGCGATAGCCCTCGCCAGCCGATAAACGGATATTAAAGGATTTGTTTGGCGCATACTTTACGTGAAAACGTGGGGTAACAAATGTGCCATACACCGAACTGTGGTCGGCACGCAAGCCTGCCATAGCCACAAGTTTGTCGTTGAGGTTATAGGTGTATTGCGCATAAATGCCAGGGGTTGTTTCGCGCTCTTTATTGCGTGTTGGCGTTTCATCAACAGCATGCACTAACCGATATGCTTGGTTGTAGTAATCATGATTGAGGCTCAATCCCGTTGAAATGCTATGATATTGGGTAAAATTAGTTTCAAACATCAGCGAGGCATATCCCGCTTTCTGCATAACGTTGTATAGGCGATCACCATAAGTGGCATCGGCATCGTGGTAGTTGCCCGATAAGATTAAAGCAAAATTTGTGCCCTTCTCTTTGTTTAAGATAAATGCGTTTTTGGCAAATGCTGTAAAACGAGTGGTCTGCATATCTATATCGTAGCGTTTGGCACCGTGGTGAGTAACTGCATGTTGAGTTTGTCCACCCTCTCTTTTCTCAGACAAACCGCTCACGGCTGCCTGAAAGATGTAGTTATCGCCCACCCAAGCCCAGCGGTTCATGGCATTTACTTGTCTAACCTTTGGCTTGTCAAGAAAGCCGTCGTGGTTTTCGTCATGATGGGCAAAATTGTCTTCGTAGTGTGCCAAGATACCAGTGCTCAGTTGGGGCTTTTTGTTGAAATGCACATTGCCATCAAAGTTGGCCTCTATGCGGCTTTTACTATCGCCATAAAGGTTAAGTTCGAACGAAGGAGTGGCTTGGGGCTTTTTATATTCCACATTGATTTGTCCCGTTATGCTCTCATAACCATTCTTTACCGAAGCACTGCCTTTCGACACTTGTATGCTCTGCATCCAGGGGCCAGGTACATAGCCTAAGCCATAAGGCGAGGCTGCACCACGAAAGTCGGGTATGTTTTCGGTGAGCATCTGCACATAGCTACCCGCCAAGCCTAAAAGCTTTATTTGTTTAGCTCCCGTGGCTGCATCGCTATAGCTCACATCAACCGATGGGTTGGTGGTAAAACTTTCGCCAAGGTTGCAACATGCGGCCTTAAAGAGTTCGGTGCGCGATAGTACAAAACCATTTTCGGGACCTGTGAGCTTTGAAACAGGCTTTCGCTTTGCCACCACTTGTGCTTGGTTCAAGTCTTTCTCCTTGGTTGGCACACTATCTGTGTCAATGTTTTGAGCATTGGCTATAGCGGCATAAAGCAAAAAGAAAGCCCCACTTATCAAGCGTTTGTGGTAAAATGTCGCATTCTTTTCCATGTTTCGTTGTGTGTAATAGGTGTTTAGTATTTATGTCTTTTATTCTGAGTGCAAAGTTAGTGTAGATGCCATGCATAAGCGTTATACAATTTTGTAAAAACGTTGCATCAAAAGGTGTGCTTGCAACATCATCTCTTTGATTAAAAAGCATCAAAACGGGATTATGGTTACGCTATAATAGGGCACAAGTTGTGTAAGAATGCGCTTATTGTTTGCTCATTGCGGTCGGAATGAGCATTCATTGCGGTCGGAATGAGCATTCACTGCGGTCGGAATGAACATTCACTGCGGTCGGAATGAACAAACTATAAGCGCATCTTTACACAACTTTGAGCGCATTCTTGCCAAACAATAATGCGGTTATTTACAAAAGTGCATGCAACTATGCCATACCAACAGAGGGCGAATTGCTCTTGACACCATACAACCTCTTAAAACACCTACTTTTGAGGGGATAAAATGGTGTAATAGCAAAATATTACACCTAAAAAGCTATTTTTCTTCTTTTTTATTTGGAGTGTATGGATATGTTACATACATTTGCAGTGTCATACTTAAGTAGTACACTATTAAACCATAAAAACAATCATCATTTCAAAACAGCGTTATCATGATTAAAATTCAAAATATCAACTTTAGCTATGGCAGCAAGCAGCCTATGGTATTCAGCGATTTCTCTTTAAACATTCTGCCTGGTAAGATATATGGGTTATTGGGCAAAAACGGAACTGGCAAAAGCACACTGCTTTACTTGATAAGCGGATTGCTACGTGCAGACAAAGGGTGCATAGAATGCAACGAAATGGATGTAACGAAACGCCAACCAGCATTGCTCGAAAACATATTCATCGTGCCCGAAGAGTTCGACCTTCCTAACGTTACGATGAAAAGATACGTTAGCATAAATGCTGGCTTTTATCCTAACTTTAGCGAAGATGTGCTATACGAATGCTTAAAGGACTTTGAACTGCCTACAAACTTGCAACTTGGCAGCCTTTCGATGGGACAAAAAAAGAAGGCTTTTATGAGTTTTGCACTTGCTACAGGCACGCAGTATTTGCTTATGGACGAACCTACCAATGGGTTAGACATCCCTTCGAAAAGCTTGTTCCGTAAAGTAGTATCGAAAAATATGACCGACGAGCGCACTATTATTATCTCTACTCATCAGGTGCGCGACGTGGAGATGCTTATAGACCATGTGGTGATGCTCGAAGGTTCAAAACTACTACTCAACCGCACTATTGCAGATATTTGCAGTGCTATTCGATTTGAAGAACGCACCATTGGCGAGCCGCTCGACGATGCACTCTATGTGCAACCATCTATGCGTGGTAACACCGTGATTGTGGAAAACCACGATGAAAATAACGACACATCTATAAACCTTGAAATGCTCTTCAACTGTGCCGAAACAGGCAAGTTGCCAAAGAGTCTTACAATGTAATCACCTCAAACAATTAAACAATTATGAACAACTTTAACATACACCGATTTGGCAAACTATTGCGATACGATATTATCAGCAACTATCGCTTTTATCTCGTTCAGATATTAGGCATTTTCCTGTGGCATTTCTTCAGTCAGTTAGGCATTGTTTACTTTTCTACACGCTATTGGGATCATAATCCTGCATCCTATAGTTCTTTGCCTATAGACGCTGTTACTTCCACTTGCATTACTGCCTACTTTGCTATTTCATTTCTGCTTCTTGTAGCTATGATGGCACGCACGTTTTCGGTGTTGAGCACTAAACCCAAACGCATTAGCTACTTGATGCTACCGGCATCGAACCTTGAAAAGTTCGTATCGAGGTTGCTTATTTACTCTGTAGGTTTTATTATTATCAATCCGCTGGTGTTTATCGTTGCCGACGTGTTACGTGCAGTGGCTTTAGTAGCTATGCCCGTGCATTTGCCACTTGTGTTTACTACTATTCCCGCATTCATTAGCAATATCATACAAGAGTTTTGTAGTTTCTATACACATGGAGTGGCAGAAGTTGGCCAATTTAAGTTTTACTACTATATGCTCTATTTTGCATGTTTCTGTCTCTTTAACTGCATGATATATGTGCTTGGCAGCTTGTACTTCAAAAAGAATGCATTTCTTAAAACAACGGCTATCATGATGCTTGTTGGATTTATCATCGCCAACATTCTGCCTATGAGTATGGTAGACTACGATGGCAAGCATAGTTACTTTGGAGGTATGATATATTTGACATTGTTCGTGGCAATTTTACTACTTTGCTACCGCAAGTTTACACGCACTACTGTAATAAAAAAGAAACTTTGGCGCATATAATCATAATAAAGAACAAAACTATATGGCATTTGACGAGGAAAGACCTATTTACATACAAATAGCTGAACGTATGTGCGACGAAATTCTCTCTGACACGTATAAAGTGGGCGAAAGGATACCGGGCGTACGCGAATATTCTGCCTTGCTCGAAGTAAACGTGAACACCACCGTAAAGTCGTACGACTTATTAGCTAAAAGAAACATTATATTTATGAAAAGAGGCTTGGGATACTATGTTGCAGACAATGCTCCTCAACTTATTAAAGAAGAGCGAAAGCTACACTTCTCTACCAACATTCTGCCAAGAATATTTGGGCAAATGAAACTCTTAGGTATATCGTTTGAAGATGTGGAAAAGGAGTGGAAAACTTTTCTGAATAACGACAAAACAAAAAATGAAAATACATAACCAATTTATCATATCGCTTAGTGCACTCTCGCTATTTTCCTATGCAGATGCATTGGCACAAAGCAAAGGGCGCATTGTTGATGCACAAGGCGAAGGTATTGCATTTGCCAATGTTGTGGCACTATCAAAGACCGACTCTACGGTTGTGGCTGCATGTGTAAGCAACGAAAAGGGTTATTACAAAATACCTACCCAAGCAAACGTTAAGTACGAACTTCTGCGCGTTTCGGCATTAGGTTATGAACCTTTATACTACAATTGCACCACACCTATTGAGCTATTGCAACTTACGCTGAAACCTTTAAAAGAGGTGGCTCTTGCTGAAGCAAACGTGGTGTATAAACGACCTGGGGCGCATATCGACAATGGTGCTATTGTGACCAACATACAGGGAACTACGCTATCGAAGGTGGGCAATGCCGAGGACGTGTTGCGCCAAGTGCCTGGCATCATAAAGAAAAACGATAAAGACGGAACTATCGAAGTGATTGGTAGCGGAGAGCCACAAGTGTACTTAAACGGCAGAATACTGCGCGACCTAAACGAACTTAAACAATTGCCAAGCGAAGACATCAAAAGTGTGGAAGTTATCAACACTCCTGGTGCTAACTACGATGCATCAGTTAAAGCCGTTGTTAAAATAAAAACCATAAAGCGCAAAGGCGAGGGATGGGGGGTGAACTTATCTAACAATTTTATGCAAGGTAAATACGCTTATAACCACACCAGTCTGCGCATTAACTACCAAAAGAACGGACTAAACGTTGCTGTTGGGGGCGAATATGGTAGGGGCAGATCGTATTGGATATCACAACTTGAACAGCAAACGCAAGCCAACGACACATTGTGGGTAATGCCTACGGTAAATCCCAGCATTAACAAGTTTGGATTCTTTAGAGAGTTTGCCGAAATCAACTACGACTTTAGCGATAAACACTCTGTAGGCATGCGCTATCAACTGAAAACTAATGCTAAATATCCCGCACAATGCACGGTTGAAAGCGATGTTATGGCTAATGGTGAATACTACGACCGATTGGTTAATACCATATACACTGAAGACGATGACAAACCTCAACATGCACTGAATGCCTACTACGTGGGGCAATGGGGAAAGGGCGAGTTTAGAATAGATGCCGACTTTTTTGCCAACGGAGGAAGCAATACAACACGCTACGACGAAAAGAGCGATTCGCACGAAAGCCGCAACTTCCCCACTATTAACGACACACGCAATAGGTTGGTTTATGCCAAGATGCAGTATGAGTGGCCATGGCTAAAAGGCAAGGTAACAATAGGCGGACAATTTAACCATACTAACAGACATGATAACTACCATGTTGATAACGATCTGTATGGTGTGAGCAGTTCATCAACACATTTACTCGAAACTACCGAGGCGGCTTACTTGCAATATGCCACCATGATAGCAAAAAAGGTTAAGTTTTCAGCAGGCCTGCGTTATGAGCATTTACAACTGAAATATTACAACAGCGGTAAGTACATTGACGAACAATCACCTACTTATAACAACCTGTTCCCTTCACTAAATGCAGCTACGCAGTTGGGCAATCTACAATTGATGCTTGCCTATACTTCACAAACTGATAGGCCTAACTATAATCGTCTATCAAGCAACATAATATATGGCAACCGCTTTTTGCTTACATCGGGAAATCCCAATCTTAAAGCTGCTATAAAGCACAATATCAGCGTAACTGCTGTGTATAATTGGGTGCAATTTAATTTAAAATTTAACCACACTAAAGACGACATTATTTACTGGGGTAAAAAACTATCTGAAAACTCTAACATAACCAAAGTGTCTTTTATAAACCACAACACATCCAACTTGGATGCAAGCGTGATGATGTCGCCTAAAATTAAATTTTGGAACCCTACAGTGGTGCTTAATTTAACCAAAGACTTCTTTAATTCTGAACCTTTATTAGGACATAAATTGAAGCAAAATCCCATACTCTATGCCGACTTTACAAACACGTTTAGTCTACCTAATGGCTATGATTTTACGATAGATTATAGTCTGACAACAAGGGGCGCGATGCAGAATGTACGTATGTATAAAGTGGTACATTACCTTGAATGCTACCTCAGTAAGTCGTTCTTAAAGGACGCTCTTACACTCACCATCGGAGGCAACGATTTGCTGAAAAAATCAAACTCTAAAAACCGAATTTACATGGACAACACCCAGATATTTCAATCGGGATATGGCGACACACGCAATTTCTATCTGAAACTGAACTACACCTTTAACGCTATGCGCAACAAGTATAAGAGCGACAGTGATGTGAACGAAGTAATTAAACGTTTGTAGAACATACTTATTAAGCCAGGCGAGTGATAACCTTTATTTAAGCGCCAGCTTAATAGCAAAAGCACCATTTGAACCAAGGTTCAAATGGTGCTTTATTCGTTATTAACTTATGCAATTATCGTTTGTTATTTCACGATAATCTTTTTACCATTTACAATATAGATGCCTTGCTGACCTATGTGTTGTAAACGGCGTCCTTGAAGGTCGTAAATGCTCTGATTTGCATTGTTATCATCTGAAATAAAGGTATTAACACCTTCGGTAATTTTAGTGTATTTTGCCGTGATATCCAGATAACCTTCTACTATATTATTGAAGTCTTCGTTACCCGTTGTTGCAGTGAGCACATAGCCACTATACAATGGTAGGAGCAAGGTGTAAACATCGCCTGCTTTTACAAGCGTAGTGCTCTTATCTAACACGTTTTCGTCATCATCAACACAAGTAATCTTTACGGTGTAGTAAGGTTGTGCGTAGAATGTTGAAATACGAATGGGGTGACCTGTTCCGCCATTCCAACCTACGAGGTTGCCATTTTCTGCACCATCCCAATACATGCCGTTAGAGCCTTTAATGTTCCATGTTTCGCCATCACTATTGAGATTAAAGGTGAAACTTTCGCCCGATGTTTTGCTTGCAGTTGTTGGCTGTGAGCGTTGCAATGCGGGAATATATACACTTAAATACTCGTTCTCTACCTTAAATTTTTTTCCACTTCCAGTAAGTGTCCATACAGCATTTGGTTTCAAATCTACATTGCTAATGGCACGATTAACGTTCATGTTATCTTCTACCAATCTGTAGCCCGAACGTCCGCTTGCTGTAGTGGCATCATAAATTAGATAGCTCTTTCCACTTTCGATTTTGGTTACGATAGCTCCCACTTTCTTTACACCTGTAAGGGCATCTGTGGTAAACTCAACATTGATTGTTACGTCTGCTGTAGGCGTAAGTACATCACCATTGGTTGCATCTGCTTTCTTCAACTCATAATATTTGGGTGTGGGCAGAGATACGGTATATTGTTCGCCAACATTGCATGCAGTTTCTACATCATCAATGATTGCACCCTTATCATCTGTGCAGTGATAAACAATGGCATAAGCCACACGTTTGTAGGTTACTTTATATACATTTTCGCCAACAGACTCTATGCTTACAAACTGTGTGTTCTTGAATGTTGGGCACTCTTTAGCCGTAATTTCTGCAACCGAAGCAGGAACACTCTTTCGGATTGTACCTAAGTTATTGCCCTTGTCGTCTACACACTTAAAAGTTGTTACCTTTACTTCTTGAGCAGTCCATTCTGAGCCTTGTCCGCGTGCAGCGTCATACGATGCTCCATTAATAGTAGAGCCTGCATACACTTCGCCAGAGGGGAGTGGGAAAAGACTCTTGCCGTCAATCTTTACACGTAGGTCTTTGTAAGCAGGTACGTAACTCAAAGTGATTGTTGCAGATGTACTCTTATCAAGCGATACAGGACAACCTTTCTGACTAACATAGCTACCTGCTGTTGCTATGTAACGACCAGTAGTAGCATTCTTTAGTTTCAGCGATTGAGAGCCATCAGCATTTACTGTTGCCTCTTCTACAATCCATGCATTGGCAGCATCATCTGCCGTACTATGAATGAGGTTAGAGGCATTTACTTTATCTGCAATAGCAGTAGCCTCAAATCCGTCTACAGCATTGCTAAATGTATAAGTCTTACCCTCTTTTAGATAGTCAAACGTTACAACAGTTCCTGAGTTCTGACCGTAATCCTCAAGTGGAGAGAACTCCCATTGTCCACCAGCACCATCATTGGGTTTGCCATACAAGTTTACAGCAAGACCTTGTCCCGACATTGAAGAGTTGAGATATAGTCCACTCACCTTGTCGCTCTCTATAGAGTAGTAGTAATTGCTGCCTTTAGTTCCGTAGGCCCCTATTCCAAGTTGAAAGTTATAGTATTTTTTACTGTTGTCGTAGCTCCAGCGTCCAGCTGTTGATGTTGCCGAAGGATTAGGCTTTAATGAACCATTAGGTTGCGCTTTACATACCAAAGCAAAATGACCCTTATTGTTAGGATCTTCCTCAATGCTCCACCATTGGTTATCGTAGTTAGCATCGCCTTCGCTTGCCTGTGTGTTCGTCCAAATAACGCCTACTTTTGCACCTTTACTGCTATTTTGGCTGATGAGTGATGAGCCTTCTGCCAAGAGTTCAATGCATCTGCCTTTGCGCGTTGCATCAGTACCACCAGAGATTATGCGGTAGTAGTATTTTTTATCAGGAGTATTGGCAAAAGGGTAGTTGATTTCGGTTGGAGGATTAGTAGATTGACCAAGCATCTTATACTTGCAGTAGCGATAATTGCCATAATTAAGCAATGTAGTATCAGCCGTCATTCGCTTTTGGAAATCGCTAAAATCTTTGCGAGCTTGTGGTGTCCATCCGTTTTCAGCTATTGCCAACAGACGAGGCAACGCAAGCCATTCCATATACTTAGCATCCGACACGTGCTCTGTCCAAAAGGTTCCTTGCACACCATAACTTGTGGCTGCAGGTGGGTTTGTTTCATAGGTTTTTTGCACATTATCTGTGCCATCGCCCGCACCTGGAGGGTCGAGTTCACTATTACCTTGTTTGCGATTGATGTAATAAGGTCCCCATGGAGTATATATGCTTGGCAAACCAAGTTTGTTTGCTTTAGTTACAGCAGCCTCAGGACCTGTCCAGCAAAATACGGTAGCACCCGTAGCTTTCATAAGTTTAAGGTCGGCTCCACTTGCAGTAATAGCTTCGTTCCAAACAGCAAGTTTACGACCCTTCGATTTTACAAAATCAGCCATTTCTTTAATAAAGTGGCTTTGCAATTGGCGATAGTCAGTAAGCCCAAGTTTGGCATACATTTCTTGGCATTCCTTATTGTTTTTCCATGCACTAACAGGGCACTCATCACCACCAATATGTATATATTCGCTTGGGAACATGTCGATTAATTCGCTCAAAATATCCTTAGTGAATTGCACCGCATTAGGGTTTGCCACATTCATCACATCAGGATAGATGCCACCATCTATCTGCACTGTATGTGTTTCTTGTGGTGTACAGCTAAACTCTGGATAAGCGGCAAGTGCAGCACAGAAGTGTCCTGGCATATCAATCTCTGGTATCACTTCTATATGGCGAGCCTTTGCATAAGCAACCACATCCTTTATTTGCTCTTGTGTATAAAAATAAGGACCATATGGCTTGTTAATCCAATACTGTGTGCGTTCGTCCATATCGGTGAAACGACTGTTTGGAGCCATGCTTGCAACAGAGGTGAGTTTAGGGTATTTTTTGATTTCTACGCGCCATCCTTGGTCGTCACTTAAATGCCAATGAAACGCATTGAGCTTGTAGTACGACATAACATCTATCATGCGTTTCACCTCTTCTATTGTAAAGAAGTGACGTGAAACATCGAGCATAAAACCACGATAAGCAAAGCGAGGTTCATCAGTTATGCTTACTCTTGGCAGTGAAAGTGAAGTAATCTTAGCATCTTTCACCCCAGCCATAACATTGGCAGGAAGCATTTTTTTGATGCTTTGAAAGGCATAGTAAAAACCTAATGCACTCTTTGCCTGAACACTTACACCTGTGGTTGTTACATTTATTTTATACCCACCTTCTTTCAGTGTGTTTGAGGAGGGTAACAACGATACTTGCACAAGGGCATTTGCATCATCAGCAGCTACAATAACGCTATTACCTGTGGCATATTGGTAGTCATTGGCAAATTTATTTACCTCGTTTATCGACAATTCGTCGAGCGAAGTGTAACTGATTGTAAACTGTGAAGGTAACGGCAATACGCCAGACTTTACGGTCATTGTTTTAGGTCGTGGCGTAAGATTTACAAACGACTGTGCCCATGTTGTAAACGGCAACAACGAAAGTAACATCAAAAAACAAAGTAAACGATGTTTCATGTTTTTCTTTTTTGTATTAATTATTAGTGAGTTTATAGGCAAAGATAAATAAATGCTTGTGAATGTGCAACTTTAAAAGGAATGTTTAAAGTTGAAAGCATATAAAAAGCTCGTGAACACGCAAACGAACACCCCTTGATATGAGAGTTTCGTTTATCGTATTCACGAACTTTTGACTTGGCTATATTAGTCTGCCACCATCCTTGTTATTAATCATTATCACGATTTCCACCCATAAATATTAGTATATAATATACCAATGTTGCCAACGAGCTAAGTGCTGCCACCACATAGGTATAAGCAGCCGACCGAAGGGCAGAAACAGCCATAGGATGTTCATAATTCGACGTGATACCTACACTTTCAAGCCACTTTGTTGCACGTCGAGAAGCGTCTATTTCTACTGGTAAGGTGATGAAACTAAATAGTGTTGTCAGAGCAAATAAGACAATACCCAATAGCAATATTGAGGGCATAACATGTACGAGCAAGATACCTGCCAACAACACCCATTGCACCCAATTAGAAGCAAACGATACTACTGGCACCAATGCCGAACGCATGGTGAGCGGACCATAAGCCACTGCATGTTGCACTGCATGTCCACACTCGTGGGCTGCAACTGCGGCTGCAGCCACCGAACAACCATTATAAACGGCAGGCGAAAGGTTCACCGTGGCATTGGTTGGATTGTAATGATCTGTTAGATAACCAGGTGTGCTTGTCACCGTTACATTGTAGATGCCATTATCGCGAAGCATTTTCTCTGCCACCTCGCGTCCTGTCATGCCTGACGATAATTGCACATTCGAGAATTTCTTGAATTTACTGTTTAGATTAGCTTGCACAATGTAGCTTACAAGCGCAATAGCTATAAAGAGAATGAGATACATGATTGTTAGGAATATATTTCGATTTATGTTTTTGTTACACACAAAAAATGTTGTGGCAAAACGTGCTTTTAGCAATAAGCATCGCTACTTTTTCTTTCCGAGTTTGCTCATTACAAAGTCCAAGCACTCGCTCATTATTTGTGCACCAAGCAGTCTGAGTAATGCCATGTATACCAAGGCGGCTACTACTATCTTAACCACTATGCTAAAGTAAACATTACTTGCCAACAGATTTGCTGCCCACCATGCAACTGCCATTGCCACAAGTGCTATCAATACAAAGGGCACTATGTCGCGTAGTGCATGATACAAAGGCAACTTTATGAGACGAAACACAAAATAGTGCCACACCAAGAGCCACAACGTATTGACAACTACGTATGCCACCACCATTGTTTCAACCCCATATGGATATAACACAAGTAGTAGCAACATCTGTACCAAACATTGTGCTATAGTATTCCACATAAATATATTGCTGCGTCCTTGGCTCACTACAAAGTTTGAATAAAGCGAGGCTATGGGCACAAAGGCACCACCCACGCAGAGTATTTGCATAAGGTGAGCACTCACAAGCCACTTCGAAGTGATGGTGATGGTAATAAACTCGGGAGCTACAAGTGCCAAGCCAAACAAACAGGGACACGAAAGAAAGGACGTAAGTCGGAGCATCTTTCTAAACACGCGTTGCATACGCTCTGGCTCATCGTAAGACAAGCGAGCAAACAATGGCTGTGTAACACTCCACACCATGCCCGTGAGCATTGTATACCCCATACCTGTCCACTTGTTAGCTTGATTGTAATATCCTACTGTTTTTTCGCCATAAAAACGGCCAAAAAATATGCTAAAAATATTGTTGTTGATGTGCGTAAAGATGTTTGTAGCAAGGAGTTTTGAACTAAATCCTATCATTCCACGCAATGGGCGGAGGTCTATGTGCCATGTGGGATGCCAGTCGGCAAACCACCAACTTCCTATCGTGAGCATTAGGCAGAACACTATGTTCTGAATGGCTATGCCCCAATAAGCAAAGCCTTTCCATGCCAAAACCACACCTATTACGCCCGAACAAACAAGCGCCACCATGGTGATAATAGCAGTTTCGCGCACACGCATATTGCGAAAGAGCCATGCACGCGGAGAGGTGTTGAGAGCCGATATAACAAAGCTCAAAAAAGACAAGCGAGCCAAGGGTATCAAAGCTGGCTGCCTATACCATGTTGCTATGAGTGGAGCCGA
>ERZ1024411.10-NODE-10-length-21943-cov-8.348182_pt1 | contig 21943 bp, 14 predicted proteins | sample MGYA00520784_ERZ1024411 | MGnify/ENA primary metagenome ERZ1024411 (study PRJEB33242, sample SAMEA3444280) | Homo sapiens | biome: Host associated; feature: Gastrointestinal tract; material: Stool | place: Uganda | collected 2011-01-01 ...
ACGAGATGTAGCCGTGACTGGAGTTCAGACGTGTGCTCTTCCGATCTGCTGAGGCTGTAAAGATTGTGGCATCATATATAAGGAAAAATTAATAATATTTAAGAGCAAAAAAGGATGACGCTTTGTTTTGAAAATAGGAAAAATAGAACAATATCTTTTTAATCTTCAGAAGCAAAGTTCTTAGGTATTAATGGTAAATCTATACAATATTATTTCTTATCCATAACAAATTACATTTTGTTTAGTACAAAATGACTAATCGCGACGGAAAATATCTCGTGTATATACTTTACCCTTAACATCGTCAAGACAAGCATCGTAACGATTAGCAATGATGGCATGGCTATTGGCTTTGAATACCGACAAATCATTTACCACCTTACTACCAAAGAATGTTGTGCCATCTTCAAGCGTGGGTTCGTAAATAATAACCTCTGCACCCTTTGCCTTAATGCGCTTCATAATGCCTTGAATGGCGCTTTGACGGAAGTTGTCGGAGTTCGATTTCATGGTCAAGCGATATACCCCAATAACGCAAATGCTTGGTTCTTTGCCATATTGATTATTGCTTGAATAGTCGTACCAACCCGCCTTTCTCAGCACCGCATCTGCTATATAGTCCTTGCGTGTTTTGTTTGACTCTACAATTGCCGACATCATATTCTGTGGCACATCTTGGTAGTTTGCTAAGAGTTGCTTGGTATCTTTGGGTAAACAGTAACCACCATAGCCAAATGATGGGTTGTTGTAGTGGGTACCGATACGAGGGTCAAGACCTACACCTTCGATGATGGCTTTAGAGTCAAGACCCTTTACCTCAGCATAGGTGTCAAGTTCGTTAAAGTAAGACACGCGGAGGGCGAGATAGGTATTGGCAAATAGTTTTACAGCCTCAGCCTCTTTCATGCCCATAAAGAGGGTATCAATGTTTTCTTTTATAGCGCCTTCTTGCAAAAGTGCTGCAAAGGTTTTTGCAGCCTCTTTAAGCTGGTCTACGTTGGTAATAGCGGTTATGGCCTTGTTTTCTTCTTCGTGGTCGGGAAGGCTAATCATCTTGGGATAGCCCACAATGATACGACTGGGGTAGAGATTATCATACAAGGCCTTGCTCTCACGAAGGAACTCTGGCGAGAACAGAAGATTGAATTTCTTTACACCTTTCTGTGCATATTTTAGGTAAAGACTACGAGTATATCCCACAGGAATAGTGCTCTTAATAACCATTACGGCATCAGGATTTACCTCAAGTACAAGGTCGATAACCTCTTCTACATGACTTGTGTCAAAGTAGTTCTTTACTGGGTCATAGTTAGTTGGAGCTGCAATCACCACAAAGTCGGCATCGGCATAAGCCGTACGTCCATCGAGTGTAGCCGTAAGGTTCAAAGGCTTTTCTGCCAAATATTTCTCTATATAATCGTCTTGAATAGGTGATATTTTATTATTGAGTTTTTCTACCTTTTCGGGGATTACATCCACTGCTGTTACATGATGATGTTGCGAGAGAAGGGTCGCAATGCTTAGGCCGACGTAGCCTGTGCCAGCTACGGCGACTTTTATGTCTTTAAAATCACGCATATCGTATTGATTTGGTTTCTACATAGAACTGATTTTGATACTTTGGTATCATTACAAGAGTTTGTCTGAATATTTAGGATAATTATTAGCTTAATACAAGGCCACTGATAGATGGTTTTTATTCTCGCAAAGCAGCCAATTTGTTGTCAAGATCCATTTCGTCTGAGCAGAGCACTTCGCGCGGTTTTGAACCACGCACAGGACCTACGATACCAGCCCTTTCGAGTTGATCCATTAGGCGGCCAGCACGGTTATAACCAATGGCAAACTTGCGCTGAATAAGCGAGGTTGAACCTTGTTGATGAATAACAATAAGACGAGCAGCCTCTTCAAAAAGGTCGTCGAGTTTTTCGCCCGAAAGGTCGTTTGGTCCCTTACTGCTTGCATCATCATCCGTTTCGGGAATAGGCAGTTCGTAAGCAGAAAGGTAGCCTTGTTGGTCTGCAATAAAGTCGTTTATCTTTTCCACCTCGGGGGTATCGACAAAGGCACATTGCACACGCACGGGGGTGTTGCCACACAAAAATAGCATATCACCCTTTCCCACCAACTGGTTGGCACCACTTTGGTCGAGTATGGTACGGCTATCAATCTGCGACATTACTTTAAATGCCATACGCGCTGGGAAGTTGGCTTTGATAGTACCCGTAATAATGTTGGTTGTAGGACGTTGCGTAGCAATTACCATGTGTATACCTACGGCACGTGCCAACTGAGCAATACGCGCTATAGGCATTTCCACCTCCTTGCCCGCAGTCATGATAAGGTCGCCAAACTCATCGATAATCACCACGATGTAAGGCATAAACTCATGCCCATATTTAGGCAAGAGTGTGCGTGCCTTAAACTTGGCATTATACTCTTTGATGTTACGCACCTTAGCCTTTTTCAACAAGTCGTAACGATGATCCATAAGTTGGCAAAGGCTCTTTAAAGTTTGCACCACCTTGGTTACATCTGTTATGATTGGATCTTCGTTGTCTTCAGGTATCTTGGCCAAGAAATGCTTTTCTATAGGTGCATAAATTGAGAACTCAACCTTTTTAGGGTCTACCATTACAAACTTAAGTTCGGCAGGATGCTTTTTATAGAGCAATGAAGTTATAATAGCATTCAAACCCACCGACTTACCTTGTCCCGTAGCACCAGCCACCAATAGGTGTGGCATTTTGGCAAGGTCTACCATAAACACTTCGTTCGTAATCGTTTTACCAAGAGCTATTGGCAGTTCAAAAGTAGAGTCTTGAAATTTGCGTGTATTGATGATACTCTCCATCGACACGATACGTGGATTTTTGTTTGGTACCTCAATACCAATGGTGCCCTTGCCTGGAATAGGAGCTATGATACGTATGCCAAGAGCCGAAAGCGACAAGGCTATATCGTCTTCGAGGTTACGTATTTTGTTAATGCGAACACCAGGAGCAGGTGTTACCTCATAAAGCGTAATAGTAGGACCTATCGTAGCCTTGATGCTCGATATCTCAACACCAAAGTTGCGCAACACCGTAATGATGCGATCTTTGTTTGCATTCTGTTCTGCCATATCAATGGCAGGGCCATTGTCGTCGTAGTGCTTTAGTAGAGAGATTGAGGGGAATTTGTAATGACTTAAATCTGCTCGTGGGTCGTAGGGTCCTTGCGCCAAAACCTCTTCAACAGTCTTTCCGCTTGCCTTATCGTTCACTACAGTTTGTGCAATATCGAGTTGAGTTGTAGTATTGCCACTTTCCGCTTGAGCGTTCTCTTTAGCAACGGTTACTTCCATGTTGTCGGGTTGTATGTTTGCATCAGCCGAAGCGGTTGTCTGACTTGCTTCGGCTTGCAAATCAAGCATTATGGCGTTGCTATTATCGTCGGAAGTTTCAGCATCAGTGCTGTCATCGTCATTGCTATCAGCGGTATAAGAAAGTTCAGCATTCTCGTCATCAACATCGTTGTTATACTGTTCGTCAATAGCTTCGGCTTCGTCATCGGCATACTCACTATCGTCGCTTTGGCTTTTAGCAAGCTTATTTTTAATCATATCCTTGGGGTGCATAAGTTTGCGCACCACCTCAACCGTTTCGCTTGTTAAGTACATTAAATAGAAGATAGCAGTAGCAATCATCACAATCCATGCCCCCAATCCACCAAGGTTGGTTGTAAGGATATTTTTCACATAATCTCCGTGTCCACCTCCCAGTCTGAAGCTGAAATAGCTTATTATCTTACTTGGCAACATTTCGCTTACGAGCGATAAGAACACTGAGCCCCATATCATAATGATAGAAAGGTTAAGGAACCATTTCCACAATCTGATACGGCTATCTTCTCCCATAAGTTTTAGGCTTGCCAAGAACATAAACACAGGTATAAGCACTGCAAAGATGCCAAAACAAGTGTCCATAAAATAGTTCGACACATAGGCACCAAGTTTGCCACCATAGTTAGCAGCTTTCACAAAGTTAGCACTATTGCTTGTAACGTATGTGTAGTCTGCCCTACCCGTAAATATGTTTGAAACGAAACTAATAATCAGAAAAATACTGATACCCAACAAGCAGATACCTATGGCAAACCTCACGTTCTCTGTCTGCGTTATCACGCTCATCACATAGTCCTTCAGTCTGCCCTCTTTAATGCTATTTCTCAGTTGTTTCCACGTGCTGATAGGTGCAGGTGTCGTACCAAGGTTTCGTTTATTACCTTTTCGGCTATTGTTTATAGTTTTCTTTGCCATGTCACTCACTATTCTGTATAAAACTTAATTAATCGGGCTATTGCACGTTGGCAAACAGCACAAAAGTCTTTACACTCATTTGTTTTCATGCGGCAGTCTTGAAAGCCTCTGTACACACCTTTCGACATGTATCCCCCACCCTCGTACACACCTATTTGGGTCATTTTTTTAGGGTTATTGGGCGTTGGTATCGGTGTTTTCTTAGGCAAGAGGTCTTGCCATTTTGCAGCAAAGTCGTGCAATGTTGTAATATTTTGTTCCCAAGGTTCAACGTTAGAAGAGTAAAAGTTTTCGTATTGGTCGTCGTAGAAATATTCATCTGCAAGACCAGCAAAACTATGTCCAAACTCATGAACCACCACAGGTTTAAAAGCTGCATGATGCGTAGTAGTTAGGGTATAAGCATTGTATATACCGCCACCGCCATAGGTGTAAGTGTTTGCCAAAATAATGATATGCTCGTAGGGAATACCAGCCAAAAGATTGTGCAAGTCGCGTTGGTGCAAGGTAGTTAGATACCTATCAGAGTAGAACGTTGAGAAATGCGAGCTCAACGCAGTGTTGCGCCATTTGCCCTCTTTGGGTATGCTCACATCGCTATCAGCCGAGGCTGCAGCCACTGCCACAAAGTTAAAGCGGTCGGCATAAGTTTTAAAAGGTTCGTGCTGCAAGATAGATTGTACAGCCACCTTCGCATCGGCATAAAAACTCTCTGCCTGCTCTGCCGTATACCCCTCAGCCACTATTGCCACATCTATTTTGTCGGTGCTATCACCACTCTTGTGCAAATAGCGATGTGGGGTAATTGGTCGGCTATCGAGGTTACGAATAAGTATGTCGGTGGGAGCCACCACGTGTTGCAGTTGTGTAGCTACTTTATTGTCTAAACCAAAAAGACGAACCGTTACCATTGCAGAGTCTGATGGCATAGGCAGCAAAAAGGTATTTTCAAACGATTTGTCCACCTTAGTGGCCTCTTCTGTGGTGAGCCATTCTTGAAAGAGTGTAGAGAACGACTGCTTATAAAGCGTTTTACCGCTATGTAGGTCGGTCATAGTTATGTCGCCATTACCACGTAGGGGCACTGTGTCCATGTGGGTATGTCGCCCTGCCCATCCCTTAAAGCTACACAATTCTGCCAAAGAGATGCGTTGCATCTTGGCATTACCCGAAAAGTCATAATCCACTCTCAACGTACGCACTGGCAGCACATTGGTTGCAACATTTTGCGCTGATACCGAAAGGCACAGAGCCGAAAAAAGTATGGTGTGTAAAAGTTTTATCATATATAAGGTATATGTTTTTCAATTCATAACACTATGGTGCAAACATGCATATTCGTTTTACTCTATGTTCATAGCCAATAAGCAATGCACGTTACTTGCAACAAGGTTGCAAATTTACATATTTTATTTTACACCTTTCATTCCGTCGAGTGGACTTTTCAGTATCTTTCCAATGCTATAGCCATGCGCCTTTGCCACCATCTTTAGTTCATCTTGAAAGTAGTAAGCCACACTGCCCACAAACGAAACGTTTAGGTCCTTACGCTGATAAAGGTCTATGTTACGCTTAAAGAAACGAGCAAACTCATCAAGCAACAATGCTCTTACAGCCTCATTCTCCTTGTGTTGGTGCAAGAATGGAGCAAATGTGGCCAAAAATCTATTGGCAAAAGGCTCTTTATAAACCCTTCGGATAATGTCGTCCAAAGTTAAATGATAACAGTAAAAAAATGCCTTTTTTATGTCCTCGGGCAACTGATTCTTTAGCAAATCACCTATCAAGCGTTTGCCCAAAACGGCACCACTACCTTCGTCGCCAAGAATATAGCCTAAGGGCGAAACATTCTGCATGATTTTGCCATTTAAATATAGGCAACTATTGCTGCCCGTACCCATAATACAAGCTATACCATCGGCATTATCACACAATGCCTTAGCAGCCCCCACGAGGTCGGAATCTACCACCACATCTATGGTTTGTGGCATGAGTTTGCACAACACACGTTGGAGCATTTGGCACTGCTCACCCCTACATCCCGCACCATAGAAGCGCACCTTTTGTGGTTGCACAAAGCCCTCTTTGCACAAAAGTTCCTCTTTCAGAATGTTGGATATTTGGCTATCTGAAAGCATATAAGGATTGATACCTTGTGTTTTAAAACGTGCCAATGGTGTGCCATCGGTGCATAGTAGCCAATCGGTTTTTGTGCTTCCACTATCGGCTATAAGGATTATGTCAGACATTGTATGATGTTTTTATTTTGTTATAACAAATTCCTTTGATTGAGCATCTCCCATTCCTTTTCAAAGTTGGGAGTAAAAAAGGAATTTCCCATTCGAACTTTCAGTTCTTCTGTCGAAAAAAAGCGTAAATCGTCTACCTCGTCAGAGCGTTTTGGCAGCTTGTCGGTGTGGGTGGCATATACATATACCAGTTCGCGTTCTACGTCTGACTGATGAACATACCGACACAAAAACTTTGCGCTGAAATCGGTTAAGCCAATCTCTTCGCCCACCTCTCTGCGCAAGGCATGCTCTATGGTCTCGCCATAATCTACGTGTCCGCCAACGGCAGTATCCCATTTATCGGGCTGAATTGTTTTCCAGGTTGGGCGGTGTTGAAGCAACACTTCACCTTGTCCATTTAGCACGTGCAGATGCACCACTGGGTGCAATAGCATAGTCTTTCCGTTGTGACATTCGCCTCGTGTGGCCTTGCCCGTAACGTTGCCTTGTTCGTCTACAATGGGCAACCATTCAGCATCGTTATCAGCTTTCATCTTTTCGTTTTTTTGTGGATGTTTCAAGGTATGAGTAGCGAACTATCGCCATAGCTCAAAAAGCGGAAATCGTGGTTAAGAGCATAGTTGTAAACGCGGTGCCAATCGTTGCCAATAAGTGCCGAAACAAGCAATAGCAATGTGCTCTTAGGCTGGTGGAAATTGGTAACAATGGCTTTCACCACGTGATAGTTGTAACCAGGTGCTATGATGATTTGTGTAGCGGTGTGCAACACTGGCAGTTGCTCGCGGTTCATCCAGTCGAGAATGGCTTGCAAAGCCTCTATGGTAGAGAGTTTTGTCTCGGGCGATGCTGCATATTCATAAGGCATCCATTGTGGCACACGCAGGTCGTCGGCATGGGCTTGTGGGTTGCGATGAATTATCACGCCCACATAGTAAAGGCTCTCTAACGTGCGCACCGAAGTGGTGCCTACTGCCACACATTTGCCACCATGAGCCAATAGGCGCTCAATGCTTTCGCGCTTCACTGCTATCCATTCAGAGTGCATGGGGTGTCCACCTATTTCTTCGCTCTTTACGGGCTTAAATGTTCCTGCACCCACGTGCAACGTGATTTCATTGCGTTCAACACCTTTATCGTCGAGTGCCTTCAGCACCCTTTCGGTAAAGTGCAAACCAGCTGTTGGTGCAGCCACCGACCCTTTAATTTTGCTATAAACGGTTTGGTAGGTTTTAAGGTCGCTCTCTTCAGTTTCACGATTAAGATATGGCGGAATGGGCAGTTCGCCAATAGCCTCAAGCACCTCTGAGAAAGCTATGCTATCGTCGCCCCAATCAAACACCACCTCATGGCCCGTTCCGCTCACTCCCACCCTTTCGGCAGTGAGCACTATGTCTTTGTTGCCCACGCGGATGTTGCGTTCAAGGCGTCCTTCTTTCCACTTTTTAAGATTGCCAATAAGACAAGTCCATGTAACTCGGCGTGTGGTAGAAAAGTTGAGTTGATAGTCGTGAGGCGTGTGTGGTTCCAAGCAGAACACCTCTATCAAGGCTCCAGTTTGCTTATGAAAGTGCAAACGAGCTTGTATCACTTTGGTGTTGTTAAACACCATCAGTTCGCCCTTGTTTATATAATTAGGCAGATTAAAAAAGGTGTCTTCTGATATTTCGCCATGCTTATAGAGCAAGAGCTTCGATTCGTCTCTCACCTCTTTAGGATACTTAGCTATGCGTTCGTCGGGCAATGGATAATCGTAATCAGCGATATGGATGTGTTTAGGGTCGTTCATGTATTATATAAATATGTATGATAATGTTATTTTTGTTTGTCTGTACTATTTTGAAATGCAAAGTTACTGCAATGAATGATAATGTGTGTAAGCATTTATTATTTATTTGAACATCAACATAAAAATAAAAGGAAATTTTTATGCCATCTTTTAACACTATATTTTCACGAGCGACACATTCTGTCACATTTTATTTCTTCCTTTGCATTGTAATGAAGAAGATATGCACGCTATTTTCTGCTTACACATCAACAAATAACACAATATAGAAACACTTTAAAACCAATTACACCATGCAAAAGAATGATTTAACACTGAATAAAACGAATGCTGCCCCGCAACTTTTTAACCTTATCACACTGGTTTCGGCACTCACTACCTACTTGTCTAAAACGTCGACAGTAGTTGCATTGAGCAAGTTCTATGCCTTTCTTTTTGAGAAAGACTTTACCCCACGCCAAACTGTTTACACCCTATATGCACAAGTTAGCATATTGCTTGCTCTGCTACCTTTTTCGCTCAGCTTGGGTTGGCGCACACTCTTTTTTGTATGGTTCTGCCAAGCGTTTTATCGTTCAGGCATCTTGCGAATGTTAAAGAAAGAGGAGTGAGTTTTTCTGAATTATTTACATGAAAAAAGAGCAAGCTACATAGTCTATTTACATGTAGCTTGCTCTCTTTTTTTTTAACAAATGCCTTATGCTTTAATAGTTTTCGGCATGCAGTTCAAAGTAGCTTTGTGGATGTGCACATACGGGACATACCTTTGGAGCTTTGGGACCAATAACAATGTGTCCGCAGTTTGAACACTGCCAAATGCGGTCGCCATTGCGCGAAAATACGATGCCCTCTTCAATGTTTTTGAGCAAACGGCGATAGCGTTCTTCGTGAGCCTTTTCGATGGCTCCAACCATTTCGAACTTGGCAGCTATCTCCCCAAATCCCTCTTCGCGTGCCTCCTTTGCAAAGGTGGCATACATGTCGGTCCACTCGTAGTTTTCGCCCTCGGCAGCATCCTTTAGGTTGTCGGTTGTGGTGGGCACTGCACCTCCATGCAGATACTTAAACCACAGTTTTGCATGCTCTTTTTCGTTGCGCGAAGTCTCCTCAAAGATGTTTGCCATTTGCACATAGCCATCTTTCTTGGCTTGCGATGCGTAATACTGATACTTGGTATGAGCCTGCGACTCGCCAGCAAATGCTGCTGCAAGGTTCTGTTCTGTTTTTGTTCCTTTCAGATTTTTCATGGAGTATTATTTTTAATGATTATGGCACAGACGTTTTTGTGCTTAGTCGCTCAGTCCGTCGTCGCCAGTTGTGTCTTGATTGTTATCGCGAACGATGCTCGAAGCGCTACCATCAAGCGGAATTTCTATGCTAAAGGCAGGGCCTTCTTCTATGCCCACTTGTCCCACTTGTGCGCCAAGATGTATAACTTGGTTGTTGCTCTTTTCGCTATCATAAGCCATGCCAAGCAACACGGTACCTTGCTTTTCGTCTTTCGATATCAGAAATTCTTTAAAGGAATCTTTTGTATATGATTTGCTAAAAAATGCGTTTCCATTGCAAGTGATGGTCACATTCACGCGGTTGTCATAAAACTTGTTTCCTTGTTCATCTGTCACAATGGGCAGGGCTTTGTCAGCATTTCGGCTGATGCTTATTTTATAGGTGTTTTCACCAAGTTTAGCCTCGTATTGGTTGGTCTGCGAGGCATCGGCATAGGGGGCATTGCCTTGTTGAGCAGCAGCTATGCTATCTTGTTGGGCTTGGTCGGCATTGCCTTTGTTTCCTCCACAAGCAGTTATCACCCCACCGAGCAACAGTGCGAACACTGTTGTATACATTGCTTTTTTCATAAAAAAATTCTGTTGTATTATTTATTAGTAAATAGTCAAATTTAAATTAGAAAAGAATAACGTACGGACTGAAAGTACAAAATATTATAGCACAATGCAATACCTTGAGTGATAATGAATAGAGCGATGACGCCCTCTAAGGGCAAAAGACATCATTACAAGGCTACGTTTTTTTCACTAACTTTATGCTTCATATTTTGCTCTTACAGAGCGCCATTCTTGTTTGCATTGGAACTTAGGGAACTGCCCTATGGTGTAGTCTTTTGGACTTTCAGCCCGTGCCCTTCTAAATTCTAATTTATTTTGAGCATTTACTTATACAAAGATAAGTAAACTTTGTTCAACTGAGCAAACAAAACGGCTATTAGTTTGGGCATGCCGCCCGTTTTTTTCTAAAATTTGCCATCAGTATTCTCATTTTTTTACGAGTTTATGCGCAAATATTTTTTCCGTCTTTGGTATTTTATTTCGTCCCATACTGACTTTTTTAGTTTGCGCATACATTTGTCCACTTACTTGGCAAATGTTTGCAGTAACCTGCCTCAATCCCACAAAGGGTAATTATGCAAAAAGAGCCTGCATCCGATAGCTGGATGCAGGCTCTATGGTTTAAGCACGCATGATATGCTGGCGTATCACGGCCGTGATACGTGCGTATCATGGGCGTGATACGGTCGTATCATGGGCGTGATACGCGAACTACTTACGCTGTTTGTAACAGAAGCAACGAGAGATAGTCTGATAAAGATGCTCATTTTCAGCGTTTTACACATCTCAAGCTCCTAATGAATGCATCGTGTTCCATTCTGCTCAGTTGCTGCTGTTGCTATATGATATAGATTAGTATGCAGTATTTTCTGGGTCGAAGTTTGTCCAACCATTCATCCAATTGTCTGTGGCAGAGAAAGCACCAATAAAGTTCACCTTATCGAACCATGTGCTGCTCACCCCATCGAACGATGCTGCATTGAGCAACGGACTTACGGCATTTGGCATAAAGTCTACATTCAAACCACTAAAGAGACCTTTGCCCGTAAGCAACATCTCTTGTAGGGTTGAAACCTTGTTGCCATTTTGCTGTTCAAAGAAGATAGATGAGAAAGAACGTTGTGTGTCGTCAACCTGTGCCACCTTGTTTACATAGTTTACTCTTACGTCGCGATACTCCTTGTTGGCATCAGAGCCTACAACGTCCATATTAGCAAACCAAATGTTTTGCAAACGCAAATGGCCTTGCTGTGCCTGCTCACGAGTATCTCCCTTTTCGCTGTCGATTATCAAACCTATAGGCCAACCCACAGCAATAGAGTTGATGCAGTTAAGGCGCGAACCGCGGCGTATTTGCATGGCTGCTTGGAACTTGCCTAAACCCGAACCATTGTTGGGGTTGAACGCTCCACCTGTGATGTAGTCGGCATTGTTTGCGAAGTCGGTAGCCCCTTGTTTAGGGCCTATAAAAGTGATATTGCTGAAAGTGGCAGAGGTAGTAGGTGTGGCTGTTGAACCGCTGGCATCGTTGTCGCTTTCAAATCCATTGCTTTGACTCTTGTCGGCAATGCGTGGATTGCGCACGGAAAGTCCGTATTGCACATGCCCCGAAAAACCATTGTCGGTATCGAAATCATCGTCCCAACCATTATAAGCTATGAGGTTTTTGCAGTTTACGGTTCCGCCAAACCATTCATAGGAGTCGTCGTTAGAGTAGCTCACTTGCACGTGGTCTATCTTGGTGGCATCGCCTACAGAGCCCATTGTTAAGCCATTAATCTCTTGGTCGGTGGCAAAGGGATAGCCAGCAAACTCAATGCGCACGTAGCTCAACACGCCCGAGTTGTCGTGAGCATCGTTGCCACCGTGCTTGGTGCGCGGACCGCCCTCAATTTGAGCCTCGCCAGCGTTATGAGGTGCCTTACCACAAATAATTACACCTCCCCAATCGCCAGGACGACGGTGGCCCGCAGCCTCTTCGGAGGTAAACACGATAGGTTCAGCAGCCGTTCCCTGAGCAATAATCTTGCCACCACGTTCGGCAATGAGAGTAGCCATTGTTTGCTTATCGCCCTTAATAATGGTGCCCGGTTCAATAGTGAGTTCAGCTCCATCGGCAATATACACCCAACCTTTGAGTAAATAAGTTCCCTTTTTGAGGGTTTGCTTTCCGGTAAACACAAACTCTTTGTCGCCATTACCTATTTGGTTGCCATCAAACAATAGGTTGTCGGCAGCTTTGAGTCCACCATTAGTGGTCCAGTGGCGTTGTTCGGTGTTCTCAGGAGTGTTGTTGTCGCTGCACGAAGTGAGAGTGGCAGCTGTGGTCATGCCCATGAATGCTACTAAGGCAATCACCTTGAATGAATTTTTCTTCATAATTATATTAATAGAAAAAGAATTGTCGTTGGTTTTGTTTTTACACTTGCAAAGTTCGCCCTTATGCGTTACAGAAGTGTTTCAGCATGATGAAGAAACTCTATAGGACGGTTACAGAAATATGAAGAATAAGCATGTCTTATAAGTAGGTATTCAAAATTAAATTATACGATTTTTTAGCACCTACTTATAAATGAAGATAAAAACAGGCAAACACTCATAATTGAAGCAGTATACCCCAACATGAGTGTTTGCCTATGTTTAATGCTTTACTTAAAACTTATACGTGAGCGATGCGTTAAAGTCGCGTCCTGGTTTGTAACTACGTGTTATTTCCTCAACCGTTTTGTGAATGCCGTTAGGGAGTGTTACCTTATTAAACTGCTTAAACATTACCTTCTCTGCTAAGAGGTCGCGCACACCGAGTTTTAACTCAAAATGACGGCCCATGCTGAGCGAAGCTGAGAGGTCGAGCGAGTTGCGTGGCATCTCGTAAGAGTCGGGGATATTAACCGTTTGGTCGCCCGTTGAACCAAGGTTGCGCCCCACCCCTACAAGGCGCTTGCCAATGCGGTTATACTGCACTGAGGCATTCCATTGGTTGTGGTTGTAGAAGATTCCAAGGTTTATGAGATAAGGCGACTGCCCCTGCATGGGACGATTGCTTTGGCGCGAACCTGCTTGGAAGTTTACGCGGCTCTTAATAATTGAACCATTGAATACAAGCGTAAAATCGCGCAAGCCTATAAAACCTAATCCCTTGCGTACGTCGAGTTCAAGACCGTAGCTTTGTGCCTTTTGTGCATTGACATAAGAGTAAACCACATCGGTTCCACCCGTCACGGTGTAGCTCCACTCTATGGGCGAATTAAAGTGCTTATAGAAGGCGGCAAGCGAAATTTGGTCGCCCTTAGAGGGGTACCATTCGTAACGAAGGTCGAGGTTGTCTACGTGACATGCTTTAAGTTCTGTGTTGCCTTGTACGTTGCTTGCAAGGTCAAAGTCATAGAACACCGATGTACTGATTTCGCGAAATTCAGGGCGATTAATTGAACGACCATACGACAAGCGGAGTTGCTGCTGGGCATCTATCTTATAAGTGGTGTTGAGAGATGGAAAGATGTCGTTGCCGTCGTAATGGCGTGTTGAGGTGCGATGTTCATAGTCGCTCACATTGCTCACCAACGTCATGCGCGAATGTTCAAAACGCGCACCTGCATACACATTAAATGCACCCAAGGGCAAGTTAATTGCAGCATAAGCCGAGGCTATGAGGTGGTGTCCGCTATAGTTGTTGGTTAGTTTAGTATCGTCAATGAGATAGAGACCTTGGTCGCCATAGTTGACAGGTTGGAGCAATTGCGTGGGGAGGTCGAAATAGCGAAAGCCCTTGGGCAATTGGTTGTCAGAGGGATCCCAAGCGTAGACAAAGCTGCGGGTGTTGTAACTGCGAGTGCGATACTCAGTGTATGCACCTGTATAGAGTTGCGGCGAAAGATGATGGGCTTCAAAATCTTTGCGATAGTCTACACCACCCGATACGATGTGTTCGTCGAGACGAGTAAACTCGCGCGAAAGTTCATTACCCGTGGTGAGTCCGATCTGCCCTTTCTCTAATTGGTCGTCAAGACTATAGCGTCGGCGGTCGGGCAGATTGCGGTTGGCATAGGCATAACCTGCGTTCCAGTTAAGCCGACTACTGTCCCATACATACTTGCCAGTAAACTGGGTGTTGTAGGTAGTTCGGCTCGAATAGTAGTATTCGGCCTCACGCAGTTCGTTGCTCTGTGCGTCGTAGCCCTGGCGCGAAGTGTAACGATCGGTAGAGAGTTGGTTGAATATGTTTTTCCACTCATAGCGTCCTGCCCCCTTAGCTGGCACAAAGGTGAGGTTGAACATTGCCCCCAAACGCGTATTATGATTATACTGGTTGTCTACGTTATGATGTAGGTATACGCTCTCATCGTGTGTGAGGTCGTATGCACCAAAAAACGAATTTTCCATGGGCGAATAGGTGCGATAGCTATTGCTATAATTCATCGATGCAAGAAGCGCAAGTACAGCTCCATTGTCGTAATCCTTAGAACGATTGAGGTCGGCCGAAAGGTTGATGTCGGCGTATGATTTGCGTTTCTTTACAGTCCAATCATTATTAAGCGAATTGGCTAAGAGGTCTATACCCTTGCCACCAGTTGTGGGTTGCAACCCTGCATTAAGTCCACCCTTGAGCGAACGAAAACCATTATCAAAGCCTAAAAAATCGGTACCACTACCCTTTGAAGCAAAAAACGAGCGGAAGTGCGACTGCTGATTAATATTGCCACCAAGCGTGATGCGTGCACCATTAGTGTTGGGCACATCTTTGGTGTCGATAAGTATGAAGCCACCCGAGAAATCGGCAGGGTATTGCGGTGCTGGCGACTTGATAATTTGCATATTATCTACCTGTGACGAAGGGATTATGTCGAACGAGAAGGCTCGCGAATCGGGTTCGCTCGATGGTACAGCAGTTCCATTTATCCATACATTGTTATACCGCTGCGAAAGTCCACGCACCATTACATACTTTTGATTAATGATGGATATGCCTGGCACACGACGTATCACCTCTGAAGCATCTTTGTCTTGGGTGCGACTTATCTGCTGCGCCGATATACCGTTTTGAACTACAAGGCTTTGGCGCTGCACGGTGACAATGGCATTCTCTGTATTATGGTGTGCCTTGGCTGTAACGGTAGCGAGGCCTAAAACGTTTTCGCGTTCTTTCATCTCAACCACAAGCACAGAGTCGATGCGCGAAGGGTTAAAGTTTAGCGATAGTTTTTCATAACCTAAATATTGTGCAACAAGCGTGTAGTTGCGTTGGCCAAGGCCTGAAATAGTGAATAAGCCATCATTGTTGGTAATGGTGGTGCGGCCAGCTTGCAACACTTGTATGGTTGCTCCAACAAGGGCTTCGCCCGTTTTTTGGTCGATTACGCGTCCACGCAATGTGGCTGTTACACCAGCATACATCACACTGCATGAACATATCATGCAAAGAATGATGAACTGAATGCGTTTACTTAAATGTTTCATATATAACTTAATCTTATAACTGCTATTTTAAAACCACTGCAAAAGTCTGATTTTATCGTTACAAGATAGTTACCTACGCATTACATTTCGGTAAAAAGGCTCTACAAAAAAACATTAAATTGGGAACTATCGTTAGTAAGAAACTACAAAATTGGGAGCATTTTGTTGCATATATAACTCTCTGTTTTATAATACTTTAATATTATTTTAAATAATTACAATTAAACAAAAAAAATAACGTACTTTTGTAGCGTATAGAGAGAACTAATCAATATTTAACATAAATAAATAAATAACAAAAAGGTAATGAGAAAAATTGCATTTTTCCTACTTTCTCTGTTGGTGTGCATCATAGCGCACGCACAGAGTGAGCTACCTGCATTTTCGACGACAGATAGTCCGAGCTACTATCACGTGCGATTTAAGACAGGCAGCGCTTTCTTGGCTGACAAGGGGGCTGGCAACAACCTCCAAACCGTGGCAAACCAAGGAGACAACACAAGTTTTCAGTTTATTGGCTCACAATCGGAGTTTGTGATGAAAAGCAAATCTGGCAACTTTGTAGCACTGAAAAACGATAAATTTATTACCACTGCTACCGAAAGCGATGCTGCAAAATTTAGCATTGTGAGTGGCACAGCTACTAACTATTGGGAAATACAACGTGTTGGGCAAACCAAATGTATGAACCAATGGGGCGGAACTGGTGCTGGCAAAGAATTAGGCGAATGGAACAAAGGAGATGGCAACAACCAACTTTTCTTTGAAAATGCCAGTTTAAAAGCTCAATACAATGCACTCGTGGCTCAAATCAATGCGCTTTCGGCATACAAGTATTTCTATCACGACCCTGCTGATGCTAAAGCTGCTGTGCCAACCACTACGCCTACAACTGATGCCGATATGCAAACAGCTATCAACAATATGCAGACGGCACTGAACAACTTGAACACTAAACCTTTGTTGGGAACCAACCTTGATGGCAAACAACTCTTCATGGGTAATAAGCTCCACACCACCCTCTTTGCTTATGCCAAGGGCACGACTATGGGGTCGAATGTAAACCAATACACTATTGACCACGTATGGGCATTTGAAAAAACCAACACTGATGGTGAATACTACATCAAAAACGTGGGACAAAACCTCTACATTGGCGCTATTCCTGGTACTAACGACACACGCATTCCGCTTGTTGCAGACAAAAACTCGGCTGCTGTATATACGGTAGAGGCTTCGTCGGCCTACAACGGCTATTGCATTATTTATGCTAAAAATGGTACTGCCAACCTCGAAACTCTCCACATGGTTAATTGGGATGGTGTTGTACGTTGGAGTAAAACGGCTGAAGCTTCGCAATTCTTGCTCATTGATGCAAGCAATGCGGTTGAAGCTTTTAAAAAGTACTACTCTATACAAAATGGTACAGGTGGTTATGCAAGTGCTGCCAGTGGATATACCGACAACAACGGTTTGTTGCTGACAAATAGCAAGTCACCTACCTCTACCGAAGGCATGTGGCATTTGCTAAACAATGGTGACGGCACTTACCGCTTTATCGTAGCTGGTGGCGACAAAGCAGGTAAGGTGCTTGGCATGAAAGGTAGCGAAGAGAACGCACGCGCAACCATCGTAAACCCTTCTATAAAGGCTGATGATACAGAATATACAACTTACTTTAATGGTACATTCAACATCAATAGCAACTCGCCAAGCTACATTAAATTAGCTTCTTCAACTCACAACTATTTAAACAAACGCGATAACTATCTTGCCCTTTGGGACAACGCTTCGGCTTCGAACAACGATACAGGCTCAAAATTCTTTATAAAAGAAGTTGTATTGAATGATGAGTTCTTATATAATGAATATAATGCTTATACCGCAGGCAAACGTCCTGAGGATATTAGCGACTTTGCACTATGGTACAACCAACCTGTTGCAGCCACCACCTCGTCTGACACATGGATGGAATATGCACTGCCTTTAGGTAACGGACAGATCGGTGCAACCATACGTGGTGGTGTGTTTAAAGACGAAATTCAATTTAACGAAAAAACGCTTTGGAGTGGCTATACTACCAATGGTAGCAGCCTTAAACAGGGATATTACCAAAACTTTGGTTCGATACTTGTTACCGACAAAAGCCAAGCTTTTTCGTTGAGTGATAACTCTAAACCCGTTAAGGAATATGCACGCTATCTTGACATCATTAATGGTGTAGCAGGTGTGAACTACAAGAGCGATGATGAAAATACAACTTATAAACGTCGCTACTTTGTTTCGGCTACAGACAAGGTGCTTGTGGCACATTATGAGGCTACAGGCAACAACAAACTGAAACTTAACTTTGCTTATGTGCCCGACACTAAGATTGAGGCAAGTGATGTAACTTACAACAATGCTGGTGCAACGTTTAAAGGTCAGTTACCGGTTATTAGATATAACACTGCATTTAAAGTTACTGCAAGCGAAGGTGCTAAAATCACAACAACAGAGGCTGGAATCCTTGTTGAAGATGCTACTTGGGCCAACGTTACAATGGCTGCTGCAACCGACTATGACGCTGCTAAGAGTGGCTGTGTGACTGGCGAAACTGCTGAACAATTGGCATCAAAGGTGCAAGATAGAATTACTTCGGCTATTAACAAGGGATACGAAACTTTGCTTGATAGTCACAAAAAGGCCTTTGCTGCATACATGAATCGCGTAGACCTTAAGATTGGCGAACGTAGCAATAAAACTACTGAAGAACTCATCAAATACTATGCTACTGCTGCCAACAAAACTACTCCTGAGGGATTGTATCTTGAAAGCCTCTACTTCCAATACGGACGCTACTTGACTGTAGCTGCTAACCTCGATACTACTATTCACGCACCAAGCAACTTGCAAGGTATATGGAACGATCGTAGCAACTCTTACTTCTGGAACTGCGATGTTCACGCTGATATCAATGTTGAGATGAACTACTGGCCTGCAGATCCTACTAACTTGAGCGAAATGCACTTGCCTTTTGTTAATCATATTATTGACTTGGCTTCGGCTACTAACTCTCCTTGGAAACAACTTGCTAACAAAATACACAACGGCACCAAAGGTTGGACTGTGGCTGTAGAGAATAACATCTTTGGCGGTACATCTACTTGGGAGAACGGACGTATCAAAACGCTTGCCGCATGGTATTGCTCGCATCTATGGCGCTACTATAAGTATACACTCGACCGCACTTTCTTGAAGAAGGCACTTCCGGTTATGTACGACGCAGCTCTCTTTATTAAGGATATTGCTACCGTTGATAGGAATGGTAAGTATGAGATTACCAATGAATGGAGTCCAGAACATGGCACTACAGATGTTACGGCTTTTGGTCAGCAAACAAGCTACGAACTTCTTGACGAAGTGTTTAAGGCTCACAAGGAATTGGGCACCGATTCTCCTCTCACCGAAGAACAAATGAATGCTATCAAAGATCTTTATGATAACTACGATAAGGGTCTTTGGACCGAAACCTACAATGGCAAAACTTGCATCTCTGAGTGGAAGAACAATGCACTCTCTGAACCCGGACACCGCCACCTCTCACACTTGCTCTGTCTGTATCCTTTCTCACAAGTTAGTGCTTTCGATACTACCGAAAGTGGTAAGAAACTCTTCCAAGCTGCTTACAACGGCATGATTGCTCGCAACGGTGACGTAACGGGCTGGAGCATGGGTTGGCAAACCAACACTTACTCTCGTTGTCTTGATGGCGATAACGCTCACCGCAACCTCTCGTTGGCATTGCGTCACTCGGGTTCTTACCAAGTTCAGATGAGCAACTATGGTGGTTGCTACTACAACTTGTTCGACGCTCACTCTCCATTCCAAATTGATGGTAACTATGGTTGCACAAGCGGTGTGGCTGAGATGTTGCTACAAAGCTACGATGATGTAGTTACAATCTTGCCTGCCCTACCCTCTGTATGGAAAAACGGTAGCGTAAAAGGCTTGAAGGCTCAAGGTAACTACACTGTAGAAATTGTTTGGGCAAATGGTAAAGCTACCTCTGCAAAGATTACTAACGGATTGAACGAAAAGCGCAAAGTGAAGGTTCGTATCGGACAAAACGTAAGCGAATACGACATTGATGCTAATGCAACCATTGGTGTTGATTGCACTAAGGCTTATGCCATTGCAGATGCTGAAAAGATTATTGCTTACGAAAAGGCTCTCCCTAAAAACGCTATTGGTTACTTTGGTTCTGACAAAGTAGCTGCACTCGAGGCTGCTGTTGCTGCTGGCGATTATGCACTTTGCCAATCATTGGTTGAAGAATATGAAACTAAAGCTGCTCCAACCATGACCGCTGGCTACTACCGCTTAATCAATGCTCACGATATGAAGTACCTCACTCCTTATGTTAATGGTAACAATGTGTTGATGCATGCTGGTACTGAAGCTAAAGCTGTGAACAACGTGTTTGAGGTTGTACCAACAAGCATTGATGGTGAGTTTATACTTAAAGTTAATGGTAAAAATGTTTCTAAATGCTATTCGGCATCATCTGGCGGTAGCGGAGCAAACTTTACTCTACTCGACGAAAACAATAGCAACGAGGGACACTTTGCATTTGAAAATGCTAAAGCTAATGGCTTGTTCTATATTGCAGAAAAGGTTTCTACTACTTCGGGACAACGTAACTATTTGCATGAGAACAACGGCAATGCAGTAGGTTGGGAAAAGCCTACTACTAACGGCGAAGGACATCCTTCGGCATGGTACATTGTTCCTGCTACCGATGCAGAAGTGGCTCTTGCTACGGTTAATGACGCTTCGTACGCTTCGGTATATCTACCATTTAGCGTAAGCAAGGTGGAGGATGCAAAAGCATATTATGGCGTCCTTAACGATGACAACACCATGCTTAACATGACCGAAACCACTGGCATAGCTGAGGGTAAGGGTGTTGTACTCATTGGTCAAGCTGGTACTGCTAAAGCTATATTGACCTTGGGTAACGTTACTGATTTTGAGTCGTCACTTACTGGCACTTACAATGCTTTGACATTAACAAGCGAGACACGCGACAACTATCTTGTATTCGGCGTGAGTGGTGGTAACGTAGGCTTCTACAAACCAAGTGCTAAGGTTACAACAATTAATGACAACAAGGCATTCCTTTACAACTCGTTCGGTACATCGGCTGTTACTTTAAGATTTGGTAGCATTACAGCTATTAACGGTGTTACAACCGAAGGCAACAAAGATGTTAAGCCTATTTACTACGACTTAAGCGGACGTCGTGTAGTAAATCCCACCAAGGGTGTTTACATCATGAACGGACATAAAGTAATGAAATAACCCTTTATTAATACACATTCCGAAACGAAATGAAAAAAGAATATATTTCACCGTTTGCTAACGTGGTGAACATCCAATCTGAGAGTCCCATCATGCAAGCATCAAGTCCTTCGTTTAGCGTAGACAATTCGCAAGAGACAGACGTTGTACTGTCTAACAAAAGCGAAAACGGCTATTGGAACGAAGCCGCATGGAGCGAAACTGACTCTGAAGAATAGTTAACAAGCTATCGGTAAAACGTAAAAAAAACAGCAGGCAAAAGCTTTATTTTGCTTGCTGTTTTTTTTACGTTTTATATCATTATATAATTGTTATCTGCTATTATTGCTGTCCGGTAAAAGTTTTCGACCGATATAAAATTAGGGATAGATTCCTCGCTTGGAATTCAGCCCTTTTATGCACTTCAGGTTCTATGCCCTTCCATTTCAATTTATGAGCAACTAAAAATATACAAATGTCCTTGTAGGGTTTAGACTTCACTTTATTATACATGAGGTCTTGTTTTAGCGAAAAACGAGGCTTCATGTATTGTTTAGTCCAAATTCTCCGACGTAATATCTATCGTGTTTTTGGTATATAACTTATCCATACAAACAGAATCCTTTATCTTGATTGAGATTTCTTCTTTTCTTTATAGAATATACCCAATCCTACTTTTTGTGTTCCGTCTCAATTTGTAAGTTGGTCGGCGCAGCCATTGGAGCCACCAGGCGAAACGTAAGTATCTGCGCTACATGACATGTGGTCAACAAAAGTAAGGAAGTTGTCAATGGTGTTGTCTGTGAATAGAACTTCATTCGTGGCGAATAGTTTTGTCCAACTGGTGACACATTTCTGCTTGAAGTCTGTAAAACCATGCCAAGACATTTCAGATAAGAACCTCTTTGCTGCCGAATCTATACAGGCTTTAGAGTCCAATCCAATATTATGCTTTACAGCAGATGCCATAATGCCATAG
>ERZ1024411.11-NODE-11-length-21753-cov-9.618905_pt1 | contig 21753 bp, 18 predicted proteins | sample MGYA00520784_ERZ1024411 | MGnify/ENA primary metagenome ERZ1024411 (study PRJEB33242, sample SAMEA3444280) | Homo sapiens | biome: Host associated; feature: Gastrointestinal tract; material: Stool | place: Uganda | collected 2011-01-01 ...
CGACCACCGAGATCTACACTCTTTCCCTACACGACGCTCTTCCGATCTTACAACAAAGATAGGGCTTTTAGTTCATGTAATTATCAAGTTTTTCAAAAAAACAATTGAAAGCTAAGCAAGGGAAAACTACATTTCCTTCTTATAAGGAAACAATATCGCAATACTTTCCTTTTTAAAAGGAAACAAATATGTTTTTCTTTCCTTTTTAAAAGGAAATATTGTATTTTTGTGGCCAAGTTATATATACATTATATAAGAAAATGCTCAAAATTAAATTATAAAAGGTACGGACTATAAGCTCATACTTTAATTCTTATTTTTGCTAATTTAATTTTGTACACTTACTTAGAACTAAAAATATACGCATATGGATTTACGCAGTATCTTTCAGTCAATTATTTCCTTGCACCAAGAGGAACTTCCTCTGAATTTGAAAGCAAGAAACACCCAATTACCATTGGATGGCAACCGTATTGTGACCGTAACTGGTATTCGACGCTGCGGAAAGTCTTCGTTGTTGGGACTAACGATCAATCGCTTGTTAGAAAAAGGTGTACCAAGAGAACGTATTCTTTACGTGGGATTTGATGATGAGCGCTTTTTATCTATGAGTTCTGAAAACTTTGATGAGCTTTTACAGGCATATCGGGAGATGTATCCAGAGACACCACTAAAAGATGTATATATGTTTTTTGATGAGATACAGCTTATTAATGGATGGGAACTTTTTGTATTGAGAGTGTACAAAAACTATTGCCGACACATATTTGTAACAGGAAGTACTGCAAAGATGCTCTCCGAAGAAATGGCATCAGCCTTGCGTGGATGGCCAGACGAATATCGTGAGTACCCACTAAACTTTACTGAATATTTGTCATTTAAGGATATTAAGGCTAATAAGTTTAGTGAAGAGGGAAAGGCTAAATTGGCTGTAGCCTTTCGCTGTTATTGTGAGGAGGGTGGCTTTCCTGAGGTTGTACTTCAAAAGAGCAAGACTGAGAAATATAAGATATTGCAGTCATACTTTAATACCATGCTCTTTAGGGATTTAATGGAGCATTATCACATTAATGCTTCACCCTCTGTGGTGCGTTACTTCTTGAAGCGTGTGATGAATAATCTAACGAAACCAACCAGTGTGAACAATATTTATAATGACTTAAAGTCGCAAGGACTAAAAGTCTCTAAAGATTCTCTTTATCTTTGGTTAGACTATACTTGTAATATATTTATGTTTCGCAAGGTAGAGAAATACGAAAGGTCGATGGTGAAGAAACGTTCATCTCCAGCAAAGTATTATGTAGCAGACATTGCTTTGCGTAATGCGGTGTTATTGCCCGAAAGTGAAGATGCAGGCAAGGCTTTGGAGAATATCGTTTATCTTAATTTAGAAAGGAGTCTTGGCGAAGAAGATCGCATTTTCTATTTCAATGAGTCGAAAGAATGTGATTTCGTAGTGCAGAGGGGAGAACGCATCTCCGAACTGATACAAGTGTGCTGGGCATTGGATGATAATAATGTTGATAGAGAAGTAGATGGATTATTGGCTGCGCATTCTGCCATTGGGTGTGATCAGTGCCGTATCATCACCTTTGCTCAGCGCCAAACAATAGAGCGTAATGGGATAAAAATAGAGGTTATGCCAATTATATATTAGTTCTGCCTGCTCTTTGGTAGTAGTATAAACTTTTGTTTATTTAACTACATAAACATAATGATAATCAAGGCTTTATATCGCAATAGAGTCTTGATTATTGTGTATAGAGACGTGCTTTTCTGCCCAAAGATGCGAAATTAGTTAGCGTATCACGGCCGTGATACGAGCGTATCATGGGCGTGATACGAGCGTATCGTGGGCATGATACGAGCGTATCACGGGCGTGATACGCCAACTAAAAACGCATTCTTTACATACAATGCCTTGTATGCTTGGATAGAAAAGCACGTACTATGCGCTATGAAGTAAACCAACCTACCTATGCACACACCATTTGCGAGCGTTTGCAAAAGCGTTCGCACTGAGCAGCTAAATCATAGCCTAACATTGTACCCAACATAAAATCTTCAGCTGGCGTAAGGGCATTCATCGGTTTATCAATAAAGGTGCGAACCACATCTAAGCACACGCTATTGCCAAAGTAAAGGTTCACTTTATTGACCGATACGGGCTGCTCAAGATAGGCTATCTGCTGTTCGTCTAAACGTTTGCGCATAATTTCGGCACAATCATTACACATTGTGCAAAGCACCAACTGGCGAACTCCTTTGCGAAATTCATAAATTTGGTGCATAAACAACTTCAGAGAGTCGTAATGAGAAAAGTCCTCAGCTGACATTTTAAGTAAAGATTAAGAGTTAAGTAGGTATTGAAAATTATTTTTTAATACCTACTTAAGGATTTATACATACTTATTTTACTAACTCGCACCAACGTTCAATACGAGCGTGGTTCTTTGCATCATCATCACAAGCATCAATAGCCAAACCTACAAATAGGCCATTGCGACACACATCTGAGTCGGTTACATTATAGTCGGTAGGTTCATAACTACCCACGAAGGTGCAACCCGCATTTTGCAGTGCATCATAAATCTGAGCTATGGCACCACAAAAAGTGTCACCATACGAGTCGCTATCACCGCAACCAAAAATACCTACACGTTTGCCTGTCAAGTTTTGTGAAGAGAGAGCCTCAAGAAAGTCGTACCAATCGTCTTGCAAATCGCCACAGCCCCAAGTTGATGAGCCAAGCAGCAAAGTATCATATTTTAATGCTTCAGTAGCATCTGTTGTGCCCACATTGTGTATGTTGGCAGAATCAACGTTCAATTGTTGTGCTATGTTATTTGCCACCTCCTCGGTACACCCCGTGGTACTTCCATAAAAAATTCCAATCATATTGTTTTTAATTTAATAGAAAAAGTCAGTAAATAATTACGCTGCAAAATAACCGATAAATCCACTGCTTAGCAATACCCAATCAAGGTGATACAAACTCTCTGAGCACAAAATACCCAAATGTGGTGAGCATACATTTTTTGCATTCGGATGATAAAAAAAAACAATTACAGAGGGTAACATAAAAAGAAAAAACTAACTTTGCATAACTCCTTTGTATAGTAACACTTTCTACATACTTTCTTAAATAGATATTCACAACTATTGATTGTATTTTATCTCTACCTATGCAAGGAGCAAGTATAACTAAAACAATTACGAACTACATAACTTATAAACCTTATCATGGAACAAAAAGATTTGCAACACATTGCTAATCAGTTTGAGATCGAAGGCAACGTTACAGAAGTAAAGCCTCTTGGCAACGGACTTATCAACACCACTTATAAAGTAGTGACAGACGGCAACACCCCCGACTATGTTATGCAACACATCAACACCGACATCTTTCCCGATGTGGATATGCTGATGAACAACATCGTAGCCGTTACCGGACATATTCGCAAAAAACTCGAAGCTAAGCACACAGCAGACATCGACCGCAAAGTGCTTAAATTTGTTCCTTGCAAAGATGGAAAATACTACTACAACCACGATGGCAAAATTTGGCGCATCATGGTGTTCATTCCCGACACAGTTTCAAAAAGCGGTGTAACCCCCGAAAGTTCGTACATCGTAGGCGAAACCTTTGGCGATTTTCAAGCCATGCTTGCCGACATACCCGAGAAATTAGGCGAAACCATCAAGGACTTCCACAACATTGAGTTCCGTTTGCAGCAATTTCACGATGCCGTTAAAGCCGACAAGGTGGGCCGTTTGGCAGGAGTGAAAGACATTGTAGAAGAGATAGAGAAACGTGCCAACAGCATGTGCCGCAGCGAACAGCTCTTCCGCGAAGGCAAATTGCCCAAGCGCATCTGCCATTGCGATACAAAGGTAGACAACATCCTATTTGATAAAGACGACAATGTACTTTGCGTTATCGACCTCGATACCGTAATGCCCAGCTTCATCTTCTCAGATTATGGCGACTTTTTGCGCTCTGCAGCCAACACCATGCCCGAAGATAGCCCCGAATACGACAAGATAGATTTCCGCATGGACATCTTTAAATCATTTACCGAAGGCTATCTCAAAACTGCTCGTGCATTCCTCACTCCCATCGAGATAGAGAACTTGCCTTATGCAGCCACACTCTTCCCCTACATGCAGTTGGTTCGTTTCTTTGCCGACTATCTTGATGGCGACAACTACTTTAAGACGCAATACCCAGAGCACAACCTTGTTCGCTCTAAAAACCAACTCACACTCTTGAAGCGTGCTGAAGAAAAAATTGCCGATATGCAAGCATTTATTGACGAACAACTTAAAAAGTAAGTTACAAACAATTTGTAAGTAGATACTCAAAAATTATAAACATCTACTTGTATATAGGTTCATAGCGAGGCTTTATTCCTACCACAACGTATAATAGGATAGGATTAAAGTCTCGCTATTTTTCTATAGGCAACCATGTTTTGTCATTTTTGTCACTTAATTTATAAATAAAGAACTTTTAGTTTCAATTGCGATACATTTCTACTATATATTTCATGCTTTTGACCTCATTTTTGTTTTATTACTCAATAATATTTCCCCAAAAAATTATAATTTTGCAGCCGGTTTAATAGACAATGCTTTCATATTATCTGCTTAAGCACAAAAAGGGTTTGATTATACAATCCAAACTCCTATATTCCTAACAACTTGCTTCTGTCTAGAACAAGTATTTCTGCCAAATGAATAAGGACAACGGCATTCTAAGAGTTAATCAAAAACTCCACTGCACAGGGGTTACACCTTATGCTCTCCCCGAAAGTCAGAGTCAGCATGGAGCTAACTTTGCACAAAAAGGGGTGTCCACCCATTGTATCTTGAATTCTGCAACAAACGATGTCTCAACTTTTAAAATTACCCCCCCCGAACACTGGTATGCACTTAGAGCAACCTATGGTCGTGAAAAATTAGCCCACGACTATCTTATTTCAAAAGGGGTAAAGGCTTTCTGTCCGATGCAGAAAGTAACAAAGTTTATTAATGGCAAACGCAAGACATTGTATGTATCGCGCTTGCCAAACATTTTTTTTGCATACGGCACTGAAGAGGTTATAAAATCGTATGTCTACGACAATGTAAATCTGCCCTACCTTCGTTTTTATTATCGTCATCAACACATTGGCAACCGCATCAAACACTTCCCAATGGTTGTTCCAAGCGAACAAATAGAAAGTTTAAAAGTTATTTGTCAAGCCGAAGCTGAAGACATTATTCTTGCACCATTCAATATTCACAAATTCAGCAAAGGGCAACTTGTACAAATTGTCGAAGGTAAGTTTAAGGGGGTTATTGGCAGAGTGGCACGCTATCACGGACAAAACCGCATAGGAATATACATCGATGGTTTGCTAACCATAGCTACAGCCTACGTTCCTAAAAATTTTATCAAACCAATTGATGTAATCAATGAATGATAATTAGTTACTCAAATTTAATTTATATGTTTATTTCCTGCTTTAATTAAAATTAAGCCCATGCTTAACAATTAATTAATCCGCATATTGCCTATAAATATCTATTTAGTCTACCCTATCTTATGAAACAAAAAGATTCGTTATGCAAAAGCATAAAAGTTTTTATGATATTGCTCATAGCTATATGCTTTGCAGCGTGTACTGCTCCTAAAGACATCACCTATTTTCAAGACTCAGATAGGCTCAACGGCATGGCATTGCAAGCTGAGCAACAACTGCGCCTACACCCTGAGGACAAGATAAACATTATAGTAAATAGCTCGAACCCAATGCTCGAAAAGCAGTTTACCTTGATGACAACAAATAGCAAATCAATTCTTGGTTCGTCTGTTCAACCACAAACAAGCGCCTCGGGTAGCAGTAGCAACACGCAGATGGTGGCATATACGGTAGACGAACAAGGTACTATAGAATTTCCTATTCTTGGTAAAATAGCAGTTGGAGGCAAAACGCGCCAACAAGTGGCACAATACATTCAAGACCGCTTAATTGCACGTGAACTTGTAAGCGACCCTATCGTTACTGTTGAATACGTAAATATGGGGGTAAACGTGTTGGGCGAAGTAAGTAAACCCGGACATATTGGCATCAGCAAAGACCACTTTACAATTGTTGATGCGCTATCGTATGCAGGCGACCTCACAATCAACGGCAATCGCCGCAATATATTGGTAACACGCAATGTTGAAGGCGAAAACAAGGTATATCATCTTGACATGACCAACATGCAATCGGTGCTCAACTCACCAGCCTACTACCTGCAACAAAACGACCTTGTATATGTATCGCCCAATAACAAACGTAAGCGCGAGTCGAACGCAACAGGCAACACGTTTAACAATCCTTCTATTTGGATTTCAATTGCATCGCTTCTCACCACTATCACCGCATTGATTATCAGATAAAAGAACATGGATAACATAGAAACTACACACAAGACATCAAACGATGACTTTGTAACTATTCCCGACCTTTGGCACATTTGCGTGGCACATTGGAATTGGTTTGCAGCATCATTAATAATATGCTTGAGCATAGCTTGCTACTATCTAAAAATTTCGCCCAACATCTATACACGTTCTGTTTCGGTGCTTGTAAAGCAAGAAACACAAGGTAAAACCACCAACAACAAAAACAACGGAGATAACGACTTCAACGATATAGGCCTTGTTACACAAAACACCAATGTAGCAAATGTTGAACGGCAATTCACATCGCTTCAGGTGCTTGTTGAAGTGGCTAAGCGCACCATGCACCCTCGCAACGACCGCGAAGCTCTACACATGGCCGAAAGCATCAAGAGTAAGCTCAAAACAAATATTGAAAACGATAAGTCTACCATTATCAGCATTGAATATTCGGCACCATCAACCGACGAGGCAGACCGCGTACTGAGTTCTATTGTTACCGTATATAATGAGCAATGGATGGAAGATAACAACATGATTGCTATAAACAGTTCGCACTTTATCGAAGACCGTTTGCAACTTCTCAGAAAAGACCTTGGCAATATTGACGATAGTATATCAAAGTTTAAAAAGCAACACAACATTACCGACCTTGAACACGTTTCCGACATCTACTTGCAACAGCAAAGCCAGTCTGATGCCGACATTATGCGCCTTTCAAGTCAGCGTTCGATGGCGCAATTTATCTACAACATTTTAAAAGATAAAGCCAAGAAGCATCAATTACTACCCACCAACACAGGGCTTAACAATGTGTTGCAAGAGCAGATTAATCAATACAATAGCATGTTGTTGCAACTGAAGAACAGCCTTACAGCTACCTCTTCGCAAAACCCTCTCATTATTAAACAAGAGACTGAACTTGATGAACTTAGACACAACATTCTATCAACCATCAACAATCAGATTAAAGTGTTGAGCATACAAATTGGTGCCATGCAAGGATATAACGAAGAGGTAATTTCAAAAATCAGTTCAAACCCTAACCAAGCCAAACACTTGGCAAGTGTAGAACGCGAGCAAAAGGTAAAAGAGAGCCTTTACCTTTATTTGCTGCAAAAGAAGGAAGAGAACCAAATCAGCCTTACATATTCGTCGAAAAATACACAAATGATTGATATGCCACACGGCAGCGAAACGCCCACTTCGCCTAAAAAAACGCTTATTCTGTTCTCTGCCATTCTATTTGCTATTATAGCTCCTACCATTATCCTCTTTGTACGCGAAAGTTTCGATAACTCTGTGCGCTGTAAGGGAGATATTGAACACCGCACATCACTCTCACTCATTGGCGACATCCCACTATATCAGCAAAAAAACAAACGCAATATCATTGACATGCTTATCGGCAAAAGAAAGCCTAAAAAAAATATGTTGGTAGTTGAGCCAGACAAGCAAGATGGGGTGAACGAAGCTTTCCGCTATGTACGCTCCAATTTAGAGTTTATGACGACCAATCGTAACACCAACAACGTGTATATCATCACCTCTAACTATGCAGGATCGGGCAAAACGTTTATTACCACTAATCTTGCAGTGTCGCTTGCCATTGTAGGCAAAAGGGTGTTACTCATCGATGGCGACTTGCGCCACGCCTCTGCATCGCGCATGTTCCATACCAAGAACAAGGGCTTGGCAGACTACTTGGCAGAGCAAGAAACCAACTTCGAAAACTTGCTCTATCACTCTGAAAAATACGATACACTCGATATTATGCCAGTAGGTACCATTCCACCCAACCCTACAGAGTTGCTTTCAAACAAGCGTATGCAAACACTTATCGACGATATGCGCTCGCATTACGACTTTATACTTATTGACTGTCCGCCATCCGAGGCTCTTGCAGACACAGGCATCATAGAGCAATATGCCGATCGCACTTTGTTTGTTATGCGAGCTGGTATGTTTGATCGTCGCAACATATCAGACCTTGACACCGACGTTGAGAACGGCAAGTTTAAACACATGTCTATCATTCTCAATGCTTCCCAATTAGGCGGTCGTTATGGATATTACCATGGCTCTTACTATGCCTACCACTACGGACATCCTTACGGTAGTTATTACAAGCATACAAATAGCTAAAGCTAAATAAATATCACTTTCTGTTTATCCTTTTCTAAACATCCCTTTCTCGCAACATGGACAATGCAAACAAGCGCATAGCTCGCAACACCATCTACATGTATGTGCGTCTGCTCAGCATCATGGTGGTTGGGCTTTATGTTTCGCGTTTAGCACTCAACATTCTCGGAGTGTCAGACTACGGACTTTATGCTGTTGTTGGCGGAGTGTTGGCTATTTTCACCTTTATCAGTGGTTCGCTTGCAAGTGCCACAAGTAGGTTCTTCAACATTGAGATGGGCAAGCCTAATGGCGATGTAAATGCTTCGTTCAATATTAACCTTACGCTCCACATCTGCTTTGCCATCATTGTAATGTTACTTGCCGAAACCATTGGGTTGTGGTACATATACAACCACCTAAACGTGGCAGCTAACAAGCTCAATGATGCAGTGTTTGTTTATCACGTTAGCATGTTTACTGTGGGATTGGGCATCATCAACACGCCCTATCAAAGTTTGCTTACAGCCCACGAGCAATTTCGCTTTATGGCCATACTCGACATTGGCAATTCGCTGCTCCGTTTGGTTTGCATTTTAATGCTTACACTTGCACCAACAGACCACTTGCGTCTTTATAGCATTATCTTTGCACTCACTACCATCAGTAATTTCGTGGCATATCATTGGGTGGCATACGTACGTTGGCGCAACATTATCCGGTTCAAGTTTGTACGTGGTTGGAGTCATTACAAAGCGGTGCTTGCCTTCAACAATTGGAACTTGCTGGCAACAATGGCTTATGTGGCAAATTCTTCGGGGTGCGACCTTCTGCTAAATGCTTTTTTTGGTACAGTAATGAATGGTGCTTTTGCTGTGAGCAAAACAGTTAAGCAAAGTATAGCCAACTTTACAGGCAACTTCGACAATGCTTCGGCTCCTCAAATTATACAATCGTATGCAGCTGGAGACAAATCTCGCTACACTTACTTGTGCAACAAAATTGGGCGCATAAACATTCTTACCTTTGAGTTTATCTGCTTTCCATTGCTCATCGACTTAGGTTTTGTTTTGAAACTTTGGTTGGGACATGTGCCTGATGGAGCATTTGAACTCACCTATTTAAGCATAATACAAGGTGGCATTTCGCTTACATGTGGTGGTATATACAATCTAATTAATGCTACAGGCAAGATTAAGTGGTTTAAAATTAACGTTAGTTTTTTCTTTATCATTTGCCTTCCTCTCGCATACGGATTGTTTAAAATAGGTTTTCCTCCTTACACCATATTGGTGCTTTTCATCATAGCCGACATTATTCAACGTGCTATCCAATTGATTTTAATGCACTATCTACTGGGATTTGATTCTCTACGCTATGCAAAGGAGGCATACATCCGTCCACTGCTCATTGCCATCATTGCAGGCATTGGCATATACGCTTACTCTTTATGCAACGTAACAAACGCTTGGGAACGCACCACAGCCATCTTTGCTTGTGCAATATTCAACACGTTGCTCATTTTCTTTATTGGGCTAACGCACAATGAACGAAGCAAAATAGCTAAGGTATGCTACACAAGATTACATAAGAAAATTAGCTAAACAAATACCCTTTTAAAAAAAGAACAGAAGTATATACTACTCTTTTTGATTGCTATTATAAGTAGATAGCAAAACATATTGAATATGAAAATTCTACACATTGGCTATACAAATATTGGCGGAGCAGGCATAGGTATGATGAACTTACACCAAGCCATGCTCGACAGAGGTATTGACAGCAAAGTGCTTGTTGTACAAAAACAAACCACTTGCAACACTGTCTTTACTGCACGTCCCAACCTTCATGTGTGGGCTAACAATCGTTTTGCCTTATTGCTTGAAAAAGTGGCACGTCGCATGGGCATTTATTTCAACGCACTCGACCGCATTCGCATGCAGATGTACAAAGCAAAACATAAACACCCTATACCATTTTCTTCGCCCATCACTAATTACGACCTTTCGGAGCACCCACTTGTTAAGGAGGCTGATATTATCAATCTGCATTTTATATCAGACTTTGTAGACATCGAAACATTCTTTAGCAAAGTGCACAAACCTATTGTATGGATTATGCGCGATGAAAATCCAGGACTTGGCGGCTTTCATTACACATCAACGAAAGAGGAATACTACAAGGATTTTGCTACATTAGAAGACATGTTTATCAACATTAAGCGCAAGGCTATTAAGGGATGCAACAACTTGTACATTGTGTCGTTGTCTGACTATATGCGACGCTTTTGCCAGAATGTAGACTTCATATCAGACCTACCCAACACTGTGATAGGTAATGTCATAAACCCCGATGAATACCCTATATTTAGTCAAGCAGAAGCAAGAGAGACGTTGCATCTCAACAAGACCGACATTATCATCTCGTTTGTATGCTTCGATCTTGGTGAAAAGCGCAAAAGGCTAAAAGAGGTTATTGAGGCATTGACAATCATCAAGCAATCTCCCATGTTGGGCGAGCGCGAAAGGCAACATATTCAATTGGTATGCGTAGGTATGAACAAGATTCAGCTATCGCATCCCAATGTTATCTGCTTGGGAAAAATCTCAGACAAAAGGCAACTAAGCATGGTATATGCTGCCTCCAACGTATTTGTCACTCCATCCGATCAAGAGTCGTTTGGCAAAACCGTCATCGAGGCACTCTATTGTGGAACCCCTGTAGTATCAACCCCAACGGGCATTGCTCCCGAGGTAATCAACGAAGACAATGGTTGCATATGTCCCAATTCATCGCCAGTTGAAATAGCCTCGGCCATCATCCGTGTGCTCATACATGAAGCATATAATCCCGAACAAATCCGTCAAAAAGCGACGGAACTTTTCTCACCTAAAGCAATCGTATCGCAATATACGCAGCTTTATAAAACGATCTTAAACAAATAAGTTCTACTTCTAAAGTTTAAAAGGTCGGAAATATGCAAACATTTCACGCTTAAAATAAATGATGAACGCAACGAAAGTATCGGTGATCATCCCACTATACAACGCCGAAAAGTATATTGGCAGATGCTTGCATTCTGTTTTAGAACAGAGTTACAAGCATATCGAAATTATCCTTGTGGATGATGCTAGCACTGATCATTCATTGTCTGTGGCAGAAGCCTTTCAGCAAGAACATCCAAGCATCAAAATAATCAAACACAAGACGAACATAGGCTCTATGGCAAGTCGTCGCGATGGTTATCAAGCAGCAACAGGCGATAGTATGATGTTTGTTGATGCAGACGATACACTGCCGCCTGATGCGGTAGAATGTTTGGTTGCCAAACAACAAGAAACCAATGCCGATATCGTTGCTGGCAATGTAGAAAAGATATATGTAGATGGACACAAGGAAAGGCTTGTCGAAAACCTTCCACCTCATGCTACAGGCGTTGATATGCTTGAAGCCTTGTTAGATGAGAAGGTAAGGCGCTGTTTATGGGGAAGACTTTATAGAACAATTCTTTTTCATGAACACCCCTTGATAAACCCTGATAATATGACCATTTATGAAGATGCCTGCCTATTGCATCAAGTAGTGGTGAATGCCCATGTCATTGTTACCGTTGGCGACACAGTTTATCAATACAATGAGAATATGTCGTCAGTTATGCATCGTGTGTATGGCATTCAGCAGATAGAAAGTATCATAATGGCCAACAAAATAATAGCCGATGTATGCCAGCCGTATCCGCAACTTCATGCTAAAATGCAACATCGTATTGCACACACAGTACTTGCGCTATATAGTGAAAAAATTGCTATTGGTCAGTTGAGGGCATTGTTGCGCAAGCATGGCATGCAGAAATATGGTGAGATGGGTGCAATATGTAAATATTTAAATTTAAGCGATTATTGGTATGCCTTCAAACGTTTTTTTTATGTCAGGACAAAACTTTCAAAATAAGCTATCAAGATGAAGCAGCAGTATCCTAAGGTATCAGTTATTACAGTAACCTACAATTGTGTTGATTGGGTGGAAGGCACCATACGCAATGTGCTCAAGCAGACATATCCCAACATTGAATATATCGTTATTGATGGTAACAGTACTGATGGCACACGCCAAGTGATAGAACAATATGCCGACAGATTGGCCTACTATGAGTCAGCACCCGACAACGGCATCTATGATGCCATGAACAAAGGCATTCGTGTCGCAACAGGCGAATGGGTGATTTTTATGAACGCAGGCGACTATTTTTTTCAATCAACAACGGTGGAAGATGTGTTCAATTGGTATGACGACAAGGGTGAAATGATGATTGCTGGTGGCGCACGATGCTTCATCAACGAAGGATATTTCGACCGAATGCCAGTTCACCCATTTATGAATATTACCCCCACCGATACACAAAAAAAGAGTTCCATCGAAAAAGAACAATTCGGCCATGTGCCAAATGCTTTCGTAGAGGAAATATGGAATTGTAACATGTTTCCACATCAATCCATCTTCATCAGATTGTCCGTACACAAAGAAAATCTGTTCCCTCTGAATTTGAAAATAGCTGCAGACTATTATATTTTCATGAAAATGTTGCTCAACAACGCACCGTTTGTCATCTACAATGGCATTATAGCATTGTTCAGAAACGAAGAAGGGGCATCAACACGCGATGAAAACTTTACAAAAATATGGGATGAAAAACTCCTGGTGATGCAAATGTTGGGCGCACCAGAAAAGGTGATAAAGAAAAAGAAAAGTCAACGGAACAAGATGATGGTGCAGAGATGGGTGCTGAATGTTATAAAAAAGGGTTTCCCATTCATTTACAAACCATATCATCTGCGTATGTATATACGACAACCATTGGAGGAAACGCTGAAGGATATATAAGCTGAGGCTTGAGATTAATTATATATATCAAACAATGATATCATCAGAACACATACTTACAATAGGTCCTGAATACAAGCCCCCCAAAGGAGGCATTGCGCAATGCATTGCCACCTATCAGCAAACCATTTACTCGGATTTTAGGTGCTTGACGAACTCCTGTGATGGGGGAATGGTGCGGAAAACATGTAAACTTATGTTTTCCTTGATAACGTTGTGCTTTATATTAGCCTTTCACAAGAAGATACGAATCATACACATACATACGGCATCGTATAACAGTTTCAAACGATCGTCTTTGTTTGTGAAAGTGGCGAAAGCTATGGGGCGTAAAGTAGTTCTCCATATACATGGTGGCGGATTTAAGGATTACTATATGAAGCAACCACGTTATGTTCGTTCTGTTCTTGACAAGGCCGATGCTTTGATAACGCTTTCTACTTCATGGAAAATGTTCTTTGAGAATATTGCACTTCATGGTAATGTTCACATCGTTCCCAATATAATATCAAAGCCTATATATCAAAAGGTAAAAGGTGATGGCAAATTCCATCTACTTTATATGGGACAAATAACAAAAGCAAAGGGAGTGTTCGATCTTGTGGAAATGATTGCTGAGAATAAAAATTTCTACAGAGGTAAACTCATCCTTGATATAGGTGGAGATATGTATGAAGCTGACAAGCTCAGAAATTTTGTATCCGACAATAAAATTGATGACATTGTGCATCTTCATGGCTGGCTGATTGGCAATGCAAAGGCTAAAATGTTTAATTGGGCCGATGCCTATATATTGCCGTCATACGTAGAGGGGGTGCCTATATCTATTCTTGAGGCAGAATCATATGGTTTACCCATACTTTCAACAAGAGTTGGAGGCATACCTGATATTGTGGATGAAGGTAAGAATGGCTTCCTTTTCACACCAGGCGATAAGCAAGACATGAAGAAAGCTATTGACATGGTGGTGGAAAATAGAGATTTGAAAATATCAATGGGCAGCTATTCAAAGGAATTGACTCAAAAAAATAATCCATCTTCAGTGGAAAAAGATCTTATAGAAGTTTATCGTAGTTTATAAAGTGTCATGGGCATTGCTGATTATATAAAAACAAGGCTTCCTTATTGGCCTAATTGGTTAAATTACCTTCTTCTGAAATTGAATGTGTTGGGGGGCTGGGTATATGGCAGAAATTACAGAAAGATACTAAAAAATATAGGCAAAGGAAATCCAGAAGAGACACTTGTGGACATGGTGAACTTTGCTATAGAACGTGTGCCGCATTATAGAAAGAAGTATGGAACATTGCGTATAAAGAATAAAACAGAGTTTGAGCAAAAGATTGATTTTATTGACAAGGATGAAGTCATGTCGCATTGGGATGATTTTCTTGTTGATGATATAGATTGGGGAAAAGCGCATTTGGGAACGACTGGTGGAACAAGTGGAAAGCCTTTGAAACTGGTTGAGCCGCTTAACAGATATGCCCATTCATTGGCTTTTACCCACAAACAATGGATGTGGTATGGCTGGAAATATGATGTAAGGGGTGTATTTCGCAATCATCATATACGGGAGGATAGAGACTATATAATTAGTCCTATCTTGAAGGAAGTGATTTTTGACACATTCCGTATGAATACGGAATATGCTTTAAAATGTTGGAAGGCATTAAAAAAATATCACATCCATTACATCCACGCTTACCCATCTTCATTTTATTTGTTCTGCAAACTATGCGTGCAGCAAAATTTAAGTCTTGATTTTATAAAGGTAGCGTTTCTTGCAAGTGAGGGAGTAACAAATGAACAACGTTTGTTTTTTGAAGAGAAAGGCATTACAATATATTCATTTTATGGCCATAGTGAAAAACTGATTATTGCAGGTAGCAGTCCTGAAAGTAAGCATTATTATATAGAAGAGAACTATGGATATTGTGAACTGATTGATGCCAAAGGTCAAGTAATCAAAGAACAAGGCGTTTTAGGCGAAATGGTAGGAACAACCTTTAGCAACAAACTCTTTCCGTTGATTAGATATAAAACGGGTGATTACAGCAAATATGCAGAAGCTACCAATTCAAAGTATGGGCATAGATGTTTGGACGAAGTGGATGGGCGATGGTCTAATAGTAAAATATATAAGGCAGATGGCACATATGTAAATACGGCATCTCTTAATATGCACAACGATATGTATAGTCACATAGATGGGTTACAATATCTGCAAAACGAGGTGGGAAAGCTAATAGTGTGTATCATTAAGAACCAATTGTATACACATGCCGATGAACAAACTTTATTGACAATGTATGCTAAAATAATGGGTAGTGAAGATGCTGTAGAAATAAGATATGTTGACAGATTGGTGTTTCAACCCAATGGAAAATTCCTTCAGTTAATCAGTACTGTAAAGAAATGAAAATGATAGATACACTCATTGAGAGCCTCACACACCTGAAGTCATATTGCGAGGCTGAGAAATTCAAGGGATGGGATCCTTACGATGGTCTTAACTCCCAATTGGCAAGTGCATTGTTGCCACTGCGTCACTCGGCCATACTCAGACTCTGTGTGATACAAGGGTTCAAACGCTGCCCTGTCAATCTGCGCCGAATAGCCATGGTGCCAAAACAATATAATGCCAAGGGCATAGGACTGTTTCTTCAAGGCTATTGCAATTTGTATAAAGCGATGGAGAAGCATCCGAATGGAATGGAGGCGTTAGGCACGAAGAAGGAAGTGCTTGAAAAAATAAAGTATCTTGCCGATCTGCTACTCAAAATGCGTTCAGACAAAAAGTTTCCAGGAGAGTATCATGGTGCCTGTTGGGGATACAACTTCGACTGGCAGGCGCGTCGCTTATTTCTGTTCCCAGCCCATACTCCTACGGTAGTGGCAACCAGTTTTTGTGCCACAGCACTGATGGAAGCATATGAGATAACCCAAAACTCAACATATCTTGATGTAGCCCTTAGTGCAGCACATTTTGTGACAGAAAATCTTCACCGAGCGCAATATGGAAAAGGCTTTTTGTTCTCCTACAGCAAACTCAAGGGCAATGATACAGTGTTGAATGCTTCACTTCTTGGATCGCGCTTGCTGAGCTTCTGCTATAAGTACACGGGTAATGAAAAGTATAAGGAGCTTGCTCGCAAAAGCATTGAGGCTTGTTGTGCCTGTCAGCAGGCGGACGGAGCTTGGCGGTATGGCATGTTACCCGTGCAGAGCTGGCGCGACTCGTTTCATACGGGATACAATCTTGACAGCCTAATGGCTTATCAAGAGAACACTGGCGACAGTAGTTTCGAAACATACATGAACAAAGGATTCGACTATTATATCAAGCATTTTTTTGAAGACAACGGCACCCCGAAGTATTATGATAATCGAATGTATCCCATAGACATCCATTGCCCAGGACAATTGTTCGTTACCTTGGCACGTCTTCACAAGTTGGATGCGTACCGTGAGTTGGCCGATAAAGTTTTGCGCTGGACTGTCTGCAATATGCAGGATAAGAAAGGTTATTTCTATTATCAGTTGAAACCCACGTTGAGTTCAAAAATCTCTTATATGCGATGGAGCAACGCCTTCATGTTCTGTGCATTGAGCTATTATCTGCTCGAAAGTTAGTTATCTTATGCCCATAAATATAAAGAAGTATATATTGTTGTTTGTAGGTTTCTTTTTGCTGCTTTATTCAGAAAACATCAATATAGGTGGTGGCATGAAGATATCACAACTTTGGAAAATGCCATTGATGGCTTATCTTGTGTATTACATTTTTCAATACAGAAAGAAAGCCTCCCCCGATTGGACGCAAGTGTCGTATTGGCTATCGTTGAAACATTTGATAAACGGACAATCGTGCAAAAGTTTGGTCAGCAACATACAAGACGGCATTACCTTCCTATTTTTGCCGTTATTGTATAATTTCTTTCAGAATGTATTAAACAAGGCCACTATGGACAAATGCCTTTTGTGTGTATGCCAGTTTTTCATTCTAACCAACGTACCCTTTTTGTTCTTCGGAATGAAGAGCAACCATGAATCCCTTGACTACGGCTCTTTTCAAGCCTTTTCAGGTATTTTCCAAAATCAGCATGCCATGTCTATCATCATGGCCATTTGCATTTTGGTGCTGTTGCATAACTTTAAGCGTGGTGTGTTTGATAGCAAGACTACAAAGGCATACAATGTTTTTCTCATTGTGTTAGGTGCCTATGCCATGTATTTGGGGTTTGCCCGAACAGGTTGGGTGATGTGTGCCATAGGCATTTGCATACTCTTCTTTCCAAAAGGAATGCAGGTAAAACAATGGGCAGGAATCGTGTTCATAGCAATCGCATTGAGTGGTGGCTTTACGTATATGATGATAACGAACAAGGCTTTTCATGATAGAATCCTTGACATTAATTCGAACACGGGAAAGCAGAAGGAATTGGGCTCAGGGCGTGGCGAACTGATAGCTAATGCATTTGAGCTGTATTTTTCGGGTAACAGCTTTGAACTTGCCTGCGGCCATTCCATGGCAGGACTGAAAGAATATGAGAAGAAAAAGGTAGGGAAACCCCTATTTGCCCATAATGGTTTTGTTACGTTATTGGCCACCGATGGAGCCGTAGGTCTACTGCTCGAGTTTTTGTCTATGTTTCTGCTGTTGCGTTTCATTATCCGCAGAAGAGAATGCTCCACCTACAGACTGTCCATAGCCACATGGGTAATGAACGTGGCATTTCAGATGACGCAAGGTGGTCACATTTTTCATTATGACTTGCTGTATGCCATGATTTACGGCATACTGCAATTTGAATATGAGCAGCAGCGGAATATGGAATTGAGTCCTACTGATATTGATAATAATAGAGCAAGCGAATTGATAAATAATGAATATGAACAAGGTTAGCCTGAAAGGAATAGAAATTTATCCGTTTTCGTCGGAAAGTCAAATAGCCGACTATGCAGAACATCATCCAGGCATACTCGTGGCTGTCAATGCAGAGAAGATATTGAACCAGACTGCCGAAACTCGCCAGATTATTAATCGCAACATAGGCTACTGCGATGGAGCAGGTCCGCTGATGGCATTGCATAGCCTCGGCTACAAGGAAGCCATCAAAGTGGCTGGGTGCGAATTATGGCTGTCGTTGATCGAACAGTTTCATCATACAAAGACATTTTACCTTGTGGGGGGAAAACAAGAGGTCGTTGAGCAAACGGTACGCAAACTTCGTAACCAATATGCCGACATACGCATAGTGGGCTACCGCAACGGCTATCTCTCAACAGAGGAAGATAAGGCTCTGCTGATAGCAGATATAGTGGCGAAACGCCCCGATATAGTATTTGTAGCAATGGGTTCACCCAAGCAAGAACTGCTCATGGAGGAGATGTTACAACAGCACAAAGCCATCTATCAAGGACTTGGTGGAAGTTTCGACGTGTTTACAGAACACGTGAAGCGCGCACCGCAGTGGTGGGTCAACAACAATTTGGAATGGCTCTATCGGCTGATTCATCAGCCACAACGCATTAAGCGACAAGTGAAATTGCTGAAGTTCGCTTGGTGGATAATAGCACGTAAGTTTATAGAAAAATAAAATAGAGAGAAACACGTACAAAAATGGTAAACGTTATAGGATTAGGATACATCGGATTGCCAACAGCATTGATGTTGGCATCAAATGGTGTAGAGGTAGTTGGCACAGACTACAATCAGAACTTAGTAAATGAACTGCAAGCGGGCAGAGTGACCTTTAAGGAGGATGGGCTGGATGAACTATTTGCGAAGGCCCTCAACGAGGGCATTAAGTTCACCAGCGAATATCAACAAACTGACATCTACATTATTTCTGTGCCAACCCCCTACGATAAGGCAACAAAAAAGATTGATGCAAGCTATGTGATTGAAGCGGTAAAAGATACTATCAGCGTGTGCAATCCAAAATCTACAATCATTATTGAGTCTACCATTAGTCCTGGCACAATCGATAAACAAATACGCCCTTTACTAAAGCAATATCATAGAGATGACATTCGATTGGTGCATGCCCCCGAACGCATTTTGCCTGGCAACATGATATACGAGTTGGTACACAACAACCGCACCATTGGCGCTGATAGCAACGAAGTAGCACAACAAATCAAAGAGCTTTATGCTTCGTTCTGCCAAGGCGAAATTGTTACCACAGATATACAAACTGCAGAGATGACAAAAGTGGTAGAAAACACCTTTAGAGCTGTAAACATTGCTTTTGCCAACGAACTGATGCGTATTTGTCGCTACAACAACATGGATGTTTATGAAATTATACGCATCTGCAACATGCACCCGCGTGTAAATATTGCCAACCCTGGTCCTGGTGTAGGCGGTCATTGCATCCCCGTCGATCCTTGGTTCTTAGTTGGCGACTATCCCCAACTCACCCACATGATTAATGCAAGCCTTAAAGTAAACGAGGCGCAACCCGACTATGTGCTTGAACGCATCTATCAAATTATGCAAGAGCACCACATAACCGATTTGAAGCGCGTGGGACTTTATGGTCTTACTTATAAAGAAGACGTAGATGACTTTCGCGAGTCGCCATCGTTACAAATTATTGAGTCGCAACGCAAACATCTTGCTGAGCCACTAAAATGTTACGATCCTTTCCTTGAGAACCATCAAATTATAGCTTCACAATATGCCGACTTTGATGAATTTCTCAACTCAATAGACCTTGTGGTTGTAATGACTAAACACCAACACATCCAACAACATTGGGACAAGTTACAAGGCAAAATCGTTCTTGACTGCCACAACATTTGTCCATTACCCAACGCATATCATCTATGAAAAAAGTAATGCTCGTTTTTGGCACACGTCCTGAAGCCATCAAAATGGCCCCTTTGGTAAAGGCTTTTGAAAACGACAATGAGCATTTTAACACTGTGGTTTGTGTAACAGGACAACACAGAGAAATGCTCGACCAAGTGCTTAATATTTTTCACATCACACCACAATACGACCTCAACATCATGAAGAAAGGACAAGATCTTTATGATGTTACCTCGCGCATACTCACCAGTTTGCGTGACGTGTTACAAGAGGCGAAGCCCGACATTGTGTTGGTACATGGCGACACTACCTCAACTATGGCTGCTGCATTGGCTGCATTTTATCAGCAAATACCCGTGGCACACGTAGAGGCAGGACTGCGCACACACAACATTCTTTCGCCGTGGCCCGAAGAGATGAACCGCCAAATCACCGCCCGTATTGCCTCTTATCATTTTGCACCAACCGCAGAAAGCAGAAAAAACCTGCTCAATGAAGGCATTAAAGATGAGCAAATCTTTATTACGGGCAACACCGTGATTGATGCTCTGCACTACGTAATGCGCGAGTTGAATATCAGCTCCCAATGCTCTCCCACAGACAAACGCATAGTTTTGGTTACAGGACATCGCAGAGAGAACTTTGGCGATAACTTAGAGCACATTTGCAAAGCTATCCGAACCTTAGCATTGCAGTTTCCAGACGTAGATTTTATCTATCCCATGCACCCCAACCCATCTGTTCGCACAGCTATTAATGATATATTTGGCATAACCTCTAACACCAATCATGCTCAAAACATACGACTTATTGAGCCGCTCGACTACCTCGACTTTATCCGCTTACTTTCGAAAGCAACTATCGTACTTACCGATAGTGGTGGCATACAAGAGGAGGCTCCTGTCTTTGGCAAACCCGTATTGGTGATGCGCAATACCTCCGAGCGCCCCGAAGCCATCGAAGCAGGAACATCCAAGCTTGTTGGTGCCGATTACTACAAAATAGTAAACGAGGTATCAGAACTTCTCAACAATCATAATGCCTACATGACTATGAGCAAGGCCGTTAATCCCTATGGTGATGGACATGCCTGCAATCGCATACTTGAAATACTAAAACAAGAGTAGGCATTTTTGATCATAACACCTACTCAACACATTGAGAAATAAAGAATTTGTGTATATATGACAAAAAAGCTATTACTTTTTTTCATGCTGAGCATGGGCTGCCACAATGCACAAGCTGACAATAGCACCACACATTCCAATCCATACAAAAGTCCGCTATACCTGCAATTGTATGGTGGCATAAACAAGTCAGCCAATGAGCACCTACCATGGTCTGAGTTTTCAAAATATCCATGGTCTGGTGGTATGTTTGTAGGCCTTGGACAAGATTTAAGTTCACTTTGGGGCTGGCGTTCAGCCTTACGTTTTAATCACAACAAGAGCCGAAGCGTGCAGAAGTGTGAAAACGCCAACACTTGGGG
>ERZ1024411.14-NODE-14-length-20375-cov-7.125049_pt1 | contig 20375 bp, 11 predicted proteins | sample MGYA00520784_ERZ1024411 | MGnify/ENA primary metagenome ERZ1024411 (study PRJEB33242, sample SAMEA3444280) | Homo sapiens | biome: Host associated; feature: Gastrointestinal tract; material: Stool | place: Uganda | collected 2011-01-01 ...
ACCACCGAGATCTACACTCTTTCCCTACACGACGCTCTTCCGATCTCAATGGCAATAGTTCTTACACACCTTCATCAGACATTGCAGCACGCATGGAGACACCTCGTATACTGTCAGATGGTTTAACGGTAGTTGTGTCGCATGATGTAGCCATCAATGGGAAAAAGGTAGTAACCTACGAACTTGAATACGATAAATCTAAGTTCCATTCACGTTGGGTGGCTTTTAGATTTGACGGAAATACGCGTGCTCAAAGTGTAGGACGTTCAGACGAGCCATTCATGGACGACCCAAGTTTAAGTTCAACATTGCACATTGGTTATAAAGGTTTCGGCCCTGGGTACGATCGTGGCCACTTATGTGCTTCGGCCGACCGATTATATGATCGTACTGCCAACGAACAGACATTCTATATGTCTAATATGTCGCCTCAGTTGAGTTCTTTCAATCAAGGTTATTGGGTAACACTCGAAAGTCAAGTGCAGAAGTTAGGGTGTAGCAAAACCTTTTCAGACACGCTTTATGTAGTGAAAGGTGGAACCATCAAGGAGGGGCAGATAAAATCGTACATAACACGTAAAAATGGCAATAAAGTGGCTGTGCCTAAGTACTATTATATGGCATTGCTAAAGGTTAAGAATGGGGTATATCATTCTATTGCTTTTTGGATGGAGCATAAAGAGTATGGTTATTCATATAACAACAAAGTTCCATTAAGCGAGATAATGAACCATGCAGTTTCAGTAAATGAACTCGAACAACTTACTGGCATTGATTTCTTTCCCAACTTGCCAGATGCAACAGAGGAGAAAGTAGAAGACCAAAAAGACATCAATACTTGGAAGTAGTATCTCTTAAGTACTGTTCTATAAACAAAAATAACAGGTCACCCCTAAATAACACTGTACAAGCATGCTTTAAAAACATTTGATATGCAATAAAACTTGCATATATATAATCAAGTTCGCACAAAAAATCAAAAAATGTGCATTATATCATATCTTTTTAAAGTAAAAGTTTGTCAGTATTAGGAATAAACATTACTTTTGCACTCGGAATTTTAACCAACAAAGAACATAATTCATTATAAACAAAATAAAGAAACTATGTCTGATATTGAAAAGAAAGTAAAAGAGATCATCGTTGACAAGCTCAGCGTTGACGAAAGCGAAGTAAAGAACGAAGCAAGCTTCGCAAACGACCTTGGTGCTGATTCTCTCGACACTGTAGAGCTCATCATGGAATTTGAAAAGCAATTTGGTATCACTATTCCTGATGACAAGTCAGAGAAGATTGCAACTGTTGGTGACGCTATCGCTTACATCGAAGAGAACGTCAACAAATAATCTTGTCTTTTACGACATCATTTACAGTAATTGCTGATTAACGTTTAACGCTCTGCGTCTACAACTCATTTGTATCCTTTTTCATGAAAGAGCGAAGAGTGAAGACAGCGTTAAACGTTAATTATTTATTGTTGCATTTCATTGATAAAAGCGTTGTTTGATGAATGCAACATCTTCTGCTTTCTATACACAAACATTGTTTTACAGTCGTACTACATAACAGAACCAAAGTCCACATAACCATGTATGGCAATCAAGGCAGTACGCACAAAAGCATATATGTACACGAACTTTAGTAGATTAGTAAGTGGGCACGTAATAGTGCTTAAATACATGTAAAAAACATTGTATGCGTTCGCATACTAATCTACTAAAAGCATTGATGCAAATGTGCTGAGCATTGCTTTTCTATGCAATAGAGCAATAAAAAGATGCATTGCGCAAATACGCAAAAGCAAGTGGTCAAAAGGTGTTCTGTAAGAACGACAACAAATCAATTAACAAACAAAAAAATCTTATGGAACTCAAAAGAGTAGTAGTAACAGGTCTTGGCGCATTAACCCCAGTAGGTAACACTGTACCCGAAACATGGGAGAATATCAAAAATGGTGTAAGCGGTGCAGGTCCTATCACACACTTTGATGCATCAAAGTTCAAGACTCAATTTGCTTGCGAAGTAAAAGGCTTTAAGGCTACCGACTTTATCGATCGCAAAGAGGCTCGCAAGATGGACCTTTACGAACAATACGCACTTGTAGCAGCAATGGAGGCTATCAAGGATAGCGGTTGGGATCTTGAAGCTATCGATAAAAATCGCATTGGTGTTGTGCTTGGTGTAGGTATCGGTGGTATCCACACATTCGAGGAAGAAGCAGGTTATTATGCTATAAACAAGGAAAATGGTCCTAAGTTCAACCCATTCTTCATCCCCAAGATGATTGCCGACATTGCAGCAGGTCAAATCTCAATTCAATTTGGCTTCCATGGCCCTAACTACACCACAACATCAGCTTGTGCATCATCAACCAATGCACTTGCAGATGCATTCAACCTCATTCGTTTGGGCAAGGCTGATGCAATGGTAACTGGTGGCGCCGAGGCTGCTATTTGGCCATGTGGTGTGGGCGGTTTCAACGCTATGCATGCGCTATCAACACGCAACGACGACCCCACTCACGCATCACGTCCATTCAGCAAGAGCCGCGATGGTTTCATTATGGGCGAAGGTGCAGGTATCCTCATCCTCGAAGAGTTAGAGCATGCAAAGGCACGCGGTGCAAAGATTTATTGTGAGGTAGCAGGTGCTGGTATGTCAGCAGACGCTCACCACATTACAGCTTCTCACCCCGAAGGCTTAGGTGCAAACCTCGTTATGAAGGCAGCTCTCGAAGATGCAGAGATGAAGCCTGAGGATATTGACTACATCAACGTACATGGCACTTCAACTCCTGTTGGTGATATATCAGAAGTTAAGGCTATCACTAAATTGTTTGGTGATCACGCTTACAAACTCAACATATCTTCAACAAAGAGTATGACGGGCCACCTTCTTGGTGCGGCTGGTGCAGTAGAGGCTATTTTCTGCTGCTTGTCAGTAAAGAACGATATTGTACCTCCTACTATCAACCACGAAGAGGATGATAAGGACGAGAATATTGATTACAACCTCAACTTCACCTTCAACAAGGCACAACATCGTACCGTGCGTGCTGCATTGAGCAACACCTTTGGTTTTGGTGGTCACAACGCTTGCTGCATTGTGAAAAAATATGAGGACTAAGTTTTCTATGTACCACCACTTTGTAAGTGATGATACAGGTCGAAAACAATTTTGAAAGTGCAAATGTGCAAGTGAGTGAATACCACTACTGGCACATTTGCATATTTTGCTTTACCCCCATACATAATCACCACACAACAAATGATTGTAAATTTACTTGACCGGATGAAGCTCCCCTTCCGCAAAAACAAGGAGTTTCTTTCGGCTTTATACGATATACTCGGTTTCTATCCCCACAATATCGAAATCTATCGTATTGCTTTCTCGCATAAATCCTTAGGTTTTCGCCGTGATGAAAAAACAAGCACCAAGGAACGCAAGGGCAATGTAAAAGAGCGTAGAGAGCGTAGAAACCGAAATGAAAATACGTCGAAGCCACTCAACAACGAGCGCCTTGAGTACTTAGGAGATGCTGTACTCGAAACTGTAGTGAGCGACATTCTCTTCCGTCACTTTAGCAATAAGCGCGAGGGCTTTCTTACCTCAACACGCTCTAAGATTGTGCAACGCGAGGCTTTAAATCGTCTTGCAGCACAGATGGGAATCGAAAACCTTATCATTGCAGCCCAAGGCACCCGCATGAGCCACACCAATATTGGCGGCAATGCGTTCGAGGCACTCATGGGAGCTATATATTTAGATCGTGGTTACAAATATTGCCATTGGTTTATTTCAAATCGCATTATAGGTCGCTATGTAGACCTTGACAACGTTGCGCAGAAAGAAGTGAACTTTAAGAGCAAACTCTTAGAGTGGAGCCAAAAAAATCGTATTAACACAACGTTTAAGGACACTGTTAGCGACAATGGCGAAAAAGGCTTTAGCACCATCATTAGCATAGAGGGCATCATTATGGGTAGAGGCACAGGCCGTTCTAAGAAGGAGAGCCAACAAGAAGCCTCAAAAGAGGCGTTGACCCGCATGCGCCAAGATGCACAAACATACGATAGTATATTCCGTGCGAAAGAAAAACGCACGGCTATGGAAGCTGAAGAATCGTTTGCTTTGCCCAAGATCGAAGAGATAGAAGAAAGCCTAAATATTACTGCAAGCAAGAAATGCAAACTCGACGATGCACCTATCTTAGAGGAGCGCAGAAATGCGAAGAGTAAAAAGCCTTCAGTATCTGATGAAGCATACGATACAGCTTACGATGAGGACGCAAGCTACGAAGTGATAGATACACCGCCAGCTGAAGACGAAACCACCTCGCAGTTTGTCGAAGATAGAGGAATACCCGCACCTCCCGACGAAGATGAGTTGCGTGCAGCCGACGAAAAACTTCGTAAAAAACGTTCGCGCAATCGAGGTGCAAAAACCGTAGGCGATGCAGTTAAAGGCATTGCTAAAGGTACAACCACAGCCGAAGAAAAGGCAGAAAAACGTGAGGCAGAACGCATTGCCGAAATAGAGCGTCAGCGTGCCAAGGCAGAGCGTAAGCGCAAAGAGAAGCAAAAGAAAGAAGAAAAGATTGTAGAAAAACAAGCAAATGAGGAGCCTATTCAAACAATCGAACAACAGGCTCCAGTTGCAGAAACTTCTATGCCTTTGCAACCCGATGCTGCAACCGCACATGCTGAGAGTGAACAAAACCATGCGCAACTATCTGCGCTCATTGGCTCATTAAGTCACAGGTCTACTGAGGACGAAGATGCAGATAAGGCATTAGAGAGTGGGGCAGAAGTACCCCAGTCGCATACGGATTCTTTGCAATTGTCAGCAGAAGAAATTGAGGAAACGACAAAGGTAATAACTGAGGAAGACAAATTAGTAGAAGATGGTACTATAGTGTCAGAGACTGTTATTGCTAAAGTAGTTGAGGACGAACAACACCCCCAACAACCTACTGCCGAGGCAACCCCTCAAGATGTAGTAACTGACGATGTAGAGGAGACTCAGCAAGCAAGTTCAGAGGTAGCAGAAAATGCCATTCAGCCTTTGGCTAAATCTACAGCCGAGCAAAAGCCAATACTGAATGAAACGAACGAAGATGTAGCTGCAACACAGCCCAATTCTTCTCAAGCAGTAGTTGCAGAAAAGGCCGAAACCTCAATTGATGATGCAGAGCAAGCCCCATCAGAGCCTATATCGATAACGCCTCTGCCCAAACTATCGTTTGACGACATAATCTTTGGTACAAGCCACGATGATTATGCCTCATTTGCAGCCGACGAAGAGAATGTAGCCGATAAAGGAAGGCAGTCTAAAAGCAACCCAAATCGCCGTAGACGCCGTAATCCAGCGCAGAAAGCCGCAGGCAAAAAGTCTTCTGAAAAAAAGAGTGCAGCACCTAAGAGTGCACAAGAAACCACTGCAGATGAGTCCAAAAACGGCTCTATAACGCACAAGGATAAAGGGGCGACAACTTCGCAACAAGGCGAAAATGCTAACCCAGACAAAGCTAAAAAGAACAATCGTCATCGCCGTCCTTACAAAGGAAAACGTAGTAGCAATAACACCAAGACCGAAGCTTAGTTATTGGCATAGCAGATATAATTAAAAGAGAAAACGGAAGGCATTTTCAACCTTAAGAGGTGTGAATTGCCGTCCGTTTTTTGTAAGAAGTAAGTAGATTCTCAAAATTCATAACAAATAATACAGAACACCTACTTATAAATCAATTTTGAATACCTACATAATATATTTCATCAATAATACACAGAAGAATGGCTCCCTTACAAGACTTTCTCTATTGCCCACATTGTGGTTCACCACGCTTTGTCAAGCATGATGCGTATAGCAAGCAATGCCTGTCATGTGGCTTCATATTCTACCCCAATGCAGCAGCGGCAACTGTAGCTGTTATATTGAATAGCCGTGGACAACTGTTGTGTATAGAGCGTAAAAAAGACCCTGCAAAAGGTACTCTCGACCTTCCAGGGGGCTTTGTAGACCCAGGTGAGAGTATAACCGATGGCCTTATAAGAGAAGTGAAAGAAGAGATAAATGCCGAAGTTATTTCTTATCGTTTTCTCTTTTCAGAGGCCAACGATTATAGTTACTCTAACCATATAGTGCATACAGCAGATGCTTTTTTCTTGTGTGTGATAAAAGATGAAACTACAGTTTTCGCTGCCGATGATGCAGCCCGTTGGATGTGGCTTAGTCTGTCCGAAATTAATCCCTTACAGTTTGGCTTACATTCAGTAAGAAGAGGCATCGAAAAGCTCAAAAAGATGAAGAATACTTTGTTGTAGCAGAGGGTAAGGCACAATTTGTTTGTGGCTCAACCTAATCTGTAAATTATATAAAGTGTTCCGTTATAAATTGCTACCTTTGCACGCAAAGAAACAACAAAAACAAATCAGATAATGGCTCAAAAACCAAGTATACCCAAAGGAACACGCGACTTTGGTGCTGTAGAAATGGCACGTCGCAATTATATTTTCAACACCATACGCAAAGTGTATGCCCTTTATGGTTTTCGTCAAATCGAAACACCAGCCATGGAGAACCTATCTACATTGATGGGTAAGTATGGCGAAGAGGGTGACAAACTACTATTTAAGATACTTAATTCGGGTAACTTCCGTGGCGAAGTATCAGCCGAGGAGTATGCTGAAAAATCGTCTGCTCAACTCGCTGCACGCTTTTGTGAAAAGGGTTTGCGCTACGACCTAACTGTGCCCTTTGCACGCTATGTTGTGCAACACAGAGACGAACTCCAAATGCCCTTTAAACGCTATCAAATTCAACCCGTATGGCGTGCCGACCGTCCACAAAAGGGCCGTTATCGCGAGTTCTACCAATGTGATGCTGATGTGGTAGGTTCTAACTCATTGCTCAACGAGGTAGAGCTTATGCAAATTGTTGATGAGGTATTCAGCCGTTTCGGTATACGCGTATGCATTAAAATAAACAACCGCAAAATCCTTACCGGCATAGCTGAGATTATAGGTGCTGCCGATAAAATAGTGGACATCACTGTAGCTATCGACAAACTCGATAAAATTGGACTTGATAAGGTAAACGAGGAATTGCGTGCTGTTGGACTATCAGATGAAGCCGTAGAGAAGTTGCAGCCCATCATTTCGCTTACTGGCACTAACGAGCAGAAGCTCGAAACCATGCGTCAGGTGCTTGCACAGAGCGAAACAGGCTTAAAAGGCATTGATGAAGTTGCATTTGTGCTCGAAGCTCTCAAGGCAAGTGACTTGCGTAACGAGATTGAACTCGACCTCACTTTGGCACGTGGCTTAAACTACTATACGGGTTGTATTTTCGAGGTAAAGGCTCTTGATGTGCAGATTGGCTCTATCACTGGTGGCGGACGCTACGACAATCTAACAGGCATTTTTGGCTTGCCAGGCTTGAGCGGTGTAGGTATTTCGTTTGGTGCCGATCGTATCTACGATGTGCTCACTCAGCTCGACCTTTATCCCGCCGAAACTAACTCTGGCGCACGCATTCTCTTTATCAATTTTGGCGATAAAGAGGCCGCTTATTGCTTGCGTTTGGCTGCTGCTGTACGTAAGGCTGGCATCTCTGCAGAGGTATATCCCGATTCGGTAAAGATGAAAAAGCAAATGAGTTATGCCAATGCTCATAAAGTGCCATTTGTTGCACTTGTAGGTGAAAATGAAATGAATGAGGGCAAAGTAGCTCTTAAGAATATGGAAACGGGCGAACAACAATCGCTTAGTATTGAGCAAGTGATAGATGCAATAAAGTAATTTATTAATCTAATTACAAATGCATTAGTAGGTTATGGGTGGTTCAACAATATTTGCCGCACAATCCATTGCTGCAAATGTTGTAGAACCACCCATAAAATGCTACCATAAAAATTAAAAGCACGTAACACACATTTGAACATGACAGACAACAACTCTACTTCTAAAATATTCGATCAAACTTTTACCGAAAAAACATTGTTCGATACTCCTGTGCATTCCGCTCCCGAAGTAGCTGAGGCACATTTAGCACATTTTGAAGAGGTAAACCAAATGTACACCACGCGCCAAGCCATTGATGAGGCCAAGCGTTGCCTTCACTGCAAGGTGCCACAGTGTAAAAAAGCCTGTCCAATAGGCAATAATATTCCCGACTTTATACATGAACTATCTAAGGGAAACATGGGCGAGGCAATGGCTATACTCCACGAAAAAACTAACTTGCCAGCCATTTGTGGTAGAGTATGTCCACACGAAAAACAGTGCGAGGGCAATTGTGTGTTGGGCAAAAAAGGTAAACCTGTGCGTGTGGGAAAACTTGAGAGTTTCATTGCACAATTCGATGCCGACATGAACTTAACGCATGAGCGCATTGCCGAAAAAACGCGTGGTAAGGTGGCAGTAATTGGTTCGGGCCCTGCTGGACTCACCGTTGCTGGCGACTTGGCTCGCCAAGGTTTCCAGGTAACAATCTTTGAGGGACAGCCCGAACTTGGTGGTGTGTTGATGTATGGTATTCCCGAATATCGATTGCCAAAAGCTGTTGTACGCAACGAGGTGAAAAAGATTGAGGCCTTAGGGGTACATTTTATTACTAATTGCCTTGTTGGTTCGCCCGAGAGTGGAGTCACTATTGATAGCCTTTTTGAACATGGTTTCGATGCTATTTTTATGGGAACAGGCACGGCTTTGCCTCAAAACCTCAACATTCCTGGAGCTGATTTGCGCCGCGTAACGCAGTCTACCGATTTCTTGCACAACGTGAATGCCTATGTTGAAGGGGCTATGCCTTATGAGATGGTGCCTTTGCGCAAGGGCGACAGAGTAGCAGTGATTGGTGGTGGCAATGTGGCAATGGATGCTGCACGTACGGCACGCCGATTGGGAGCCGACGTAACGGTCGTTTATCGTCGCACACAGGCCGAAATGCCAGCCATACAGAGCGAGTACGAAGATGCTGTTAAAGAGGGCGTAAATTTTATGTGGCAAACAAATTCTATTGAGTTCTTAGGCAACGAAAAGCAACGTGTAAAGGCTATCCGACTTTCTACCCCCGATGGTGAGCGTACGGTAGACTTTGATCGTGTGTTTCTTGCTATTGGTTCGCGCCCAGCAAGTCGCATAGTCGATTCAACAAAGGGCATTGAGGTAGACGAAAAGGGCTACGTGGTGGTTGGCGACCGTCCGATGGGCATGACCACGCGTCGTGGTGTGTTTGCTGGTGGTGATGTAGTGCACCGTCCGCAAACGGTTGTGCTTGCCATGAAAGCTGCTAAAGAGGTGGCAGTAGGCATTGCGCAGTATGTTGATGCTATCAAACTGCTTGCCGATTGCGGACTGCATGCGGAGAAGCAATAATGGCTCTCTTACGCAGTTTTTTTACTGACTTATTTGTGAACATTTATTGACATTTTGAAAGTTCAAAATAGAACGGATTTGTTAATGATTTTAACAAAAAAAGAGGTAAAAACAATCAATAATAGCTTGAGTTTTCATAAGGATACGTATCCTTATATGCTTAGAACCCGTTTCTTACAACACAAAAATACGCATTCTTGTACCCTAATAACACGTTTATAAGCACACAAGGATACGTATTCTTGTAACTTTTGGTAAGGCAAAAAATCATTATAAAATTGATAATATGTTGGTTATCAATAAGTTATAAAAACGCTCAAAAATCGATTTTTTTGAACAACAAATGTTTATTTTGTTTTTCTCGATTTTTGAGCGTTTGCTTTTCTAACTTTCTAAGTGTTTATGCGTCGGGTTCGCCACTCAGAATTTTGTGCATTTGATAGCGGTTGTGCAACAATTTTACGGCTTGTTTCACCTCATTGTCGTTGAGTAGCTTATAGCTTTCACGACCACTCTCGTAATAGTAGTTTTCAATGATGGTGCCTTCAACTATTTTGCGTATCTCTTTCTCCCAATGTTCAAAGTCGTAGTCTTCGTTGTGTTGTAGTTTTTTCTCTAACGCATCGAGTTCGGCGCTAGCTTGTTGGTCGTAACCTTCAAGGCTTGCCACTTGGCGCAACGTTTTGAGCAGGCGTAAGCTCTGGCGGTCATAGCTAAATTTGTTCTTCTTCATAAACGAACAAAAATCTGCATATTCCTCTTTGGTTAGCTTAAAGTCTGTGGGCGAGGCAATGTGGCGGTGTGAGTTGTGATACTGAACGCAATAGTCGAATAGTTGATTGCTATTTTCAATATAAAGCATCAAATTGGGCAGACTATCTGCCTTTAGCACAATGTCGGGGGTGATACCACCACCATCACGTACAATGCGTCCATTGGCAGTGTGAAACTCGTGGCTCAACGAGTCGGCCAAATGTATGGGCTCTCCGTTCTTGAATTTGTAGGCTTGCACACATCTACCCGATGGTATGTAGTACCGTCCAGTTGTAAGTTTTAAAATGGCTTTATAGGGCAATTCGCGACTTTGCTGTACCAAACCTTTGCCGTAAGTGCGCTGTCCCATCACTACGGCGCGATCGTAGTCTTGCAAGGCACCACTTGTAATCTCGGCAGCCGATGCCGAACCACCATTGGTGAGAACCACGATGGGGATGTCGGTGTCTTGTGCATCGAGTGTGGTGCGGTAGGTGTGATTAAGTTCCTTTACCTTGCTGCGAGTACTTACCACTTCACGGCCACGCGGAATAAACAAATTAACGGTTTTAACAGCCTCTTCGAGCACGCCTCCAGGGTTGTTGCGTAGGTCGAGTATGAGTTTACGTGCCCCTTGTTGTTTTAGTTCAACCAAGGCACGGCGTATCTCGTTGCTTGTGCCCTCAATAAATTGCGAAAGCTTGATGTAGCCCACACTGTCGGCTGCCATGGCAGAGAGTGTTACGCTCGGACGCACAATGTTGCGGCGCGTAATTTTAAAAGTATGTATCTTGTCGGTGTAGGGGCGTTGAACCTTTAGTTCGAAGGTTGTACCAGCCTCGCCTCTCATCTTAGCACTGATATCTGTGGCATATAGGCTTTGCACCTCGCTATCGGTAGATGTACATGGCTCAATGTTTCGACCATCTATGCCGACAATAACATCGCCTGCTTGTAAGCCTGCCACAGCAGCAGGCATATCGGCAAAAGCTTTGGCTACAATGCAGCGTTTAAGGTCGGACCGAAAATGCGTAAGAACACCAATACCAGCATATTTGCCTGTGGTAAGTTGCTTAAGATCGTCGGTGTTTTGCTCGGCAAAGTATTCGGTGTAGGGGTCCAACATCTCAAGCATATATTGTGTTGCATTACTGATATTTTTTGAAGCATCTAGCGTATCAACATAGTATAAGTCGAGGTCACGATAGAGCGCATTGAAGATGTCAAGGTTCTTGGATACTTCAAAGTTGTGATTAACAGTCTGCGCCTTTACAGCCTGTTGTGTGAATAAGAGCGTTAGAGCTAATAAGAATATTAATCGTTTCATTGCTTAGATTATATATGCCAAGAGTTGGAGTGGGAGAGGGGAGATACAGTTAATGTATTTTAAATTTGTTTCTTAATCTGTGCCCATGTGCTTGGCGAAAGAGCTGTGCCAACCACCTCGATGATGTGACCAGCTAAGAGCGAACCCAATTGTGCACACTTCATGAGGTCTTTGCCTTGCGATAGGGCATACAGAAAACCTGCCGAAAAGTAATCGCCAGCGGCAGTGGTGTCTACTACATGTTCTACCTCGCGTGCAGGGCACTGCACTTGTTTGTCGCCACATTTAACAAGCACACCCTTCTTGCCGATCTTAACAACTGCCATGCCGCAAATATTAGCCAATGTTTCTACATTTTTTTGCGCATCGTTGCACCCAGTAAAAGCAAAGGCCTCTTGTTCGTTGGCAAACACAATGTCGGTTTGCTGCAAGAGTTCCTCAAAAAAATCCTTGTCCTCTTGTACAATGTTGTAGCTTGCAAGGTCTATACACACTTTTAAGTCAGCTTCGTGGGCCAATTCTACAGCACGGCGTATGAGCGCATGGTTTTGTACCAAATACCCCTCTATGTAGAAGTATTTGTAGCCATCAAACCATTCGGCTTGTATGTCGCTTGGTTGAAGATTGGCAGCAGCACCTAAGTAGGTGCCAAAAGTGCGTTGACCATCTGGCGAAATGATGGTTGAGGCAACCCCTGTGGGCAGTTCTAAGTCCTTGAGCAAACAAGCTGCTATGCCATGCTTCTTGCAGTTGTTGGCAAAAAAGGTTGCAGTCTCGTCGCATCCCACCTTGCCAATAAGCCCAGGCTCGCCACCTAAATTAGCAATGGCCAATATCGTGTTGCAGGCAGAACCGCCAGTGGTACGTTGCGGTTTTAATTTTTTAAATCTTTCTTGTACTTGTAGGTATCTCTCGGTATTGATAAGTTGCATAGAGCCTTTTGGAAAGTCTAACTCATTAAGAATGAAGTCGTTATCTACTTGCACAAGCATATCAACAAGGGCATTGCCAATCCCCAATATTTTATTCATCTTAATTTTTTTTGAAAATTTCTGTGCAAAGATATAGCTTATTTCAAAAATAACACTTATCTTTGCACCGCAATTCAGCAAAAGATGATAAGTTTTTAAACTTATGCTTCAGTAGCTCAGTTGGTTAGAGCACCTGACTGTTAATCAGGGGGTCGTTGGTTCAAGCCCATCCTGAAGCGCACTTAGTAGAACTTTTCATCGCTGAATTGATAGGCTTCAGTAGCTCAGTTGGTTAGAGCACCTGACTGTTAATCAGGGGGTCGTTGGTTCAAGCCCATCCTGAAGCGCAAAGGCTTGCAAGTTATTTATTTGCAAGCCTTTTTCATGTTTATATTTCTTTGCAAGATATTAAGGGTGGTTCTATAAATTTTGTTTTATAGAACCACTCTGTACTTATTTGTCAATAATTAAGCAAAAGGCAGACCTACATCTCTGAGGGGCTGCCTTTTGTTTAGAGGTGGTTATTTAAGTCTCTTGCCATCTGTACGATAGATTTGGTTGAGTGGGGTTTCGATAACGATTTCACCATCTCTTAATACCTTACGAACTTTCGTTTGGTGCTTGTCTATTACGTTATTGATGCCAAGAGGTTGGTCAATATCGTTGGGTAGGTTGTCTTTTATAGTCCAGCGCAGATAGGGGTAACCATCATTGATATCAGTGCGTCGGCCCCATATATTATTGAAATCCCAACCTTCGAAAGTAGTTATTCTCTTCATTTCTTCTGTGCTGCATGGTGTGTCGAGCGTGTTGCCGCTCTGCCCCGTTGTTTGCTTGTCAAAGTAGTTCTTAGCATTGTCGAAAGCGGGGTAGCCATTGCTACGAACACCAGCAGTGCTACCTTCGGGCCCGTTTACTGCTCCTGTTGCAAATGATGAATGAACGTAGCTCATAGCAGTACCTCCTACAAGACCTGCTATATTCTCACCATTGCCCGTGACACTTCCGCGTGCATAACAATTGGTGGTATTGCCATAGCTTTGTCCTAAGAGTCCGCCAATATTGCTGTTTCCGTAAACATTGCCTTGGGCATAGCATTCAGTAACGTAGACTCCATCACATTTACCAATGAGCCCCCCTACATAGTCTTCTGTAGCCTCTACATTGCCGCTTGCCATGCAATATTTAGCTCCATTTGATGAATTCCAAAATGTTTTAGTGGCATTACCAATAAGACCACCTACAATGCCGTTAGCTTTCACGTTGCCAGTAGAATAAGAAAGTTCTATGTCGTCTTTGCTCTCACCGATGAGGCCTCCTACATAGTTCCAACCCTCTACAGAACCTGTGGCATAGCAATTTTTCATTGTAGACCCTTTACCAGCTAAACCGCCTACATAGTTTCCTCCTTTTGCTTGAACATTGCCTGTGGCATAGGAATTGGTTATCTCAGAACCTTCTCCAACTAATCCGCCTATTAATACTTCTTGGTTCTGTGTGTTTTCGCTAGTATATGTAACATCTCCTTTGGCATAGCACTGAGTGATGTTATTGCCATTTCCTCCGATAAATCCACCTATGAAATGTTTTCCGCTCACATTTCCGGTGCTATAGCATAAAGTGTGCTTGCGTCCAATGCCTGCAAAACCACCAACGTATTTGTTGCCGCTTACATCGCCAGTAGCGTAGCTGTTTTCAGCATTAATATCATTACTAATGGGGCTACCTACGAGTCCACCCACATTCTCATTACCAATAACTTTGCCCATGGCATAGCAACTCTTAAGATTAGTGGCTTTACCTACAAGTCCGCCAACATGGTTGTTATTAGCAGCCGTAACATTACCTTCAGCATGGCAAGAAACCAAGTTGCAAGCTTGTCCTGCTAATCCTCCGATGTTATATCCGGCATGGCCATTGTCTTTCACATTACCAGTAGCGTAGCAATCTAATAAAACGCCTTGTTTGCTATAGCCGATAAGTCCCCCCAAATTGCAAAATCCCTCAACTGCAGCTGATGAGTTACAATTGCGTAATGTGTCGGTCTCATTGGATAATTCATTATAGCCAATAAGTCCGCCTACACTCATGCTAAGCCAGTGTTCGTGCGTAATTACGCTACCTGCACTGCTACTATTAGCAACAAGTCCACGATTGTTACCAATGAGTCCACCTACATCACAGCCATCAAGAACTTCTACTTTTCCCTCAACATGACAATTATCTATCGATCCATGGTTCTCGCCTGCTAACAATCCTACATAGCCGTAAGAACTGCTACCTGAACCTTCTGCAGTGCGTAGAATGGCAGAAGATGTAATATTAACATTGGTCACCTTGGCTTTTGTGCCTAAAAAGCCGAAAAGTCCTTGCTGTATGCCACTAAAGTTAGTTAAACCATCTACATTCTCGTGGAGTTGATAGAGACCAGAAATGGTGTGCCCTTGTCCATCGAATGTTCCATTAAAGGTTTTGTTGTAGGTAGGACCTATTGATAACCAAGGAATAGCACGTACCTCTTTTCCCCAATGTGCGAAGTCATCCGTATCGTTGAGCAGAATATCTGCACCCAATTTAATGGTCTTACCTGTGAAGTCTGTGGCGTCTTGTACTCCTTCGATGCCTCGGGTCATTATAGAGAGGCCAAGTAGTTGCTCTTTAGTTTTGATAATATAGGTGGTAGCAAAGGGGTTTTGAAAAGGTTTGAGGTCGTAGGTAAAATTATCGAGCCATTTAGCATATAGTGTAGTATTTTCGCTAAGAGTGCGGTTAAAGTCGAACACCTGGGTGTTTGCTACATCTGTATACCAACCTGCGAAAATCTTATCGTTGAGTGTTGGCATGGTGGGTGCGCTAATCTTGCTATCTTTTAAGATACTTTGTGCTATGATAGTTGTTCCTCCATTAGAGTTGAAGGTGACTTTGTAAGGAGGTGTAAAATTGCTTTCTGCTGCAATGTACTTACCTTCGCGATAGTTGTAATAATCTAATTTTAGGTTGTGGGTGGCATTCCATTGGTCTATCCAATAGTTGAATATATTGCCCAATTCCTTGCTTTGCAAAAAACTTGTAGGCCGTCCGCCCATTCTGTATACCACCTCTTGATCAGTAGCGTATTGATAGATATTAGCGTCGTAGAGTGCATTAAAAAGACGTTCTTTCTCGCCCATGGGTACGCGGTAGCGCTCTTTGTCGAAAGTGCCAGAGAAGATGAAATTGGCTATAGTGTCGTTGCTATAGGTCTCACCGCCTATATAGTTTTGGTCGCCCACCACAGCCGATACATCTGTTGTACCTGAAATGTGGGCAGAGCTTGCACAGTTGAGTATGTTTGTGTTGCCCTCGAGAGCTATCTGACCAAGTATTCCGCCTACACCCCAACCTGTGCTTTCCACACGGCCAGAGGTCCAACATTGCATGATATTTACATTGTGCGAATAGCGTGATGAGCAGCCTGCAAGAATGCCAATATTGCCTTTTGAGGTCTTTGCCCATGCGTTAGTAATACCTAAGTTCTTGATTGTTGCACCATGATGAAGCACACCAAAGAAACCTGAATTGTCATAATTCCCATTCATATACATGTTACGCACTTCATGATAGCCACCATCATAGCAACCACGGAAAGTGAATGGATAGCCACCTTCCACTAAGTTATTACGATTGTAGCCTTGTCCGATAGGCACCCATTCATCTGGCATTTCTTCGTTCCATTGCTCTTGTGGGAGATTAAGATCAATGTCTGCAGTCTGTTTGATGTATTGACCTCGGAAGTCCCAACCAAGGTTACTCAGTGTGGCAAAGTTGAGCAAGTGCTTTTTAGTGCTTATGAGGTAAGGATTGTCTTTAGTTCCATTGCCTCCTGCTATATAATCATTTAAGTTAGTAGCTTTTACTCCTGTTGGTTGGGGATATTGACCAGGACGATAAGTCCACGTGCTAGTGCCCATCCAAGCAGCAACCATATTGAGCGTGTCTACAAACTCTTGGCTCTGCATCTGTATGGTTGTCTTGGTCATAGAGCCGCCTAAAGTGCGTGTGTAGACATCAGAAACGGGGTTGATGGTGCAGTTGTAAGAACAGAAGAGTGTGCGTGTGCTGTTTTGACTATCATTCCAAATACTAGCTTGGAAACCGCGTATAGCGGCTTGATCATCTGCTCCACTACATTTGCCTGTAGCGAAACAATTGATAGTTATTCCTGGACTATCGCCAACAATATCTCCCATATATGTAGATCCTACACCATTCTGTCCTACAAATGCAGAAGCTATGCAGCCCCATCCTCCAACCTTGATATTACCTGTGCTATAGCACGACTCAATGCTGCCAACATTACAAGCCACAAAACCTGCAGCGCTTTTGGGCGATGTAACATTGCCCGCTGAATAGCACTCGCGAATGATGCCATCGTTGTTTGATACAAATCCGGCACAGTCAAAATCGGCATATTTATAGGCGCTGTTAGTAACCTCTACATTGGCCCAACAACGTTCAATGAGGGCACCATCGAACTGTGACCCACAAAATCCACCTGCACGATATTGAGTGACATGACATTTACCTTCGGCATAGCTATCGCGTATTATAGCTTTAGCTCCTGTATTAGTGCCAACAAGTACTCCTGCAGAGCGTGTGCCTTTTGCAGTGGCATTTGCAGAGCAGTATTCTACTATTCCATTATGGTTTAAACCAACAACGGCACCGCAAGGACCATCTTCGACAGACCCAACAAAACCTGTTACAGAGCAATTGCTAATGGTTCCTCCTACATTGATAGCTGCGATTCCGCCAATGGCAACGGCGCCAATAAGGGTATCATTCTCCAATTTTAGATTGTTGATAGAACCACCCTCTAAATATCCAAAGAGTCCTTTGTTCCATCCAGAGAAGTCAAGATGAATGTCGCTAGTAGGGTCGTCAATGTCTATATTACCGAAGTCGGGTGCTTGGTTGTAATACAAGTTGTATATGGTGTGTCCTCCACCATCAAAGTGACCTCTGAAATAGAGAGTGTCAGATGTCCAGTCCCATGCGCCCGTTTGATTATAAAAGATTCCACCGATAGGTTCCCATTGCTTTTTATCTGCACTTGGCTTAGAAGTGTCGCTCATATAAAGGTCTGCATCCAAACGAATGTACTTTCCTTTGAAGTCTTCACCAGAATTTACTCTCTTTGCAAAACCTGCTAAATGCTCGGTTGTCTTGATAAGAAATGGGTCTGTTGCAGACCCATTTCCAAAGAGATCCTTGTCAAAACCTCCGTTCCAAACGTTCTGTGCATATAGAGGCAAATACGAGGATAAAAAGCAGTATGTTATGACTGCAAGTAGTGTGTAAAATATTCTTTTCATATCTCAAGTGTGTTATTAGATAGGTTTGATTGATATTGTTGTGTTCACAAATATAGGGTTTCAATGGTTATCACACACGAGCAAAAATGCTTGATAGAGTGGTTTTGTACGCATTGAAACATAAAATTTACGTTGTGAAGCATTAACAATCTAAATGTAAAGGTAACTTTGCATGAAAATAAGCTTATGACATGATAGTAGCTTATTTAGAATAAGCTCTGTGTGATGCGCTTAAATCTTTTTAAATGTAATTTGAATCTAATATTAACGATATTATATAATAGATGGATACAGAATTATCAATACGGCTTCGCGATGTTTCGTGTGGTCTTTTCCTAATGTTTCAAATTCTTGGAACATTAGCTTTATATATTAAAGGACGACATCATCAACTGCAGCGGACAGCTTTTTACTTTATGTTTTATTTATTATTGCTAAGTCTATTTGAGTTCTATGTTTTCTTTATTCACAATATTCTTGGTGACAATGTTCTTTATATTACAGATATGCTGCAAATGACGGTTGTGCCATTAGCTTTAATGCTTTTATATCGTCTTACGCACATGCAGCGTATACATTTATTGTTTGCTATAGCCAACATAATTCCTTATGCATTGGCTTTATTAGCATATATTATCTATCCTTCAATCTTTATATATGATACGCTTTTGTTGTTAGCACTTGCTCATTCGTTTGTCATTATAGGCTATGGTTTTATAGCGGTGAGAAAGTTTAATAAGCGCCTTGTTGCTAATTTCTCTTCAGATGATAATTTGTCACTACGTTGGATACGTTTACTTTTGCTTCTATATATAGCTTTAGCAGCAGTATGGTTTGTAGCTACTAAAATTTCAACGCCATTTGCTGCTGCTATCTATAACGTAGCTTGTTCTGTTATATTAGGATTATTGTGCTATTTTGTGTATAGGCAAGAGGATATGCTTGAAATATTGCATACATCAAACATAGAGGATATAAATAGCAATATGCCACAGGTGGAATCTTCTACAGATTTCAGTGAAAGCCAATCACGCTATCACTTTGATGAGGCTTTTGACAGAGTATTCAATGAAAAACAAATTTATCTAAACCCATTGCTTAATATCAACGAATTGGCTAAAGAATTAGGTACAAATCGTACCTATGTGTCAAACTATATCAATCAACAACTGAATACAACGTTCTATGATTATGTTAATAGTTGGCGAGTTAAAAAAGCTATCGTTCTCTTAGAAACAACCAATCTTTCGTTACAAGAAATTGCAACCAAATCAGGATTTAACTCTATCAGTAGTTTCCGTCGCTACTTTGTTAGTAGGATGGGGCAAACGCCTTCGTCTTATAAAAAGAATTTTAGTTCTCAACGATAGGTTTGCAATTTCACTCTCTTAATATCCATTGACCCCAAATACTTGCAGACCTCTTAATGTAAAAGAATTTCGACATAAATAAGAAAAAAGCAGCTACGATATTCGTAACTGCTTTTTCGTTAATGTGGACCAGTTAGGGCTTGAACCTAGGACCTCCAGATTATGAGTAAGGCAGAATGATATTTTGTGAATTTCTAATATCAGAAGTTTTGCTAATTACCAAATAGTTACTATCTTAAAACCCCATATCAAAACGCCTCTGTTTTCACATTGTCTTCCCGAAAAATATCGGAAAACACGGGATTTCGGGAGGAAATGAGAGACTTTGTTTTCCCATTGTTTTCCCAAAATAGAGAAAATAGTGAAGTTGAGACCTCCAGACTATTGACTAAAAATGGCAAAGAAATTAGACACAACCTACAAGAGCGCACGATTCGGAAATTGCACCTATGCGCTCATCCTTGACAAGCGTCATCCGAAGAAAGACAAGAACACGTTTCCCGTCGTAATGCGCTATACCATAGACAGAAAGTCGTGGTACAACTTTGTGGCCGGAGAGTTCACGGAGGAAGATTTCGCGAAAGTTTGTAATCTCAGCGCCAAGGCTGTCCGCTCAGAACTCTACGAAAAGAATTTGGAATTTGATGCCATCTTTGAGGCGCAAGTGGAGCTGATTGAGCGTCTGGAGAATAGTCTGACGCTCGATAAAATAAAGGCAGCCATCACGGGTGTTGACACCTCTAAGGAAGCCTCCTTTTTTAGCGTGTGGCAAGACAGGATTAATTTCTTTCGGACTAACAACAACGGAGAGCAATACACTACTGCCGAGTCATACGAGTGCGCCATGAAATCCTTCCAAAAGATTCTCTGGGATAGACCGATTACTGGTTTTAAGGTAGGGAAGGAAGATATTGAGTATTGGAGTAACGGAATGCAAAATGGTGTGCTGAACGAGAACGGTGAGTTAATCGGTCAAATAAGAGAGGCGACAAGAGGCCTTTATCTCCGAAACTGTCGTGCAGTTTGGAATGAATGTGTGTCACGGGGCTATCTTACCAACCAAGAATATCCATTTTTTAATGTCAAGAAAAAAAACTCGTAGCAATACCAGTCGGCGACACAAGGAAGGATCACTACCTGAATGTCCAGCAGATGACAGAATTGTATCGGGTGTTTATCGAGAAACGCTATCCTGACACATGGAAGAAAGGCTATGCAGAAAA
>ERZ1024411.15-NODE-15-length-19861-cov-9.021256_pt1 | contig 19861 bp, 14 predicted proteins | sample MGYA00520784_ERZ1024411 | MGnify/ENA primary metagenome ERZ1024411 (study PRJEB33242, sample SAMEA3444280) | Homo sapiens | biome: Host associated; feature: Gastrointestinal tract; material: Stool | place: Uganda | collected 2011-01-01 ...
GTCTGCTACTGATTACGCTGAAACGTAGGAAATTTCAAGCAAAACACTCAGTAGGAGATGGCGGTGAGCGTCTACCCATTGTGTATATACACGGCACAAGTGTGCCCTTACGCCATCGTAGGGGTACGCCTTGTGCTTCATATATATGCCATAAGGCGTAGACCCTGCTCATTCGTTCATTCCTTGGTGTTTTAGGCACTCCTACGGCCTCGCGTAACAAGGAAAGGACGGAGCGACAGAGACTCTACGCCTTTTCTTATTATTATAGCCGCGCCATTAACCTGTACAGAATCCTTACGCCTTACACCCTACCCGTCTGTTTGGGAGTCTTGCAGAGAACTTTTCGACACCAACACCATGGAGACTACCCAATCCCCCATACTCAATAATCCTTACGAAGAGCCCCGATGGCACTACGACGCCGACCTCGATGGCAATCTCGACTATGACCACGTGCTCAAAGGCCGACGTCCCTACTCTGCCACCATAGGCATCTCGCCCAATACGCCCAACAAAGCCTTATTTTCACATGACGAGGTGGAAGAGGCCGCCCCAAATGCGTCCTTTATCAATGCTCTACGCACGGAGGTGAAGCAATGGCGAGAGATGAACTATCCCCACGTGACACGTGTCACACGCCTGCTACTCAACTTCTGGTTCAACAATCCTGAGCGTCAGGACTACAAGAAACTTTTCTTTTGTCAGCGCGAAGCTGTTGAAACTGCCGTCTATCTGAACGAAGTGGCTGCTTTCGACCCCAACATCGGGCGCGACCTGCTGCGTCAACTCGACGAACGCTGTGAGTCGGTTTCGCAGCAATATGAGTATGTGCTACCGCGCACAGCCTTCAAAATGGCTACTGGAACGGGTAAGACAGTGGTGATGGCCATGCTCATTCTTTACAACTATCTGAACAAGAAGGAGGCCGTGGCCGATACACGCTTTGCCGACCATTTTCTGCTGGTCGCTCCTGGCATCACCATTCGCGATCGTTTGGGTGTGCTTTTCATCGACGAACAGGCTGCCCGCCACAACCTGTATGCCGATAGTGTGACAGATTACTATCACAAGCGCGGACTCATCCCCCCACAGTTCGAACAGCAACTCGGAGGGCTCAACGCCGCCATCACCATCATCAACTACCATCAGTTCGAGCCCAAGGTTTATATGGGCAAGAAGTCGAGTCCCCTTGATGGCAAGATGACCTATCGCGGCGGCGAAGGCATGGTGCGACAGAACGACAAGGAAGAATATACCAGCGTCATTTCACGCATTCTGCACCGTATGCCCAAGAGCAAACGCATTCTCGTTATCAACGACGAGGCTCACCACTGCTACTTGCCGCGTACTAATGGGAGCAAGACATCAAAGGAGGAACAGGCCGAAAACGAAAATGCCATGGTGTGGTATGAGGGATTGCGCAGGCTCAAACTCCTTGGCTACAAACTACTACACGTCTACGATCTTTCGGCCACGCCTTACTACCTAAAGGGCTCTGGCTATGCTGAATATTCGCTTTTTCCCTGGGTAGTGAGCGACTTCGGATTGGTTGATGCCATCGAGAGCGGGTTGGTAAAGATTCCCTTCTTGCCCGCTGCCGACGACACCAACGGACTGTCCGACCCCGTGCTGCGCAACATCTACGAGCACATCAGTAACGACCTGCCAAAGAAGGGACAGCGCGCCCAAAAGACAGAAAAGAAAAAACGTGGCGAGGAAGCCGCAGCCGCGCCCGAGCCTGCGCCCAATCTGCCATCGTTGCTCAACGTGGCTATCGACCAATTTGTCAAAGACTACGAGGCTTATGAACGAGGCATGCGTGGCGAGGGTGAGGCTGGCAAGGACTTGTTCTCCACCCCACCCGTATTCATCGTAGTGTGCAACAACACTTCTGTGTCGAAAGAGGTTTTTAAGATGATGGCGGGCTACGAAAGCATTGACGCTGATGGAAATACCATCTATGTGCCAGGCAAATACCCCATTTTCTCAAACTACAAAGATGGGGTACCATTGCAGAAGCAACCCTCGTTGCTCATCGACAGTGCCGCCATTGACAATGCGAGCGCCGTGGTGAGCGATGAGTTCAAGCGCATTTACAGCACAGAGATTGCACAATTCAAGCGCGACTATGCCGTACTCAATGGTGCAGGATCGGCCGACAAACTGACCGATGGCGACATACTGCGCGAGGTGGTAAACAGTGTGGGCAAGCCACAAAGTTTGGGCTCGAACATTCGCCTGGTGGTGTCGGTATCGATGCTCACCGAGGGGTGGGATGCCAACACAGTGACTCACGTGTGCGGTGTGCGTGCCTTTGGTTCGCAGCTGCTTTGCGAGCAAGTGGCAGGACGTGCCCTTCGCCGCCGAAGCTATCAGTTGCAAGCCTACAACCTCAAGGGCGACCTGCTCACCGACAGAGAGCTGAAACGCTACAAGCCCGAAAATGTGGTGTACAAGTTTCCACCCGAATATGCCCACATCATTGGCGTGCCTTTCAAAACCTTCAAGGGGGGCGGCAGCGGACAGTCCCCCAAGCCTCAGCCCAAAACACTCATTACGGCACTGGATGAGCGCAGCGATTTGGAGATACGTTTTCCCAATATCACGGGCTATCGCAGCCAAACAGCCGAAGGGCGTATCACCGCCACCTACGAGGGGTTGCCCAAATTCCGCCTCAACTTCAACGAAGTGCCCACCCAAACGCGACTGGCCTCGGCCGTGAGTGCCGATGGGGTGTTCTTGAAAAGCGACTATCGCGAGTTGCGCGATGCACAAGTAGTGTACGAACTGACACGCTGGCTCATCAACCTAAAGTTTACCGACACCGAGGGCGGAAGGCAGTTTCAGCGTTTCGGCCAACTCAAGTGCGTTGTAGAACAATGGTACGACAAGCAAGTTAAGGTGATAGGTGGCAACGGCAGCCCCGAGCTACGCCGCTTGGTGGTGTTTTGGAAACAGTCCGAAGTGGTGGCCAGCATCTACGAGGGCATTCGGGCGGCAGCGCAGAGTGAGGAGCGCATCACGGCCATTCTCAACTATTATAACCCCGAAGGCTCCACACGCCACGTGCATGGTGCTACGAGCAAAGAGGTGTGGCCCACAGTGAAGAGCCATGTCAACTACGTGGTGGCCGACACCTATAGTTGGGAGCAGATTGCTGCCAAGGCGTTGGAGGATTGTACGCAGGTGGAGGCATACGTCAAGAATCATTTTCTTGGCTTCAGCATTCCATACCTTGATGGCACCACGGAACGGCAGTACATGCCCGACTTCATTGCACGCGTACGCAGCCCGCACGGCGAAGTGGTGAACCTTATTATCGAAATTTCGGGTTTTGCCTCCGACCGCAATGCCAACAAGGACTTAAAGCGCTACTACACTACCCAATACTGGCTGCCTGCAGCCAACAACCTCGGCACGTATGGCCGCTGGGACTTCATAGAGGTGACGAACATTGACAATGTGCGCGCCATTATTAACCAAAAAATCAATGAGCTATGAGCATAGACAAGACGCCCGTGGGGGCTATTAAGCATAATGAGGACAAACGTGTGATGATACCCACCAGCGAGCTGGCGGGCGAAGAATCGATGCAAACCAACAACGCAAGCGGCAAGGCAAGTTATGCCACCTTCCGCCATGAGTTTGACCGCGGACGCGATCCCGAACTGTATTGGCTCAACAAGTATGCAGCCGATGAGCAGGACGAGAGTTCTGTACGTGTGGACATTCGCAGCCTTTATCAGCACGAGGACGTACAGCCCGAGCGCCTCATCAACAATCTGTATCGCATTCACGAAGATCGCACACAGCCTTCGCTTTTCAGTGGCGATGAGTTGGGCCGCACCGTGGTGGAGGACGAGTTGGAACGTGTGGCAGAATACTATCACCACGAAATGGGGTGGAAAAACCGCCTTATCCAGGGTGACTCTTTGCTCGTGATGAACTCGCTGCTTCAGCGCGAGGGCATGGCGGGCAAGGTGCAGTGTATTTACATTGACCCGCCCTACGGCATCAAGTTTGGCTCTAATTGGCAAATGAAGCTCAACGACCGCAACGTGAAGGACAATGACGACAGTCTTTCGGGCGAGCCCGAAATGATTAAGGCTTTCCGCGATACTTGGGAATTGGGCATTCATTCTTACCTTTCGTACCTGCGCGACAGACTCGTAACGGCTCGCGAACTGCTCTCGCAGTCGGGCTCTTGCTTTGTGCAAATTTCTGACGAGAATGTGCATTTGGTGAGGTGCTTGATGGACGAGGTGTTTGGGAGTGAGAATTTTGTGAGCCAGATTGTGTATCAGAAAACGACTGGAGCTGGAGCACCTGCGGATCTTCTTGCACCTGCTGCTGTGTATGATAACATTGTTTGGTATGCAAAAAACAAAGACATAATCAAATATAGAAATTTATACACCCCTAAAATATATGGTGGAGAAGGAGCAAGTGCATATAAGAAAATTGAATTGTCTGATGGTACAAGAATGAGCATATCTGAATGGGAAAAAAAGAACAATCTCAAATTTCAGTATGACAAGCGCCCTAAAGGATCAAAAATTTATGGCTTAGATAATCTTACGTCACAATCAGGCGGTGAAAACGCAAGAAAGCCCATTATATTTGAAGGGAAAACCTATACAATCAAGTCTGGAAGTTGGAAGACTCATCCACTTGGAATATCAAGACTTATTGAAAAAAGAAGAATTGACACAAGCTCCAAAGGAGGCATAGGGTATGTTAGATATTTGGATGATTTTCCCCTTCAACCAATTGTAAATTTGTGGACTGATACAGTTGGGCAGAATCAATTTGGTGGTGAAAAACTCTACGTAGTTCAATCCGGCATCAAGCCCATCCAACGCTGCATCCTCATGACCACCGACCCCGGTGACCTTGTCCTCGACCCCACCTGTGGCAGTGGCACCACCGCCTACGTGGCCGAGCAATGGGGACGCAGATGGATAACCATTGACACCAGCCGCATTGCACTGAACATAGCTAAGAAGCGACTGACCACCGCCCTGTTCCCCTACTACGAACTTTACGATGAAAAAGGAAAGAACATACGCCAAGGCTTCAAGTACAAGTCCATGCCGCACATCACACTCAAATCATTAGCCAATGACCTGCCGCCCGCTGAAGAAATACTCTACGACCAACCCAAGGAGGACAAAAAGCGCATTCGCGTGAGCGGTCCATTCACCGTAGAGACACTGCAAGCCTACAACGTGACTTCGCCCGACGACCTAGACCGCACACCCGATGAGGAAGAAGAGAACCGACTCTTTCAAGAACGCATATTCAGCCATTTGCAAACGAACGGTGTGCGCAATGGCGATAAAACGCAGCAAGCCATCTTCCACGGCATGGAGCCCGTGCCAAACCCCTACCTCAACGCCAAAGGGTGGTACAAGGACGGCAACGGCATGGAGCGCTTGGCTTACTTCATGATAGGGCCAAAGTTTGGCACTGTGAGCAAGGTGGCCGTCAACCGCGCCTTGCAGGAGTTTCGCGCCATTGGCCAAAACGATGGCGCCTCGTGGCTGATACTGTTAGGTTTCTCATTTGAAGACAACATCAACGAGAAGGATTATAACATAGGCAGTTTTACGGTGTCGAAAGTGCGCATGCACGACGACCTGATGCAAGATGGCCTGATAAAGAAAGACCGAGGTGCTGGCTCATTCATCATCATTGGCGAACCCGACATTGCCCTCATACGCGATGAAGACGGAGAGCATTGCCACATCGAAATACGCGGCCTCGACATTTACGACCCTATCAAGGATGATGTAAAGGCGCGCTCTGTAGACGACATTGCCTATTGGGAGATGGACGACAACTACAATGCGCAAGCTTTCATTGTAACAAGCATGCACTTTTGCGGCGCCAACAAAAAGGAATACGAACCGTGGAAGAAGAGCCTTGACAAAATGGCCAAACAAAGTGCCAAGACCAAGAAAAAAGCCGAAACGACCTTACGCCTTGAAATGCAAGACGAACTGTGGGACACACTCTACGACTTCAAGAGCGAACCCATACCCTATGAGCTCGGCCGCAAAATATGCATTCGCGTGGTAAGCCAATTTGGCGAAGAAAGCAGCAAGGTAATTACGATGAAGTAAACGCTCGAACCTATCCCAACAACTAGTTTTCTATAACCAACAAAAGAGGGCCTTATGAATTTGCACTACAGCACAACCCTGCCGTGCCCTTTGACGAAAAGAACGACCACGGTGTGTACCCCCTCAACCATGGACACTTTCCCTTCGTTCTACGCAACTATAAATACATCTTGCTGCGTAACGGGCGAAATGCCGATGCCCCTCTGATGCTCCTCGAACCTTTTCCTCAAAACCAATAGATAATTGAGCCCAGAGGTTGTTTTGACGAAGATAACAACTTGTTCGACGATAACGGACAAGACATTCTACTCTATGGCAGCAATGTGATATACGGCCAAGACATGGACGAAACATATTTTGAAGATGACAGCATCACGCTGTGGTATATCAATACTTCGTTAAATTTTATGCTGCATCAGCAGCGAATCCAAATATTTCATTCACTATCTCATGATTTAATTGCGTGTTCGGGTTATTCTCGAACACGTCAATAATTCTTTGGGCGTTTATCGACCAGTATTACGGCCGTGTGATTTTTGCCCTAATCCGGCTCAGGCTTGCTTGCGTTACGCCTAAATAGGTGGCGATACTTCCCAGCGGCAATCGCTGTAACAAATCTGGTTCTTTCTCCAATAGCTCCTTATACCGTTCCGAAGCGATAGCGGACAACATAGAAATCAGCTGTTCCTCAGTGGCAAGCAGTTCCATCTCCGCATAACGCCGTCCCCAATTGGCGATGTGCAAGTCTTCGGAAAACAACTCTTTCATTTTTTTCCTTTTCAATACATATAAGACGGAATCTTCCATCAATTCCATTGTTTCATATCCCGGCTCGTCATTTACATAGCCTTTCATAGAAACAAGGGTCGCTCCCTCTTTGCCAACCCAAAAAGTAATTTCTTTCCCATCCACCGAAGTATAGGCACGGACAATGCCTTGTTTAATGAAAAAGATGTCTTTCTCCACCTTTCCGCATTCCAATACTCGGAATCCTTTGGGATATGAGACTTCCGTCAGGCATTGTTGCAACCTGTCCAAAGATGCGTCCGGCATGGCATATCTTTGGTTGATGATTTCCTTTATATCCATAGTTCATTGCTGTTGTTAGTGTGCAAAATTATAAAATAGCATACGGAAATGAGAATAAACAGATATTTTTTGCCAAATGAAAAGTCTGTTTTTGCCAAATGTAAAAAGCTGTTAGGGATTGTTTGTTTATTTTTGCGCCCGAATTTAATAAATCATAGGTATGAATTGGATAATCTTATTATTGGCAGGATTGTTTGAGGTTAGCCTCACATTCTGTTTAGGGAAAGCGAGAGCGGCATCTGGAGTTGGATTTTATTTGTGGGGAAGCGGTTTCCTTGCCTCTACCGTTCTGAGCATGGCTTTGCTTGCCAAAGCGGTACAGACTTTGCCTTTGGGAACTGCGTACGCCATTTGGACGGGAATCGGAGCGGTTGGTACGGTTTTGATAGGGATATTCGTTTTCAAGGAATCTGCCGCTCCCATCCGGCTTTTCTTCCTCTTCACACTCATTGCATCCTTGATAGGATTGAAAGTCGTGTCATACTGAAAGAAGGCGACAAATGAAGTATGAATTAAGAGAGAATCAAGGCATTCCGGTACCTCTGCTGGCTCTGATGGCAGTTGCTACCGGACTTTCCGTTGCCAACTGCTACTTAAACCAACCATTATTGGGTAGCATGGCAAAAGATTTCGCGGTAAACGACTTTTCTGCTAGCATGGTAGCGACATTGACACAGATAGGCTATGTGACCGGACTGGTGTTTGTCATCCCGCTTGGTGATTTGGTCTCACGAAAGAAGGTGATATTGAACAATTATATCATATCTTCGTGCGCCTTGCTTGCCATAGCTCTTGCCCCAAACATCTATTGGGTGTGGGGCGCATCATTGCTTGCCGGCGCATCTTCGGTTATGCCGCAATATTTCATTCCATTAGTATCTTACTATTCACCCCCTGCGCACAAAGTGCGCAACGTAGGGATTATACAATCTTGTCTGCTCATAGGTATTCTTGGTTCACGGGTATTCAGTGGCTTTCTGGCTGACGTATGGGGATGGCGTTCCGTCTATTTTGTAGCTTGCTTGTTTATGCTCGGATGCTTCCTGATGATTCACAAGATGCTCCCCGCGTTGTCTACCTGTTCTCGAGAAAGTTATGCAGGGTTGATGAAATCTTTGTTGCGCCTGCTCTTCCAATACCCGTACTTGCGTATCGCATCGCTGAGGGCGGCATTGGCTTATGGCTCGTTCTTCGCTTTGTGGAGTTGTCTTGCTTTTCGGATGAAACAGGAACCTTTTTTTGCTAGCGACGACATTATCGGAGCACTCGGTTTGTGTGGACTGGCAGGTGCATCCACGGTGGTCTTCATCAGCGGCTACGTCCAAAAGTACGGTGCGAGGTTCTTCTCTATTGCCGGAGGATGCGTAGTGTTGGCTGCATGGATACTGGCATTTTGGGGGAATGATAGCTATTTGTGGATAATAATTGCTATCTTGCTGATTGATGCCGGTATGCAATGCATCCATTTGTCGAATCAGACCAGCGTAGTCGCCCTTGACGCATCTGCCATCAATCGTATCAATACCGTTTATATGACCATTTACTTTTTGGGTGGTTCTGCTGGTACATTCGTTTCCGGTCTGTCTTGGCAGCATTACGGGTGGACAGGTGTGGTGGGGGTAGGAATTGCCTTTACCATGGCTTCCTTGCTCGTAAACTGTTTCAAGCCCCAACGACATAAGGGTGGATACTAAATATTCTTTCAGTCTGAATATTTTATGCTTTTCATCCATAAAAGTTGTCCGAACAAGCAAAGTAATCTTGAAAACAAAGAAATTCTTTTAACTCACTTGATTTTCATAAACAATAAACCATATGCGTTTCCAACCTCCAAAAGGTGACCATAAAATGATCACCGATAAGAAATGTCCAAAAAGTTATTTTATTGCCAAATTACAAACTGTCCGTCAGAAGAGGGAATATCATAGTCAAAGTTGACATGAGGCTTCGTTGAGAAGAAACAATATGCCCCCACTGCAGCCAAAATATTCATAATAAAATTATGCAAACTCCGATGACGAGTGTGTACAATTTGAGCTACATTTTTAAGCATATCATTTACAGATTCGATTACACTTCTTTTGCGTAGCATAATCTTATCATAAAGTGGCATCAGCTTCTGTTTCATGTTTGAGCAAAGTCCTGTAATAATATGAACACCCTTATCCCAAAGTCTACCAAAAAGAGTTTGAGATATGTACCCTTTATCTGCATATAGTTTGCCGAATGCTTTGTCAGTCAATGCGTTCATAACATCTACATCGCGATCATCTACACAGGCTCTCGTTAGGGTAAAGTTTATTACCTCACCTTTTTCATTGCATAGCAGATGCAGTTTAAAACCGATGTACCACCCCATAGTACTTTTCCCTCTAGTGGCAATATCCTTGAAAACTTTCATGCTGAAAAAACGTTTGTTGTGTATGACTGGTATGCATGTACTATCAACAAAGCTAATGCCTGTACATTTACCAAACAGCGCTAATTTCAAAAACATGGTCATTGCAACAAAACAACGGGACATGACTTCAATAAAACGATTATACGAAAAGGTTTGTGGAAATAAATCTTTCCACATAGTTTGTACGCATGAAAGATAATAGTGCTTAAAATTACGATAGGAATTAAAGTGAAAACAAATCAGTATGGTGATAACTTCTGCATCAGACATCATACGCTTGCGTCGTCTTTTTGTGTACTACCATTATCTGAAAGTGCTTTTAGCCACTTCTTTCTCAAACTCTCTGCAAAAGTCATCTGCAATACAGAAAATTTCTATAACTTTGTCCTTGTTAATCATTAGTAATGAGCACTAATTCAATGGAAAACAACAATATTGAAATAATCTCTGTAAGTGATTGCTTAAAGAAGAATTTGGCAATTCCTGCCTACCAACGTCCGTATAAATGGAGTGTTCAAAACATTTCTGATTTGCTTTTTGACATAAAGCATGCTATCAGCGAAAAGAAGTTGTATGCAAACTTTAAATACAGAATTGGTACTATTATTCTGCACAAAGAGGGCAACGTGATGCAAGTGGTAGACGGGCAGCAACGCATGATTTCGCTTACGCTTTTAAACTCTTATCTTGATGTAGCTTTTAACAATAGCATTCTCGGCACTACATTTATAGATGCTTCATCTCTATACCATATACATCAAAACTACCAACATATTAAGGAGTGGTTCTCACTTCGAGATGAAACTGAAAAAACTGAATTTATAAATGCTATGACTGAAATTCTCGAGGTTGTTGTTATTTATGTAGAGAAAGAGTCTGAAGCCTTTCAGTTATTCGACTCTCAAAACACAAGAGGCCGCACGCTTGACCCTCATGACCTACTTAAAGCATACCACCTTAGAGAAATGAAAAGTGATGCTTACGATATGGAGTTTGCCGTAAACAAATGGGAAATGAAGAATGTGGCTAAGATACGAGAGCTATTTTGTGACTATCTTTTCCCTATTTGGAATTGGTCAAGGAAACGCAAAACATGGACATTTACAAACAAAGACATTGATACATATAAAGGCATTTCTGCTAATTGCCCGTATACGTTTGCTCAGCGCACTTATAAGGCCATGCCGTGTTTTCAGATAACAGAACCTTTCATTGCAGGGAAAGACTTTTTTGATATGGTAGACCATTATTTAAGATTGATTGAAAATCTTGAAAGAGAACTGAAAAACAATCTTATATTGCCTGATATATGCAGCTATTTTGATGATAAGCCATGCAGCGTGGGAATGAAGCACGTAAAAAGACTTTACAAAGCTGCCTTGCTCTTGTATTACGACCGCTTTCATATGCTCGACCCTTTGGCTATGAAGAAACTCTTTATGTGGGCTTTTATGTTGCGTATAGAAATTGACACGCTGTCTTATGACTCTATTAACAAATACGCTGTTGGAAATGGTATATACAATAGTCTGCCAATTTTTGCTATCATTTCGCAAGCCCGAAAGCATACTGAAATAGGTAATCTTGTTATTCAAGTTCCTAACGAAGTAAACTTTAATCATTGTAAAGAGGAACGCAACAATCTATATAATCTTATGACTAATTTGAAGTAAGTAAGCCATGAACAAAAAGGTAAATGAGTTGCATATCTTAAGCGATAATACAAACATATTTTCTAATGATTGCTACATCGTGCCATTATACCAACGTGGATATGCGTGGGAAGAGAAACATATTGTTCAACTGATAGATGATGTGATGGACATTGACTCTAACGACCAATACTATATAGGCTCATTAATTGTATACAAAAGAGATAATGAGTTTGAAGTAATTGACGGACAGCAACGACTTACCACCCTTTATCTGCTACTGAAATTTCTGAACGTTATACATGAATCGGAAACTATAGCAGTACGCTTTGATTGCAGAGATAAGAGCAACTATACATTGAAACATATAGGCGGATCAGAACAAATAGATGACAATAGAGTTCAACAGGAACTTTTGAGTGGTTATGATATTATTAAAGAAAAAATTAGCAATATAGATGAAAGCCTACTGAAAGAGAAACTTAGCAGAACTATTATATATCGCATTGAAGTGCCCGAACATACCGACCTTAACCATTATTTTGAGATTATGAATACGCGTGGCGAACAACTTGAACAAAGCGATATTCTTAAAGCTCAATTAATGGGAATGCTCAAAAACAACAAACAATGGCAAAGCATTTTTGCTACTATTTGGGATGCCTGTAGAGACATGGATGGGTACGTTCAGATGCACTTTCCAAAGAATGTAAGAGAAGAACTCTTTGGTAGTTATTGGAACGAAATACCAAGTGACAATATAAAAGATTATCAGGCTCTTTCTGTGTTGAATAAACAAACTGAAGGGCACACAATGAGAGAGGCTATTGCAAAAAACTTTGCTGTTGATGCAACAGAGATGCATAAAGACTATAATCATAACGTGCGATTTGAATCTATTATTGATTTTTCTTACTTTCTTTTACACACGCTTCGAGTTTTTGTCCACTTTAAAAACATCAAAGCACAAAATAGCCTATTCAACTCAATGCTTGATGATAAAAAATTAGTAGACTCTTTTGACTCTGTAATTAGCAATGGTAATATTAATGGTAAACCTATTAACGCTCAGATTTTTGCAAAAGAATTTATAGTATGTTTGCTCAGAACTCGCTATTTATACGACCGTTACATTATCAAACGTGAGTATATAGGTGACGCACTTCAAGATGGAGAGTGGAGTCTCAAGGAGATGTATTCGCAAGGACAAGGGGGCAAAAAGAAGGCTATATACGGACTGACTAAAGTGGTGGCTGAAGGTTGTTGGTACAATGAAAGTCATAACAAAGAGGTTATGATGCTTCAAGCAGCTATGCGTGTATCATACACATCACCCAAAGTGATGCACTGGATAACAAAACTACTAACATGGCTAACCGATTGCTATCTTGGCAGAATTGCTGAAAGATGGATTTATGAAGATTTTGTAAACAACATAGCTAAAGAGCCTATTATTGAATTTTTGAATGATGAAAAGAATTTCTATTTAGGCGTATCTACCCCACATATAGTTCTCAACTATCTTGATTATTTACTATGGCAACAAAATAAAAGTATTGACTTTAACTTTGAGTTTCGCAACTCTGTTGAACATTGGTATCCTCGCAATCCTTCAGAAGGTAGTTTTGCTCGTTGGGACGACGAAGGTGTAAATCGCTTTGGCAATTTATGCTTAATCCAACGAAATGTAAACTCTAAATTCTCGAACATGCATCCTTGCGCTAAAAAGTCTACATTTCAGAAAATGATAAGCAAAGGAAGCTTGAAACTACGCGAAATGAGCAAACTCACTACAGATAACAGCCAATTGTGGCGAGAGGAAACATGCTCTAAGCACGAAGAGATGATGTTAAGTCTCCTAAGAAACGCTTGTGGATAGATATCTGTATGGCTTGCAACAAAGTTGCATTATGTTGTGATTACCCCCCTTAAAAATGCTCTAAACTATGGGAAAGAGAATATTGGAACTCAAAAATTATTAGTAAATTCGCAACAATAAGATAATAAAATTACGAATGGAAACTATCTGCGCAATATCTACTCCTGCTGGCGGTGCTTTGGCCGTGGTGCGTGTGTCAGGAGAAAATGCTATCGCTTATACTGCAAACATTTTTAAAGCTAAGGGAAAGACCCCCTTGCAAGACAAAGCTACAAGTACACTCACCTTTGGCAACATTACTGACCCCGAAAGTGGTGAAGTAATAGACGAAGTACTTGTTAGCCTGTTTCGTTCGCCACACTCTTATACGGGCGAAGATAGCACCGAAATCTCTTGCCACGGTTCTGCCTATATTCTCAACCGCATCATACAGCTGCTCTTGGCACAAGGATGCCGCATGGCACGCCCCGGCGAATATACTGAACGAGCCTTTTTAAATGGTAAAATGGACCTTAGTCAAGCCGAAGCTGTGGCAGACCTCATTGCCTCTACCACCGCTGCCAACCATCGCATGGCCATGCAGCAAATGAAGGGCGGATTTAGCAACGAACTGCGCCAACTACGCGACCAACTCTTACACATCACATCGCTCATGGAGCTTGAACTTGACTTTTCAGATCACGAAGAGCTTGAGTTTGCCTCGCGTCCCGAACTACTTTCACTTGCTGAAAAAATAGCCTCTCGACTCACGTCGCTTTGTCAATCCTTCCGCTTAGGCAATGCATTGAAAAAAGGTATACCCGTAGCCATTGTGGGCGAAACAAATGCAGGAAAATCTACCCTACTCAATGCACTTGTAGGCGAAGAACGCGCACTTGTGAGCAACATACATGGTACCACACGCGACACAATAGAAGAAACAATCAACGTTTCTGGCACCTTGGTGCGCTTTATTGATACCGCTGGCATACGCACCACCACCGATGTGGTAGAAAAGATGGGCATCGACCGCACTTTTGAGAAATTGGCTGAGGCCGAAATCGTGTTATGGCTCATCGACATTTGCCATTACCAAGAACAATTCGATGAACTATCTTCAAAACTGCTCGAATGTAGCAACGGCAAACAGCTATTTGTTATTCTCAACAAAATCGACCTTGCCGACAACGTTACCACAGAGCGAGCACACACCTATATCATTTCTCACCTTCCCTCACACTCATCCGCCACACAAGTACTCAACATCAGTGCACAAAACGCAACAGACATCCCCCTCCTGCGTTCTAAACTATCAGAAGGGCTATCTTTATTGCAGCAACAAACACAGACCAACGGCACTGAAACCATCGTGAGCAATCTCCGCCATTATGAAGCACTCTCTGCCGCACTTTCGTGCATCAAGCAAGTAATCAACGGCCTCAACCAGCACCTTTCTGGCGACTTTATCAGCCAAGATCTCCGCGAATGCATCTACCACCTCAGCGACATCATTGGCGAAGTAACTACCGACCAAGTGCTTGGAAACATATTTAAAAATTTCTGTGTTGGCAAGTGATTGCTTATTAGCAACACGCAACAAATCTCACATTCTATAGTTAAAGCGCTCACTCCGAGCGCTTTTCTTGTTTGCGGTCACTCTCGATAAAAATCGATTGTGACCGTTTTTGCATCTATTTTCGTACCGCTCTCGTACCGCAAGGGAAAAGAGAGACTCTGAGCGTGAGCAAGGTGATGGAGGAATGTAACACGTTGCAACTCTCTGAGTTTGTACAAGATTGCCAAGAGCGAAAAAATTCCGTGAATATCTGCTCGGAGCAAATCAGCTCCGACTCACACATCTTAAAATCAGCAAGAACTCGGCTGCTGGTTATTATTCCACATTCCGTGGCTTCCTCAACATTGCCTATCGTGAGAAAATGATTAAGGAGAATGTGAACGATTTCTTGGAGAAGGTTGAAACAGATGATGTGCGCAAGGAGTTTCTCACTTCCGAAGAACTAAAGAAGTTAGCTCCCGACCTTGGCTATTGTGTCCGCATCCGAATACAAAAGACGGATACGGAAATGATGCTCCCCATCAGTGATGAAGCCTTGCAACTCTGCGGTGAACGCACAGAAGGCAAAGTCTTTCGTGGACTCACCAGAAGTATGGTGAATTATCCACTCCGCAAATGATCACCACACACGCATGAGCATTGATGATTTGGAAAAGATTTTGGTTGAAGATGTGTAATGGCAAAAAAGCATCATCTGCCAACTGAACAATCATCGTATATCAGAGCCAGAACACCTCATTCCATACATACACAAGTTCTTCGCCTACTTCCGCATCAGCAAGGTTACGGAAAAGGAAGAGTCTGACTGTCGTAGCCACTTCTTCAACAAGATGAAAAAAGAATATCTCAAGACAAATAACAACAATTTTAACAAGCAAAATTATGAAAGTAAACGAAGTATTGAAGTCACAGCTACTTCACCGCAAGCCTATGAAGGCTCGTTTTAAGTTGCCGACAAACAGCGAAACGGCAGCTCAGTATCTTACAGCAGCCATCTCAGCAGAAGTGGAATATCGCAACCATACATTTCGGAATGGTGACGAGTTGCGTAAACAAATTGCAAGTGTTGCCCACTGGCTTTGTGGCATGTTTAGCAAGAACAGCCTCTTGCTTGCTGGCGGTTGTGGCAATGGCAAGACCACATTTGTCTATGCCATGCAGAACCTCGTCAATCATTTGGGTATCAAGAATCAAGTGACAGGTCAGAACTTCGGCATCAGCCTCTACAATGCCAAAGACCTTGCCAACATCTGCAAAACACATCCCAAAGATTGGCGATCACTCATGGACAAGGACGTTCTGGCAATAGACGATCTTGGCACCGAGCCTCGTGAAATCATCGAATACGGCAATGTGCTCAGTCCCATTATCGACCTCATATCCTACCGATATGAGCATCAACTGCCAACTATCATCACCTCCAACCTCACCCCTCAACAAATATCAGAGGTGTACGGAAAGCGCATAGGTGACCGATTGAAAGAGACAACAGAGATTGTCCCTTTCTTGAATGGCTCATACAGAGGCTAAGGAACAATAATTGTTCATAAATGTCAAGCCAATGCTCAATGCGCACCTCACATAAGATGCACAAAGAGCACTGGCTTTTACTTTTCCAACGAGCTTGCTCGATGCCGCTAAAACAACGATTTTAAAAATCGGTAAGCCTAATTACCGGTTTTTGAAAACCGCATCAGGCTGCCTCTCCAAAAGGAGTTCTTGTACAAGTCAAGCATCCTCGGATTTCCTCGGCTGATCGCCTTCGGGGAGCAAGCTCTGGCAGATTTTTCACATTGATTTGACACACTCATTATACACCGCTAACCCTTTCACGGTCAGAAGATATTTCTGGCGAGGATGATGTGGCGAGTTCGGAAATTTCATTTTTATCAAGCCTTCAGTAATGGCTGGCGTAAGAGAATATTCAAGGAAATTGGGACGATTCTTCAAACCGACCGCCTCCATCATTTCCTTTACGCTCTTTTCATCTGTGCCAATCGCAACAAGTAAACGTTTTATATTTTCAGATAACGTAGATGCCGTTTCGTCAAAACTTGTATGGGTGCTTGTATGGGTACTTGTATGGGGTTCGTCAGTATCGCTATACCCTATAAGCATATAACGGTTTTTCAGTTCATGATGTTTGCCCAACATCAAATTACGGAAGAACCTGATGAGGAATGACTTGTTGGGCTCTATACCCTTTGACGGATTGCGATAGTTCGCGCGAACAAGGGCATTGCGGAAGTACCAAGAGTTGTCGGCAAACAAATCGTTGTCCACCTTGAAACCGATAGAGCGCAGATATTTGATGACAAACACCGCTGTTGTTCGTGTGTTGCCCTCACGAAACGGATGGTTCTGCCATAGCAAGGCGACGAAATCTACAATGTGACTGATGATTTCATCCGTTGACAGTCCTTTATAATTAAAGTCCTTTTCTTGCTGAATGTCATATCGCAACGCCATCATAATGTCGGCAGCACGTCCATACACAACAGTATCTCCTTGCAATATCCATTCCTTCTTGCTGATGTCATAGGGGCGTACTTCACCAGCATGTTTGAATACACCCTCAAACAAGTGCCTATGGATATTCAGAAATTCCAATGCTGTAAACGAAAAAGACTTCTCGCTCAGTAGCTTGGCTATATTGGCAGCCACACGATCGGCCTCTTCTTTTTCGGCATCGTCCTCGTCATGCGTAGTTTTGTTGACATAATACGACTTCAACTGTTCACGAACATCGTCGATAGTAATGTCACCCTCAATATGCCTGACAGCTGTCTCTTTCAGATAGTCAGACACCTTCAGTCCGTCCACATCCTGCAAACCAATAGCCGTGCGCCATACCGAAGCCCTTTCGCGCTTATGTGGCTCTGCCACACGCTCGTAGGCTTCGAAATCTATGTATAGTTGCTTATTCTTGTCTGTCATTCTTGTTAACTTTTATATTTTCCACCCTACACACAAAAGGAATATACCTATTGCTGCCTCTCCTTTGTGCTTTCAGTATATCATACTCTCCTAATTCTGCTGGCTTTTCTGAATTGTACTCTATGAGTAAGTACTGCTTGGCATCCTTTTCTTGTCTAATCAAGAAGCCATCAGGAATATTCTGTTTGCTCACAAGACGAATTGGTGCAGTCAGTTCAAAAGGTGTGGCTTCACTATTCTTCCAATAATGGAACATAATATAACGAACACTGTTGAACGCCTTAATAGCTTCTGCCGACAAATTATCTTCTTTTATTCCTAATGCTATTTTACCAAAAGTTTCAGTTCTCTTCCTTGCAATAGGTGAGATTGCATACATCAGCACTAAGTCCAAGTCACCTGTAAGCAATTCTTCTATTTTTGTGTTGCAAAGACGTACTTCAAGACTTCCTGGAATAATAATATCCTCAGCAACCATCATGGGCTGGTCTTTAAAATCTTCAAACGAATATGGCTTGGCAGAAGAAAGCAAGGATGGCTTAGGCTGCTGATTACTCTTGTAATTTACCACCTGTGCCATTACTCCTTCTACAGTCTCATTATTCCACTGTGGTGGGTAGCCATTTTTGAAAAGCAAAATCTTCAAGTCATTATCAAGTTTTCCCTTCAAGTTTGTATTATTCAAGAAATCAGCATAGACCGTTGAGCCATCAACCAATACTTTGATTTTCTTGGCAAGTTCCTTACAACGATCATCATCATAAATAAAGCCTTTCTTGTCGCGCATCATTACAAGAACATCATAGAAAGCCTTCTCTTCAAAAGAGATTCCCAATTTCTCGAAACTCTTTTTGTCATCTTCCATTTCACGCATGATTTCAAGCAACCGGTCACTTAGAGAATTCACACGTTCATCCACGATTTTCCCTATTTCGGAAATAGTAGAAGTTGCTACCTCATTAGCATATTCACGATTATTGTATTGGTCAATGACTTGTTGCAACAATTTGTCGTAAACCTCTGCCCTCGTGCGGTTTGTTTTGCCATACTCCGTGATGCTCTTCCGTAGAAGTTTAACCAACAATTCAAAACGAGTATTTGGCAAAGTCACTTGCTCCAACTCTTCCTTAAACTTTTCACTATAAATATCTTCCTCACCGCCATCTTTTTCCAGTACTATCTCAACGCTGCTGCATCCAATGGCTTCCTTTACCATCTGCTCTACATGTCGATTCATCGACTGGACATTATGCTGGACATCTGTCATCTTGCCAAGGAAACCTGCAATACCCATGAGACATTGAGCCCATTTCGTTTCTATATCGTCTATCATAGGTGTGCCATTTTCCTTCAAAGCGTTCTTTACGATATTATAAGCAGCACGCATTCTTTTTACATGACCAAGAAAAAGGGTTTTCATAGAAGGGTTTTTCTTTGTACCCTTTGCCGAGTGTTCCAATATATACTCCGCAGCATCTTGCAGGAACTTTAATCTTTCCGCAGCACTTCCACTAAAGAAAAGCTCAAAGACAAGTCCTTACATCAGCCCTCGCAAGATACTAAGTTCATTCTTGAATATTTTGTATGATGTATCTTCATCTCCTATTTCTATCGAGTCACCATTATACTTTTTGATGGCTGCCTTCATGTTTTCACGAATGCCCAAGTAGTCAACAATCAATCCGCAATCCTTTGTCTTATAACGACGGTTTACACGGCTGATTGTCTGAATGAGGGTATGTTTTGAGAGTGGCTTATCATTGTAGAGTACCTTTAGACAAGGCACATCAAAGCCCGTAATCCACATATCCACAACTATAGCCATCTGAAAATTCGACTTGTCATCCTTGAAACACCCTTCAAGTGTTTTCCTGTAGGCTTCCGTACCAAAAGCATCCCATTCTGCCTTGCTGTCTTTGTTTTTGTCGCGAGTGCAAATAATGTTCAGCATCTGAACTGCTTCCATCTTATCAAGCTCTTCCTTTGTATAAAGGCTTTCGTCCAACGCTTTCTTTTTCTCACCCCATTCCGGACGTATAGCGAGAATCTTCTGATAAAGATTAAATGCGATATGGCGGTCGCTGCTGACAACCATTGCTTTCTGCACAAGGTCTGGTTCAAGGTCACGCAAATGTTCGTAATGTGTAACAATATCCTTTGCCATACGTTCCAAGCGTTGCTCATTAGCAAGAATAACCTTCATTTGGCTCATGTCATCCTTAC
>ERZ1024411.17-NODE-17-length-19220-cov-11.827863_pt1 | contig 19220 bp, 15 predicted proteins | sample MGYA00520784_ERZ1024411 | MGnify/ENA primary metagenome ERZ1024411 (study PRJEB33242, sample SAMEA3444280) | Homo sapiens | biome: Host associated; feature: Gastrointestinal tract; material: Stool | place: Uganda | collected 2011-01-01 ...
AAATATGATAAATTTAACAAAAAAATAATTCTGTATGCACAAGAAGCTACAAACTTCACAAGTGGGTCTATTTTATGCAGTAATGCTTTTATCACATTTGATAATGAAAAAGCATCTTTTAAAATAAACTGTGTTCTAAATTGACTATCAAATGATTCCCACGAGTCAGGAATAATCGCCCAAACAGAAGTGTTAGCCCATGTACTTCTGCTTATAGGAACAGGCATGTGCTCAGTTTTTGTTATGGCGTTTACAAAATTATTTGTAAAGTATTCTCCATAATCATTTCTTCCATATTTAGTAGGATGCTTTACTGTATATCCTGTTTGTTTTACTTGCAACCCAGTTATGCCAATACATTTTCTGTAATTAACTCTCTCAGATACAAAATCGTCTTTCGGCAAATCATACAATGTTTTAGTTTGTCCTGTTGATGGCTCTACGACTGTATCAATATCAGCTAGTATGCGTCCCCAAATAGTGTAATCAATCAAACAGTCCCTAAGATTAAAAGCACTAGTATTATCTATTTCCTTTTTAAGCTCATAATTAGCATCACTGCTTGAACCAAATATTCCATCAAACTTTTTGATTGAATAACTTGTACAATACACACTTTTTGATATAAGATTTGGTGAACCAGCACTTCCAAATACATTTTTATTTCTAAACCTTATCCAGTATAATGAATCTCTGTTTTCACCTGACGTATTTCTAGGATGGGTACCTGTAGCAGCATTTAGTATATTACCATAAGGCCATGCTGAAGTATGATAACTAGCTTTCTGACTATCTGTTAATGGCTCTAGCCGTAATACAAGATTTTTATTTGCGGTATGAACCCATTCATAGCCATTATAACTTTCATTTCTTATATAAGTTCCAGCAAAATAATCTGATTGCTCTCGTTCCACAATTATTTCTTGTTTTGTGAAATTTTCAGTAAAATAGTATTTATTTTTAAGAGCACCTGCATCATCTATAGCTTCATTGACATCTTGTTCCCAGTATGTTCCATTAGCATAGCATGACACTGAATTAGCACCTTGGATATAAAACTGATATAATAGGCGTTTAGTTAATATTAATGGTGTTATAGCTGGTGAAAGTTTAATCAAATCATAAGTATTATCATATTTGTTCATAAGCTTTGAATATCTATCTATAGAAGATAACTTTAACTCAATTGAATGCCTGGTATCATCAAGCTTACAATCTGTTTTAGCAAAAGAATTTAAAGCTAATACTCTGCCTTCACTATTCGTTATCACAAATAGATATTTTGTTTCTAAGCTCTGCGACTTTATAAAATCACAGTCAGTACCAAATATTTTAATGGAACCTTCTAGTGAACTTCTAAAAAATACTTGGCCAGTTTCCTTTTTGTATTTGTTTTCAAGTTTGCTATAATGTGGTTCTTGCAATTTAAAGCCAGAATAAATCCAAACATGCGTAAGCATGTCATCAATCTCAGTTCTAGTCATCTGTGATAATTCTGTTTCAGAAATATCTAAAATAAAATCGCATTTAATATATTCAACTTTCTTCTGTATGCTCTTTTCACTGTAAATAAAATATTCAAGGTTATCAGTTTGTATAATATCATAGCCTAAATATTTTATGTCTTTGTCATACATAAAAACTCTTATCTGTTTTACACTTACTATTTCAGGAGCAAATACACTAAAAACAGGAATGCCGTTTCTATTATCTGGTCTTAAATTAGTTAGCCAGGATGTAATACAGTATTGTCCTGCCTTAGTATTATATTCAAACTCGCCAGTATTTACATTAAATTGTCCGTTTGTGGCTGTATGCTGTTTTCCTTTAAGTAGATAAAATATATTATTCATATTATATTAAGTTTAAAAGTTAATCTCCAGAGTAGATTAAACTACTCTGGAGCTATTATTTAATTATTCATATAAGTTTTTACGTTGCCTTTTATAATGAGCGTTCTACCATCACTTAAAGCATATACCCTTTCTGAATTTTGCTTTTTAATTGCTTCAACTCCATTTTCAAGCCTAGTTAAATCAGCTTTAGGCCCAGTTTGTATAAACTTATTTTGAACTGCTTCACCATTTGCAAAAGCATTAGTGAACTTTTCTTCAAACGTACCTTTGTTTAAGCTACTAATTATATCAGGCAAAACTCGCTTATATTTACGAGTATTACGCTTGTTTATAATAGCCATAGCTTCACCACCTTCTGCCCTCATATTTCTACCTTCAGAATTTCTCTGATGCAAATCTATATCATTGCCAGAAGCGTGCGAGCCACCTTCTAAGAACTCAAGACCACCTTCTCCATATTCCTGGTTTGCTGCGGCTGTAGCTTGCTTAGCTTTCACTTTAGCGACTGCAAAGCTTGTCCACATTGTAGCAATAGCAGCTAGTGCAAGAGCTGGACCAATAATAGGAATGCCTGACATAGCTGACCAAATATTAGCAGATGCTGTAATAAGAGATGAAGCTTGCACAACAGTATTAATAGCTTCTTGACGCTTTTGAGCTCGTTCAAGAAGTTTCTGCTTTTCTTGCATATTCTTCTTCTCCTGCTGTAGCTCTTTCTTCTTAGTTGCAACTTGATTTGCATAGCCATTATTACGTCCTTCTACCTCGGCCTCATAAGCTGTTTGAGCTGCTTCTACTCGTTTTTCAGCAGCGTCTACTGCTGCTTGAGCAATATCAACTTCTGCTTGGGCTATTTCTTGAAGGTTACTGACAACTTGATTAACAGCATCATTCCAAGCTTGTAAGCTTTTATCATCAAAACCCATATAGCTTAGTAAAGCACCAGAAGGACCATATTTGCCAACTCTTCCAATAAAGCTTAAGCTATCGTTTACTTCACCCAATTCTTGTTGAAGCTTAGTGACTATATTATGAGCTGCATCAATCTGTACTTGTGACCAATTAAGAGCTCCTGTTTTTGCTAATCTTATCTTCTCTTTCCATAACGCAATTTCTTGCTCTAATTCATACTTTTTTATTTCATCAGATGTATGCTTAGATAAATCAAATTCAGATTTCGCTAAAGCCTGCTGTTGCTGGAAATTTTGTAATCTATTAGAACTAGATACAGATAATTTTTGCTTATTGAATTTAGCATTAATACTAGTTTCAGATTCTTGTTGTCCAACTGGCTTAGCTCTATTCTGAGCTAAAGCTAATTTTCTAGCATTCTCAATCTGCTCAAGAAGTAACTGCCTTTCTTCTCTAGTACCTTTCTTTACAAGATACAGCTGTTCTTGTATCTCTTTAGCTCGCAAATCAAGAATAATTTGGTCATATTTAGCTTCAAGCTGCGCTCTTTCTTGATGCCAAGCTGCCAATTGTTCAGGGGTAGCTTGTCCTGTAATTACGGTCTCTGCTTGACCATCTTTTGAAACAGTAGCAGCTTTTGTAGTATAAGCTGCTTCACGGTCATCAAGCTGTTGCAATCTAAGCTTTTTTTCCTTCTCGATTTCAGCTGAAACGGTGTCATATCTAAACTTCATAGTTTGACGAAGTTTAGTTATGCTATCTATTTGTCGTTCATCTTCAATATCTTGCAAATCAAGATTAAGCTTTCTTTGAGTATTTTCAATAATAGCAGTTATTTCTTGCTGTTGCTTTTCAATCTGCTGCTTTTGCTCTTGTGTAAGTGGCTTAGTACCTTTTTTCCCTGCTAAGAATACTTGATTTTTACGGAATTTTTCTTGCATTTCACGAATAGTTGCTTCTGCAGCATCTACTGCTTCTTGCTTTCTTTTTGCAAATTCATCTCTTTGTAAAGCTGTAATACTAGCTTCATACTTCTTTTGAATTGACAAATCATTCTTCCATATAATATCTGTAAGGTCTCGCTCTCTTGGAGTACGAGCATGATGTTTATTTTTATCTTTTTTATGATATTCATCTATGCCTGCAGCTGCTAATACTTCACGCGCATTTTTAAGGCTACCTTGAGCTAATCCAATATACTGGTCACCTTCTTTCTCAAGGGCTTTGGCTTCTTCTTTTATAGCTCTAAGCCTGATTTTTTTATTCAACTTAGCTTCTCGTAGCTGTTGCCCGCTAGTAGCATAATAAGAACCTGCTCCACCAGCACTCGTAGCGCCAGCACTGTATGATAATGTTTTCTCAAATGTGCTAAGGCCTTTTCCTTTCTTCAGCTCATTTTCGTATTCAACTTGCTTTTGAAGTGATTCTTCGTATTTTTCAGCTGCTAATTTCATTCCAGCAGCTGCTTTAGCTCTTAGTTGTAAGGCAGTAACAACAGCCGTAGAATTTGTTACTAATACGTTTTCAGCATCATTTACAGTATTAACTGCAATACCTAAGTTCTTAAATTCAGTTTCATTATCTTTTACAAATTGTTTTTGTTTTTTAAGATTACCACCAAGCTCTCGCCATTTATCACTTAGTATTTTAAGCTTTGCTATATGGTCTCCATAACTATCATTTGTATTTTTAAGTTCTTTAGCTAAATTAGCATTAGCATCAGTTAATGATTCAACAGCATCTGCTCCTTTAAACAATTTGGCTGTCCAATCAATAATCTGCTTACCACAAGATGATAATATAGAAATTAAGATAATTAAGGCTGTTTGCCAACTAAAAATAGACTTAAGAATTGTTTTACCTACAGAAACTGTAGCCTTACCTTCTGCTCTTAATAATTTATTCTTTTCACGTACTCTATCAATTTCATCCCACAAAATTGGTAAGTTATTTGAGATAGCTAGAAAGAATGTATTCAATGAAACCGCCATAGAAGGAGCTTCACGAATAATTTGGTTCATAGCATTTCCAAGACCATTCCAAGCTTTTTCATAGTGGCCTACAGAAAGTCTATAGTTACCTGTAGCTTCCTGTAAATGAATCATCTGTTTATAAATAGCTAATGTTTCTTCTTCAAGCTTTTTACCTTCAGCTGTGGTAGCTCTTTGCTGTTGGCCCATAGCATTAAGCTTAATTTTGTTAATTTCATACTGCGCGGCTAATTGATTATAAGAACCAATTGCTGAGTTATTAAGTTGAGCCTGAAGTTTAGCTAATTGATTTGCTTGTCTTATTTCTGCATTAACTTTTTGTAGTTCTTGATTTTCTTCAGAACGGGCTTGTTCAAGTTTCTGCTTAGCTTGCGTAAGCTGGTCAATAGTTTGCTTTTCTTCTCTTTCTCCTCTTAATAAGTCAGCTATTTGCTTTTTAACTTCAATAAGCTTTTTGCCGTCTTCACTTCTCAAATAAGTTAATCTCTGCTGTGCTTTTTCAAGTTCAGACATTTGAGTAACCTGAAGTTTCATTTGCTCATTCAAGTCTCCAAGTCTTTGCTTTATATCAAGAATCTTACTTAGTGTTTCTCCACCAATAGCAGCATCATTTCTTTCAGCCTCACTTAAAGCCTTCCACAAATCTACATTATCTTTAAGTTCTGCCTTAAGCTTATTGTAAGAACCTTCTAGTGATGTTATAATCTTTTTCTGATTTACAGAAGAAGTATTAAAATCTTTTGTTTGCTCTTTTAACCAAGCAACTTGCTTTCCAGTATCAGTCATAGCAAAAGCTAATTCCTTTTGAGCTCTTTCAAGTCTAGATGCAGCAATAGCCGCATCATCAATAGCTTGTTTTCCTTCTGATGTTGCTCCACTTATATTCTTAAGTGCGTTAGTGATTTTAATAGCACCAGCACGTATAGCATTAACTACAGTTCCAAAGCTTTTATTTAAATCATCAAGCTGTAGAATCATATAGTTAATAGTATCATCTTGTGCAATTAAGTCACTAAACTTTATCTTGTCGTCATCTGCTGCCATAGTTTATCTCCTTACTTTTTTATAAGCTTTAGCTTCTGCTTCGGCTTGTTTAGATAAATTATTAAGTGTACTATAAAACTCTAAAACTGTCATTTTTTTAGCATTCATACTAGACTTTTGACTAATAATCATACACGCAGTTTCAAATTGTTTATCATACTTTATTTCAATTGAAGTTTTACCATTAAAAGACTTAGGTTTATGTAAGCTAAACAAGTACGCATCAATCTCTTCAATTTTATCAGCATTATCTATTCCTTTTACTATGCTTTCTAATTGAAGGATTGTGCGTTGCTTAATCTTATCATAAACCTCTTTGTCTTTTACATCATTAAAACTATTAGGAAAATACATTTCAAGTTCTGTAGCCAGTTTTTTTTTGACCCACAGAAGAATACTTATTATCATAGAGTGCTTAGCTCTTTGAAGCTTTTCTATTATAGTTTTTAGATTTTCATCAGACAAATCTTCTACAACTTTTCCATCAATAGAATGTATAAGAGCTGCAAATGCTAAATAATTAGGAGATATTCCAGATACTATAAGATGCATTGTCTGTCTTAAATTCTGCAACTCTTGTTGTGCTTTGTCTTTATCTGACTTAATGAGTTTAGCAAGGTTTACTAAATGCTCATCAACTGAATCAATATCACTTCCTAATCCAGAATCTACAATAATGTATTTATTGTATTTTTGAAAATTTACAATAGGCATCTCATCAATGCTATCATAAAGTTTCAATTCATGATTGTTTATTTTAACTGTTTTCATAACAAAAATCTTATTAAAGGTGTTGTTAAAAATGGAGTTAAAAGCCATGAGCTATCTCTTGTTAGTATAAAAGTTATTATAGCAATACTTAGTGATAGCCAAAAGCTTAAGCAGTAGTCACAGTCTAGCATGTCAGATATTAATTTGAACTGTTTCTTTTCAGTTCTGTTTGATAACATATCAAAATAATCTCTGACTTTGTATCTTATTTCTGTTTTCATTGCTCCAAGTATAATAAAAGCTGAAAGCAATGTTATGAATATTATTTGATATATCGTTGGCATAATTCTCTTGTTGTTATTGTGAATTCAAATCTTAAACCAGAATATGGATGCATAAAAAACATCTTATCTAATGACTGTATATCTTGGCCAGAATACTGATAGCTGTTGTAAATCTTCTCTATAGAGTAGCCACTGTAGATGTTCTCGAATCTTTCATAAATTTCATTTATTACGAGTTTTCCAGTTTGTTTAACTATTCCTGGGGTAGATAAAACCCTAATAATTTCATCTTTTATTTCTTCTGTGTACATTGCATCATTATCAGAAAAAATAGAATCGAGATTAAACCAAAATATAACTGCTCCACTGATAATAAATTGTGGGGTTGATTGTACTACATTTATAATTTTTTGTGGGTCATATATATCAAACCAACAAAAGTTACCATAGTTATCATCTGGCAAAAGAGAAACGTAGTCTGAGTTTCCAATATAAGCTGCCGGGTAAATAAACTTTCCACCATTATCTTGGTGCTGTACTAACTTATATGCTCTACCAAATGCATAATCAAGCCAAGTTAATTTTTCTTTTAACTTTGTTTGTATGTCCTGTATAATCTTATCAAGAAGAACAGGATTTTTCTTTATAGGAATTTTAATAACTCTATCTTCCATTCTTCAAGTATTTTTCTAATTTAATTTTTAAATTTGGGCGAATATATTTATTGAGAATCATACTTAAATTCTCATTTGTTAGTCTGAGAATAGTAGGCCCATACTTCTTTTTTAAATAAGTATTCTTCTCGTCTGTACTAGTAATAAAAAAGCAGTCTACATCATAGACTAATCTTAAAGAATTATACCATTCTCCTGTATCTTTTAGTGTTACTCTATTATAAGGTTGACCTTTTCTTTGCTTATTTTTTATAGTCCTTGGTCTATACGGCTTATATGACATAATCTCAACTCCTGTACCATTTATACCACGTTCATAAAGCTGGTTTTGCACAACAGCTTCAATGATTTCTTTCTCATGTGACATAATTTCATTAACCAGCTCTTTGCCTAAAATTTCATCAAATTTTCTAAGCCGCCAAGCTAAATTTCGTATAGAAGTATTGAAATATCGTATAGCCATAAGTTAGACAGTTCTATATTTTAAGCCGTGATTTACACAAGGCAAGCATACCCTATCTAATCCTTGTGTTGAAAAGTTTAGAGCCTTAAGGGCTAAATCAAGCTCATAGTTTAAGCCAGAATGTTTCATACTAGAAGAATCTCCATCTAACTCATATAGAATATCAGTTCTTGAAGCATTAATAGAACGACGATTAGTTCTAACATTTGGGTTGTATGCAAATTCTCGTAAGAAATCAACTGCAACTTGCTTTGCTATTACATCTTGAAATAACTGCTTTTGCTTAATAATAAAATCAGTTAAGTCACAATACACAGACACATCTAAGTTAATTCCATAGTTTGCATCATATGTAAAGTTCATTATTTCGGGGTCAAAATACATCTGCTCATCTTCTCCTAAAAGTTGATTTTCATCAACATAAAAAGGATGAATTTCAATATATTTAGACCACGCTTGCCAAGCTAAAAATTCTTGCCTTGAGCATCCTTTACAAGGCTGAGTAGACCAGTCTCTATCTCTATTAATAGCTTGACTATTTTCAGGTAAATCAGATTGTAAATATCCGATATACCAACTACCACCAGCATCAATTTCTTGGCTTTCATATGGTAGTAAAATATCCTCTTTTGGCTTAAACCATTCAATAGAATTTGATTTCAGCTTTTCAAATTCAAATGAATAAACAGGTGTATCACAGCTTGAATGTAAAATGTATATTTTATACTTTCCTGGTTTTGTAAACTGTAAACCAATTTTATTGATTTTTACGGTTACACCTTTACTTCTAACTGTATCCACCTCGAAGCCAACAAATCTATTTCTATTTGTAGCAAGATTAGTTAAACGGCCAGTTCCATCAAACAAAGTCTTATTTTCAATTAATGATTTAGAAGCTTTGTCAGCAAGTTTCATATTTATAAACTTATTAATAAGCTTTATGATACTTGCTTTTGTTTTATCTTCTAGCCATTCAGAAAAAAGATTTGTTTCAACCCAGAATTCATCATTTGTGATTTCTGTATTTACTGGAACGTCCTTTATAGATTTGTAATACTTATCTTCTAAAGTAACGATTACTCCTTCTTTATAAGAAGAATTAGCATCATGCTCTGGGAAATTTGTGTTTTTAAAATCAGGAGCAATGCTCATTAGATTCGGCAATGTTAATAATGGATGTACTTGCTGAAAGTACATGCCACTTTCACTTTGAGTTAAGTTGTCTGAAAGCTTAACTTCAGATGTATCATAACTCTGCTGCCATCCTACTAAATGTAAGAGCTGTTCATTTAAGTCTTTTATTCTAATCATATTAATATTTTTAAAACAAAAACAGGAGGAATACGCATCAAATCAATGTGCGCATCCTCCTGCCGGACCCATCCAAAGTTAATAACAACTAAATGTTACTAGCACAGATTATGCTGTAGGAGGTGCAACAACCTGCTGTACAGGAACAGCATAGTGTGCATTCTCACTAGAAATATTAAAGCCAATGATTGGGCTTGCAAGTGTCTTAGCATTACTGTTATATGATGTTAAGAAAGCGATATCAACTGCAAAGCCGTAATGCTCTTTACGAGTACGAGTCATATCAGCAGTTGCGCCACCTGCAATTGCGCTGTAGTCACCTACAGAATCATAGAAGTATGTACCACAAGGAATGTTAAGCAATGGAAGTGTTGCAATACCCCACTCATGACCATCGCCAGAAACTGTTCCAAGCAAGCAATCACGCTCAAAGCGTGTCATAAAGCCAAGAGAACCTGCATTAATAGCATAACCCTGAGCATACTTGCCAGCTTCAAGTGCCATATTGTTTGTAAGATGAACGACCTTGTTACCAAACTCATTCTGCTTGTTTGTATCATTGTAAAGGCCATGCTGAGCAAGCTTACGCATGATAGACTCAACTCCTGCATCACCTACAATGTGCAACTGACCGAAGAAGTCATTGGCAGCCATGATTGGGTCGAGGTCACCGAATACATTCTCACGCTCTGTCCACTTAGCATTGATTGTATTGCCAGTCTTGTCATACAAAAGAGAGTTCTTAATGACCTGTGTCTTAGCTGCTGCCAATTTAGCGAGAGCATCCTGGTCAAGCTTCTGAGCAAGCTTGTAGATGTACTTCATCATCTTAGTTTCAAAGTCCTTCTGGATACCAATCTCATTGTTCATATACATTGCTGGTGCAATAGTAAAGCCGAATGCATAGGTAGCAAAATTAATCTGAACCATTTTTGATGTATTCTCACTATCAGCGATAGTGAGGGTTCGTGTGTTACTAATGGTGATATCCTTATCATAGTCAATGACTGGTGTCTCAAGGATGTTACCAATACTTGTACGTGCCTTCTCCTTAAGTTCAGGAGTAAGGATGCCGGTAGGGTCATTAGACTGCTGAATGAAAGCATCAAGAGCACCATAACGGCTTGGACGATACTCATACTTATCCAAGTTTGAGTTCGAACGAATGTTTTGGATTCTTGTTAAAACTAAACTCATAATTTTAATATTAAATTAAACAATATATTATGACTGATATGGTGCATTACCCTTGTACAGCAATCAGTTTGTTAGCGAATAGGAAGTTCAGATACATTATTCTCATTTCTGATTTCAAGTACCTTATTACCAAACTCAACATCATCACGTGTCAGACCAGTTGAAAGCAAATAATTCTCAATAGCTTTATCAGCATCAACCTGAGTCTTAATGCCAGACAAATCTAATACAGACGAGCCACCTGTTCCACCAGAACCTCCTGTGGGCTTTGTGCCACCGCCGGGCTGTTGCTTACCAGTATCGATTACATCTTTAAGGCTAGTCTCCATAATAAGCTCATTGAGTGTGTATGGGTTGAGATTATTCTTAGGGTTGTTGAGAGTATTGCCATTCTCATCTCTAAGAACAAGTTTCTTATTGCCATGGCCATCATCAATGAAATCAGGAGTACCTTTTGCGAGAATTTCATCTTTTGCTGCTGACAACAAAATCTTCTGAACAGATTCAGCGATGCCAGACTTAAACTTAATACCAGCTGTTGCGTTTGCAAACGCAAAGCCAACTTGCATGTTTTTTTCTTTAGCTTCATATTCTTTTTTAGCATTGTCAAGTTCTTCACCTTTTGCAGTGAGCTGAGTCTGAAGCTGAACTACTTGATGCTTTGCATCTTTAAGTTGCTGCTTAAGTGCTTCATCAGAACCACCAGCTGCAAGCTTAGTTTCAAGCTCAGTAACTTTCTTTTTCTGTGCTTCAAGCTGAGCAGAAAGAGTTTTTGTGCCATCAAGCTTTGTCTTATAATCATTAAGAACTCGCTTAGCATAATCATAACTCTTTTCACCTGCATTTTTAGCTATACCAGAAATGCCTAGAATATCAGCATCATATTGGCCATGCAAAGCACCAATTTTTGTGCCAATTACAGTAGCTTCATCATTTTTTGAAAGCTCTGCAATTGCTGCTTTCTGTGCATCTGTGAGAGCACTCAAAGCAGCATTTTGATTTAACATATCAATTGTTATCATACTTTACAATTTTTGATTAGTCCTTTGTATCTTCTATAAGAGATGTAGCATCATCATAAGGGTCATTGATTACCTTAGTAATCTGATAGCCAAGTCTCTTAAATGATTGCTTAAACAATTGCCATTCACCGAATGAAAATACCATCGGCTGTGGCTTATTGATTTCTTTACCTGTTCTAGTACTGAATCGATTGCCAAATGCAGCCTCAATCTGTACGAGCTTCTCAGTGCCTGGAGCTACTGTAGTAGGTTTATTTGTTTCCATATTTTCAAACATTTTAAGCTTCGCTTCAATAGAAGCAATCTGCTTGTTAACACTTTCTAATTCTGATTTAACCTCTTCAGGATGATAGTCAGGGCTATCATTCTTATACTGAAGAAGCTCCTCCTGTCGGTCCTTCAAGTCCTGTAGAGACTCTTGCAGGTCCGCCTTGCTCATCGAGTTGTCCAACATATTCTAAAAGTTTATTTTTAATAATTTGTATTTTTTGTCTTAATGGCAGTGTAGAACCAAACTCAACAATGTCTATATTTTCTCGTTCAAACTTAGAGATTAATTCAGAGAAATTAATCTTAAGCTTTACGTAATTAACATTAAGAAGGCTTTCTTTATACAAATCAAGTACTTCTTGCTGCGTTTTATGTGGATATGGTTCTAACTGCTTTAATATCAGCATTCTCTGCAAAACTAAAGGATTGTTTCTGTATTCAACCTCAAGTATCTGCTGAAGTATTGCATCAAGTTCTGTTTCAGATGCTCCACTTTCTTTAGCTGATTTGTACTTAGAATACAGTTCTTGAACAGTGAACACGTAGAATTCTGTTCCCCAGCTAATTGATGATGATATGAAACTGCTTCCATATCGTAGCTTACAAATTGTATCTTCGATAAACTTTTGTGCCTGCTCAAAATTAGTTTTAAGAGCATTAAGAACTGAAGTTTTGCTTTCAAAGTTTGCAGCAACTTGAGTTTCATTAATTGCTTCTTTATCACTAACTGATGCTGTACCACCTTGTCCTACAACTGAAACTACTATCTCATCATGTAATCTCTTACATTCATCTACATTGTAATCAAGAGAATCCTTATCGATTGTTGTAATCTGAATTGGATTTCTCATATCATTGACTCCTTCAGCCGAGTTTGGCACAGGAACTTCAATGAATGAACCAGGACCAGCTATTCGCTTTTCACTGCAACAAGGACACTTTTTAACAGAGCCATCAGCAAGTATTTCATAATTGCCATCAGAATCTCTTAGATATCCGCCATCACAGTATTCTCCTGTTTCGTTATTCTCATAATTACAATCAGCTTCGTATGCTGAATAAATTGGATATGGAGCATACAAGTCAAGATGTTGTTTTGAGATTGAGAAGAATAAAAACCAGTCGAGTCGTGATAACTCTTTAGTAATTGGATTTTTCTTAATGTCAGGGTACTTTTCATTTACTGAAGTAGACCAGTAAAATCTTGCCGGACAAAAACCCAAATTATGAATTGCTTCAGTTACTAATGACCGGATTTCATTCTTTTCATTGAGTTGATAAACTCTTATCGTGCTATCGTCAAAAACTGCAATTTTATTATCGGGCTGCTTAAATATCAGCCATTCAAAATTTGTAGTGCTTTTATCTGCAAGCTCATAATCGATAACCTCAGTTATATTTAACCAATAAAAATACGGTTCAGGTCTAAAACTATTCTGTTGTACAGGTAAGTCTACGACCAATATACTGTTTGGTGAAACTTGCATTTGCTTCCAACCTTCAGTCTTCCAGATGTCAGGTTCATGGAGAAAATTCTTTTTGTAGTTCAACCAATCTTCTAATAATTCAGATGATGTGAACTGATATGAAGCTGATGAGTTTCTACTATAAAAGACTCGCTCCAATTCCCTATAAACATCTTCAATAACGGCTGATGATGGAAGTGGATACTGAAATAGGTGCTTAAATGTTTCAAACTTATCTTTTGGAAGTAGATGTGATACCCAATCCAAAAATGATGAAGCTGGAACACTATAATCAAATAAAGATATGCTAGTTTCCGTATGGAATCTAACACGCTTCTGAAGATTGACAGCCTTTTTTATAATATGCTGCTTATGCCTTTCTTGCAGAATTTTCTTTATTCGATTTAAGTCTAAGACCATATTCTTCAGTATATTCGTAATCACTATCTTCAGGTACTCGCCAGCCACCATTTACAGCTGGCCCCATGTCGAGAATTCTCTCTGCATGCGAGACTTCAAATTCTTGTGAAATCTTATCAGTCTCAAGTCGTACCTTCTTTACAGGCTTTCTAATTTCACGCATACGATAATTTTTTAGCTTGATTTAGCGTTTACAAGGTCTGTAAGTGGGTTATAATCAAGTGTATCTGCCTTAATCAAAACGAGGTTATCAGACCAGTTAGGATAGAAGCTCCAACTAATTGTATTAGAGTCAGGCTCCTCATAACCACCGAGGTTCTTATCACCTACAAAGAACTTATCTACTGGAATAGGCTCATAGTTTGCTCCTGTTCCATCAGAATCTATAGCTCCAATGTTGCCATTCTCGTCAATCAGAAATACACCAATCTTCTCGCACGAATAAGATTTAAGTGTCTTAATAACTGACTGAGCTTCCTGATAAATAACGCCAGTAAAGTTAGTTGGCTCACGGCCAATAACGATTTCAATACCACCAAGAGTCTGATTACCACCACCAAATGTACGAGCTTCGCCTGGTTCAGTAGTCGGATTCTGAATGTATGGTGATATAATCAGCTTAGTGCCATCAGATGCTGCGAACAGTGGCGTCATTGTAGCCTTTGTTTCTACAGTAGCTTTAGGCAACTTGTTCTTAGTACCAGTAGAGCTAAAAATTCTGGCGATGATTACTTTCTGAATCTGGCCAAAACTCTCTTTGCACTCAGCAATCTCAAGGTCATTGAGATGCTTACCTGCTGGACATCCGCAATTCAATCCCATAACTATTTAATATTAATTTGTTAATAATGTGCAAAGCTAAGCAGTGAGTGCAAAAGCTATGCGTTAGTCGCCGACGTGGGACTCGAACCCACGATTTCTAGAAGTACATCTAGCGAACCTGCCTGTTCCTTTGCTGTCCGGCGATAAAGTGGCTCCATAGATTATACAACCATGTTTGCCACTGTTAATTGTGATTTATGATTTACCCTACACTAGCCCTCGTCAGAGGAATCGAACCTCTCTAGCCACCAACGGACACTCGTCATCGAATTGACGTAAAATGTGACTAGTTCACCAGAACGAGGAGGTAGCTCTCCGCTGAGAGCCTTTAAGATTACCAACTTACCCTACATTGGCCCTCGTAGAAGAATCGAACTTCCCTAGTTACAAGACGGAGACAGACTTTAGAGTAACTAGTCACCAGAACGAGGTTAACTAACTTTTCGCAAATATACATTATTATATTGAAATAAAATAATTTTTTTAGTTAAAAATCTTTAAAATACTAAATTTTATCTCACGCGCGTACATTATTATATAGGAGTATAATTAATCGTCTATTATATAATAAGAACTCCAGAGCTATTGTTTTAGCCCTGGAGATAAATAGTTAATTTCTCTTTCTTATACCTCTATGACTTCTTTTGCCTATATGCATTTCATAACATCCAGTTAAGCAATCTGGTGCATCATCATGCTGAGAACGCCTCCTATTATCTTTTCTATAACTAGTAAGTGCTTGATAAAATTTAGGCCACTTTTTATCCCAACCTTCTGGCATTAGTATCTCTGACTGTACATTGGCTGACCAGTTAAATATACGTGAGAATTTATTCTCTGACTGTGTAAAGAAATTAATTATACATCTGAAATTCCTTATTACAGTTCTTAATATTCGTTTAACGTTGCGACCAAAGCCTCTACCACCATTATTAGACTCAACTAAGCATCTATTAGTTCTGTTTCTATCAAGCATTCTGGCTGTTTCTGGCTCTGTGACTTCCATTTGGTCTTTTGTATACAGAACATCAGTTATATATATGAATTCTGGTGTATCGATAAAACAAATAGAACAGAGTGAATCTGCGCCAGTATCTGCAGTATCTGTATAATTCCATCTATGCTGGGCCTCTGGTCCTTGTGGTAATTGTTCTAGTTTGTAGGTCTTAAAGCCTTCAGGGTACATAAGGCCTTCTTTTGGCTTTGGGTCCTGCATATACTGTGTATCAAAAATAATTGGACTGATTGCTCTCATTGCATGAAGCTCTTCAAGTGTATGCTTCATTGGCCAAAGGGCATGCTCAGTTCCATCTTCATCTACTTGAATTGCTGGCATAGAGAGTACAGTCCATTTATCTGGCTCTTTATCAAGCAAGTAGCCACATAGGTCATTTTCATGAAGCCTCTGCATGATAATAATAATTGGTGTATTTCGTGAGTTTGTACGGTTTCTGATAGTTGACTCAAATCGCATATTAATGCGCTCGCGTATAATATCTGACTCTGCATCTTCAGGTTTCAATGGGTCATCAATAAGTATTGCTCCATTAAAGATATTCTTGCGCGCGTCCATCAAGCCAAGAACTTTATTCAATTCTTTATCAAATGTAAGGTCATCATATGATAATTCTGCTTCGTCAACTTCATCAACTTGTCCTGCACCAAAGCCTGTTACCTGTCCTTGTGTAGATACCGCATAGAACTCGCCTCCACTTAGTGTCTTCCATTTTTCTGATGAACCTTTCTCTCGTTCAAGCTGTGAATTTGGAAAAAGAGCTTTGTACAATGGTTCCATCATAGCTGACCTTATAGTGGCTGAGTTATCTTTTACGAGTGTATCAGAATATGATAAGTGAAGGAACTTACATGTAGGGTTTAATGCAAAGCACCATGATGTAAACATCTTGACTACAGTCTCGGTTTTACCATATCTTGGTGGCATATTAATAATCAAGTGATTGCACTTGCCATCAACCACATCTTGTAATGCATTGAATATCAACTTATGATGGTGGCTGACAGCAAATGAACGCTTGTATTGAGCTTTAAACATTGCTTTGGTATATTTCTCAAGAGATGAGAGCATATCGAGCTTTAACAGCTCTTTTGTATCAATCTGACGTCCTGCTATTTTAGCATGGACGTCTGACTGCATTTTTTCTATTGATGATTTACGATAATTCATTTTCTAATTGCTTTTTAAGTTCATCATAATCTTTTCTGTACATCCATCTAAAGCCTCCAGCTGTTTTACTACCTCTTTTCTTTTTTACACAAGGCCATATGTTCTTAATGCCTGTTTCTACTTCTGCTTGATGTACGTTATCAAATGTGTCTATTATATTATAGTTTTCATCATTCGTAACCATTAAAACATCTGACGATGAGTTAACAGTAAAGCTATTTCTTTTATATCTAAAATTTCCAACTAAGCATTCAGGGTTCTCTAATGGAAAATGCTGATTGTGCGAATTTTCTTTTTCTATTTTTACTATGCCACTTACGCAAGCATCATTATAATCAAGTGTTGTTCTTATATATGACCATTCACTCATTCCATATTCAGATGGAGTAAATATCATATCATATATTTCATCTTCAGTAAGAAGTGTATCTTCTGATGCTTGTTTAATTGTCTCGTAGAGCACAACTTCATCATTTTCGACGTGCTTAATAAATCTATTGATTTTAGTTTTATCAAATAATGCTACTTGGCCTTTTGGAAGTGGTTTTGTCCAATAGAACCCGTAAGCTGAACTTCTAACATGCTTTATACAGTTATATATTTTATCTCCAAAGTCATTCACTGCATCTTTGATATTTTCATAAACTGTATCAACTAAGCCAAGTTTGTTAATCTGTAGAACATTCTGTTTTGCATAGTCAGGACTTATATCTCCAATATTATCTGTTGGAGCGTTTATATAATAAAAACCATCTTTTGTTAATTCATGATTTAGTAATGCTGCTGCAATTTCTTTTTTAGAATATCCATATACTTCAGCTTGATTTAAACTTAAAAATGTACTTGCTAAATTATAATTTCTATCTAACTGATAAATTATACATATGCTATTAATTATTTGCTGTATGTCCATAATCTGTGCTATGTTATTTGTTACTTACCTATAATTGTGTCTCTGATTATCATATATGCTTCACGTGAAACAACTGTATTTGGAATGATGCCTTGAATTCCTTGAATCTGTGCACTTTGCATCTGTGCTGGTAATTCAATTTTAGCTTTATCAGCTTTTCCAAATATTCTGTCCCACAGCTTTTCAATAGTTTCAATATTACCAAGTACTGAGTCTTGTTTGATACGCTTGATAACTGTCTTTATTGCTAATGGAACTTTTGGATTTGCGTATAGAGCATCTAACTGATTTTCGTTGCAAGTCAATAAGCATGATAATAAATTATACGTATCTGCACGCGTGAGGTACATATTAAGATTTATTCCAAGAGAATCAAGCAACTTTACTACATCTTTTTTTGTAGTTCCAGCATAAGGTGATAAATCAGAATGGCCTTCACCAGCTAAAAAGTTCTGGGCCTCAGGTGAGCTTTCTATGACATCTAATTCAGCTAAATTCTGCTCTGCTAATTTCTTCTCGTCCTCAATTCTTTGTACTTCTTCTTCAGTCTTTGGAGCTTTTCTGTTGAGGCTATTGAGTCGTTGTCTTTCGGCAAGTTTCATCTTAGCAAGAGTAGCTGCGTTGTACTTTTGTCGTTTGGACTCTAATGCCTGTTGTGCACGGTCGAGTGGAGTTTCAGAATAATCAAAGTTTTCATTATCTGAAGAATGGTCTGGAAGCAGAGAGGCTATGCTCTCTTTATAGTTTTGTTCTGTATTCATGATTGGATATGTATTTGTATTAATTTCTATGCAAAAATACTAAAAATATTTTAAAATTACATACTTTTCCTTATTTATTTAAAGATATTTCACTAATCGGTCAAGGTGTTAACAGATTTTTTAATTTGTGGAAACAATGACTTTTTTCTGACAAGTTATTGTTTACATTGATTATCAATGGGTTAGAGCACTAATGTAAATATATTTTACTGCCAAAGTAATAAATATTGAAAAAACTATACTTTTATAACTTATTGATTTTCAATGCGTTACAATTCTATATAAATTATAACTCATTGAAAATCAGGCCAAAGAGAAACAAAGAAAATGTAAAAATAAAGTCATTGTTTCTCTCTAACTCGTTGATAATCAATCCTTTATATATATAGAAACAAAGGAAACAATAACTCTATAAGAGGGAGTGATAAAATTAAAAATTGCCATTTACATACCATATAGTATGTATGTTATGTAAATGGCAAAAATAGAAGAGCTAATAGTATCTTAGGGGGGGATTGTTTCCTTTGTTTCCACTTTTTATAAAGCGTTGAAAATCAATGAGTTATCGAGAAACAATAATATTTCTTAATATTGAGATAATTTCAATTTACTGGAAATAATTGCTCCAAAATTTTTCGGGCATTTTTCGCTGCTAAGAAAGTCGCCTAAGGGCCTGAATTTATGTAATATAGATTTGTAGCCACGAAGCATTAGGATGCGTATTGTCTGTGAGCGAGTTTTTAGAAAAATTTTTAAGACAAGAACGCGACAATGTATAAGTACTTCTGCAGGGGGTGGCTTTATGGCTTTTTAACATGGGGCCTTGTGTAAAAAAGAAAAGAGGTAGTAAAACAGCTGGAGGCTTTAGAAGATCGGAAGAGCACACGTCTGAACTCCAGTCACGGCTACATCTCGTAT
>ERZ1024411.18-NODE-18-length-19165-cov-6.523914_pt1 | contig 19165 bp, 15 predicted proteins | sample MGYA00520784_ERZ1024411 | MGnify/ENA primary metagenome ERZ1024411 (study PRJEB33242, sample SAMEA3444280) | Homo sapiens | biome: Host associated; feature: Gastrointestinal tract; material: Stool | place: Uganda | collected 2011-01-01 ...
TTTCCCTACACGACGCTCTTCCGATCTCTTATGGACAATCCTGAAAAGAAAGAGTACCCCATGCCTCTCTTCCTTGCAGGCAAAGACCCCGTCTATGTGGGACGTATTCGCAAGGACCTTGCCAATCCTAACGGCTTAACCTTCTGGCTCGTGAGCGATCAAATCCGCAAGGGCGCAGCTCTCAATGCTGTGCAAATTGCTGAGTATCTTATCAAAGTGAAAAATGTGAAATAAGTATTTCTGCATATTATTATTTAAATAAAAAATAACTCGTTAGCGGAATGAATCAGTACATACTTCATTCCACTAACGAGTTATTTTGTTATTATTAAAGGCTTAACAGATAGCTATAAATTGGGCTATCATGAGTTTTTTATTGCTATATTGCATTCAGTACTAAGCAATTTAAGAAAGATAAGCATGTGGCAATTTTACTTTTGTTTCAAATGTCAATAAAAGCTTCCAATTTGAGCCTATGATAATTATAAACAAGTATTGGAGAAGTACCTTTTTAACGATACCACCACCCTCCACAATCAATCAAATCTACACTTTACTCATCTGCTTTATAATACCCTCTGCTGCACGCATTGGCGCACCTGGACTGCCTAAAATACATTTTACGCTTTCGTATCCTTGCAACTGAGCAATACGTTGGGGCGAATCAGCGGGCAACAAGGCTTGCATGTGTTGGGTAAGCAAGGACACATTCATATCGCTTGCCACAAGTTCAGGAACCACCTCACTATCTGCAATCAAATTGACCAAAGAGATATAAGGAACCTTTAAGAAATAAGGGCGTACACGCGATATAAACCATCCTGCACGCATATAGTAGCATACCACTTGTGGCACACCAAACATAGCCGTTTCAAGTGTGGCTGTACCACTGGTTACAAGTGCAAGAGTGGCATGAGAAAGTAGCTGATAAGTCCGATTACTCACAAAACTAACACGTTTACTATCAATCGGTGTGTTTGCAACAATTTTACGATAAAAACTTTCCTCAACTGAAGGAGCCATTGCTACAATCACTTGATAATTAGCAAAAGGAGTGGCAGCTTGCAACATACGGCTGAGGTTGTCTTTTATCTCTTGCTTGCGTGAACCTGGCAACAATGCTATGGTTTTACCATCAGGCTGAGGTTGCCCATGCAACTGCTGGTATGCAACCACTTCGTCTACTGTTGGGTTGCCCACATAGGTAATGGGGTAATGGTGCTTTTGTTCAAAAAAAGGCACCTCAAAGGGTAATATAGAGAAAAGATGGTCTACATCACGACGAATGTTTCGAATGCGATGTTCTTTCCATGCCCATATTTTAGGTGATATGTAATAAAAAACAGGACAAATACTATTTTGTTTTACATAACGTGCTATTTTAAGATTAAAACCAGGATAATCCACCAATATCACTGCATCAGGCTTCCATTCTGCTATTTGTTGTTCACACTGTTGCATACCATGAAGAATTGTGCGTAAATGGAGCAATACTTGCACAAAACCCATATATGCCAACTTTTTGTAGTGACACAAAAGTGTTCCACCTACCGCTTGCATTTTCTCGCCCCCATAGTAGCGAAATTCTGCTTGCGGACACACTTTGAGCAACGACTGCATGAGATGAGAAGCATGAAGGTCACCACTTGCTTCGCCTGCAATAAGGAAAAAACGCATATTTAGTCTGCTTTTTTAGAACAACATGTTAATTATAGCACGCCCTTTAGCACATTGATAAATTCGTGTGCTGTAACGTCAAGTTGCGTTGGAGTAACAGCAACATAGTCGTGAGCCAATGCCCAATGGTCGGTATCGGTGGCATTAGGTTCAAGGTCCTTGCATTCGCCTGCAAGCCAAAAGTATTCGCCCCCGTATGGGTGAACACGACGTTCTACCTCGTTTTGCCAACGCGCATGAGCCATACGACACACCTTGATACCCTTAAACTTCTCTGCTAACGGAAAGTTAATGTTTAAACACGTAAAAGACGGCATACCCACTGCAATCGCCTTAAACATAAAGTCGATAAGATAAGGGCGCAACGGCTCAAAGTTAGCCTCCATGCGATAGTCGCACAAAGAGAAAGCTATAGCAGGATAGCCTTGTAAAGCGCCCTCAGTAGCAACCCCCATTGTACCAGAGTAATGACTATTTACCGAAGAATTATCCCCGTGGTTAATTCCCCCAATCACAAGGTCGAACGGACGCTCTTTAAACAAATTGATAGCCATCTTAACACAATCTGTTGGTGTGCCAGAGCAAGAGCAAATAGTGAGTCCTTCTTCTTTTTTCAACACCTTGTAAGTGATAGGTTGGGCCGATGTTATGGAGCAACTAAACCCTGAACGTGCAGAATCGGGAGCCATAACCAAGATATCGGCATAAGGACGCAATGCATCAATCAAAAAGTTGATACCTGGAGCATCAACACCATCATCGTTTGAAATAAGCAGATATGGACGCATAAAAAGAAGTCGGGATAAATAATTTAATAATTATACTAAAGTGCTGTGTTACAATCTGTTGGACATAGCATTAATAACAGATATTAAACCTTTTTAAAATCTCATTCAGAATAACAGAAGTAAACACAAAGCAAAAGTACGAAAAATAGTTCAGCTATGATTTATTCAACGTTTTTTTCTTAACTTTGCAGTCTAAAGTATAGGGATTTTGAAATAGCCGTATGCTAAGTGCAACACACTATCTATTATTGCTATTCAAAGCATACCTTTCCATCCCTTAACCTTTAACTCCTTGACAACATGAGCAAAATTATTGCTTTGGCCAACCAAAAAGGTGGTGTGGGCAAAACAACAACTTCAATGAATTTAGCAGCCTCACTTGCTACCTATGAAAAGAGAGTGCTTCTAATTGATGCAGACTCCCAAGCTAATGCATCGTCGGGTCTGGGCGTAGACCTAAGCAAGGTGGATTGTTCCATCTACGAGTGTCTTATCAATGGGGTTGATGTGCACGAGGCCATCTATACCACAGATATTGATAGACTTGACATTATCCCATCAAACATCAACCTTGTAGGTGCAGAGGTTGAAATGCTCAATTTTGAGGGGCGCGAATATTTGCTAAAGAAACTTCTTAAATCGTTAGACAAAGAATACGATTACATCTTAATAGACTGCTCTCCATCATTAGGACTTATTACAGTAAATGCACTCACTGCTGCAAATTCTGTAATCATACCCGTTCAATGCGAATACTTTGCCCTTGAAGGCATATCTAAATTGCTCAACACTATTAAGATTGTAAAGAAAAAGCTTAATCCCGAACTCGAAATAGAGGGTTTTCTGCTTACAATGTATGATAGTCGCTTGAGATTGGCCAACCAAATATACGACGAAGTGAAACGTCATTTCCAAGAATTGGTCTTTAAGACAGTCATACAACGCAACGTTAAACTCTCTGAAGCACCAAGTCATGGTTTACCTGCAATTCTGTACGATGCAGACTCTACTGGGGCAAAAAATCATCTTGCCTTAGCTAAAGAAATCATAAAGAAAAACGAATAATCATGTGGAGATAATATGCAAGGCAAAGGCTTTGAAAGCATATATCCACAACCCAATAAATACATAATAATTAGAATTTAGTTTTAATCCTTAACAACATGGCAAGTCACAAAAAATTCCCTGCGCTTGGTCGCGGTCTCGATGCACTCATCTCTACAGAGGAAGAAGTTCACACCAGTGGTTCTTCAAGCATCAATGAAGTGCCTGTTTTTAAAGTAAAAGCTAATCCCAATCAGCCACGCCGTGAGTTCTCGCCCGAATCATTGCAAGAACTTGCCGATAGCATACGCCAAATAGGTATCATCCAACCCATCACCTTGCGATTGATGGAGGACGACTCCTATCAAATCATTGCAGGCGAGCGTCGTTGGCGTGCTGCACAAATGGCTGGTCTCACCACCATTCCTGCATATATCCGCACCGCCGACGATGAGAATATGATGCAAATGGCATTGGTTGAGAACATCCAACGCGAAGACCTCAACGCCATTGAAATTGCTCTTGCCTACCAAAACCTAATTGAGCAATACAACCTCACACAAGACAAACTCTCTGAGAAGGTAGGTAAAAACAGAGCCACCATTGCCAACTATCTACGCTTGCTTAAACTACCAGCACAAGTGCAAGTGGCTCTTCAAAACAAAGAAGTAGACCAAGGGCACGCACGCGCTTTGCTCGCACTTAACAAACCATCTCTGCAAGTAAAGCTCTTCAATGAAATAAAAGAAAAAGGCTATTCTGTTCGTCAAGTTGAAGAGATGGTAAAAGCGCTCAACAATGGCGAAACCTTGCAGAGCGGTCGTCACACGTTGAAAAACAAAAGTGTGAAGCGATTGCCTGAAGAGTACAATGAACTGCGCAACCGCCTTTCTGAACGCTTCAGTACCAAGGTGCAAATGACTTGTTCGCAACAAGGTAAAGGCAAAATATCTATACCTTTTGCATCCGAAGAAGAATTGGAGCATATCATTGCATTGTTGGATAAGATTTAACCAACAACTTCATATTAAAACTCATAACAGATATAGTTCTGACAAAATATGCACTTGCAAAATGTCATATACGTGCTTGCATGGATGCTTTGCATAAGCATTCAAGGCATAGAGGCAAAGGCTAACAACACTGCTAAAGTCGAAGTCCCCATTAGGACTTCGGCTTTGGCTGTTTTAGTTGATAATCAGTGCAAGGCATTCAACCCTACCACAAATAGTTCTGAAATATGCGTTGAAGCAGACACAGCTAAAACGTTTGAGGAACTTGCACGCGAGTTGCAAAAGGAAGAGGATGAGCGCGTATCAGACCCCGACTCTGCTATCACCGCGCCTATCGATTCTGCTCGTCTCAAGCAACTTAGCGACTCTTTGATAGCCAAGCCTATTGCTAAGCCTATACAAAAGCCAAAATTTATACCCAATCCAACACGGGCGTTGTGGCTTTCGTTGGTGCTTCCAGGTGCAGGGCAAATTTACAACCGCAAGTATTGGAAACTGCCTTTTATCTACGGCGGTTTCTTGGGATGCGCCTATGCTTTGATGTGGAATCAGATGATGTATCGCGACTATTCGCAAGCATATCTCGACATCATGGACGACGACCCCAATACAAAATCATACTTAGACATGCTTCCACCACGTTATGACATAACGGGACGCGAAGACCAGTTTAAGAGCATATTTAAGCGCAAAAAAGACTATTACAGACGCTACCGCGACCTCAGTGCATTTTGCTTTGTTGGTGTGTATCTGCTGTCGGTAATAGACGCATACGTCGATGCACAACTCTCTGTATTCGACATCTCAAACGACCTTTCGCTGAAAGTGCAACCCGCTGTTATCGGCACACAAAACATGCTTGGCTCTACCAATCGCGCAGCCTATGGCGTTGGGTGCAGTCTGAACTTTTAGCAGTCTGAACTTTAATATTTCCCTTTCAAACAGACATAAAGTAGATGCAGTACAAAGAACCACTCAGTACCACATCGAAGAAAAGATATAACTATTTAATGAAACGATTAAAAACAATCTTCTTGGCATTGGCCGCTGGCTTTATGACAGCAGTAGCACAAACGCCTAAGAACGAAATTACGGTACACGACGACAAAAACGGACGAGATGAAGTGATTGACCTACCAGAGGGTATGTCTGTAAACAGCGATTCACTTATCAACGAGTGGATGGCTAAAAAATATCTATATCCAGACACCACTTGCGTTAATCCCAACTACAACCCTACCTTCACAACCGAAGAATACCAAGAACGCCTACGCCGCATGCCCGTTGTTATGGAAATGCCTTACAATGGTGTGGTGCAGAAGTTTATCGACCAATATAGTGGACGTTTGCGTCGTACGGTGTCGTATGCATTAGGAGCTGGAAACTTTTATATCCCCATCTTCGAGGAAGCACTCGACTATTATGGCTTGCCCCTAGAGCTTAAATATCTACCCGTCATTGAGTCTGCTCTTGAGCCTAAAGCCAAAAGTCCTGCAGGCGCAGTGGGTTTGTGGCAGTTTATGCTTGCCACAGGCAAACGCTACAACTTGCAAGTAAATAGTTTGATAGACGAACGTCAAGACCCCTATAAGAGTTCGTGGGCAGCAGCACGCTACTTGCGTGACCTATATAAGGTATTCAAGGATTGGAGTCTTGTGATAGCCGCTTACAACTGCGGTCCTACCACGGTTAACAAAGCCATCCATCGTGCAGGTGGAACACGCGATTATTGGACCATCTATCCCTACCTACCGAGCGAGACACGTGGGTATGTGCCAGCATTTATTGCTGCTAACTACATTATGAACTACTATTGCGAGCATAATATTTGCCCCATGAAAACGCGTATACCTGTCACAACAGACACTGTGACTGTGCAGCGCGACTTACACATGGATCAAATAGCTGCGCTCTGCAACATTGATAAAGAAGCCATCAAAGCCCTTAATCCTCAATATAAAACAGACCTCATTCCTGGTTCAAGTGGCCCCATGACACTCTGTTTGCCAACCGACTATTTAACGGCATTTATTGACTTAAAGGACTCTGTTTATAACTATCGCGCTGACGAACTCATGACACGTCGTTCTACCGTCGAGGTGAACGAAAAGTTAGACAATCGTAGTGTAGCCTCACGTCGTCGTGCATCGCGTTCATCTGCAAGCAAAGACTATGCCTCTAACGCCAACGATAATGCTGAAACAAAGAAGCATTCGAGTTCAAAATCCTCATCTGGTACAAAAAGTAGCAAGTCGTCATCATCAAAAAAGTCTACTAACAAAAAATATAGTTCGTCTTCTCGTTCATCAAAAAAGAGCAAGAGCAAAAAAGAACAATCAAGCAAGACTACTAAAGTGCGCAAAGGCGATACTCTGAGCGAGATTGCAGAGCGTAATGGTACAACCGTTAGTAAACTAAAGAAACTCAATAAGATAAAAGGCAATAAGATTACAGCTGGCGACAAAATTAAGGTGAAATAACCCCATCTCGCTTGCGCTATTATGCCAAAAGGCATCATGTATAGTCTGCATAACGCAAAGACTTACATGATGCCTTTTTGTATTGTTCTATCGTACAAGCCACTATCTTATAGCACTGAGCATATTAGCCAAACCATCGGCAGCTTGCTGCAAAGGTTTAGCCACCATACCCTTCATAAAGAAGTTTACCTCTGCACCAACAGTTACGCGCATTTTGCTTTCCATTTCGCCATGGGGGAGTAATTGTATCCACACATAAAGTTGCACGGGCGAACCCTCCGAAGCAAACTTAATACATTTAGGCTCATCACGTTCTACCACGCGCAAGGTAATTTGTCCCATAGGCGAACTGATATGGATAGCATCTGTTTCAAACGACAATCCCTCGGCATATTTCGTAAGTTCCTCCATCTTGTCGGCAGGCACTTGTTGGCTTATCTGCGCTTGTACGGCAGGATCGTTCAAGCGTTCTTTAATAACCGAAAGATTGTTAAGGTCCGAAAATCTGCTATATATAACAGTTTGTTGTTGTGGAATGATTTTTACTTCGCTTTCAAATTTTGATAAAGACATAATTTTTAAAATAGTATTTATGCTATTGTAGAATTGACATATCAGCAAGTGCTTCACATTACACTTGCTGATATGTTTTTTTGTTGTTTAACATATACACATGGTGACTAAAAGTCACTATCTCAATACCATTCGCCCCCGTCGTCACTATCGGTATTTGAGTCGTTGGCATTGTTCATATTTTCGAGTTGTTCGGGTGTGAGTTCATCCTCATAGCGTTGTTTTACGGGGGGAGCATCAACAGGTTGGCTATCGGGTATTTTGATAGGAGCAAACGTTTTATCAAAGAATTTTTGGTAATCGTTGATACTAAATGCCGTACCAATGAGGTTGAGGTTATGTTTAGAAATAAGCAACACACGGCACCTCTTTAAGAAGGCGTGCATATTCGCCGACTTAAACACTCTTTGCGCATAAGCATGTACCTCATCGTAAGAGTTAAAGCCCTCTACTCTAAACTGGCTCAGTCCGTTGTCGTTTGTCACTGACATATCAAAGCCTCTCACCACAAACGTAGTGAAGTTGAAATGTGCCATTTCATAAAGCAATTGATTAGCCTTTATAGAGTCGGTAGGATACGCCATAACAAACACAAATGGTGCATTGCGTTCGCTATCGAATTGCTGCGATTGAGCAGTCTGTTCAGCCTCGTTGTCTGCAACAGCAGTTCGTCTGTCCCAAAGCGATCCCAAGTCAAAAGTACCTGTACCCACTTTGCGTCCAGCCTCAAGTCCCTTCACTATCATGCCAGCCAAGTTGCTCACATCGCTTTCAGGATATTTCTCAACCAGTTCGCGCAGCTCAGTAATGAGTTCTTTGGTCGATGCCGTACTGAGACGCGAAAGTGCATGAACCAATATAAACTTAGGTCTGTTCAGTCCGTCGGGATAATCCTTGGTCGAAACCTCAAAATTACGTTCCACCACCTCAAGGTTACGCTGCCTATAAGCCTGATATGTTGCGGTGTAAAGCGAGTCCTCTATAGCCTTACCATACCGGGCTTTATACTCAAAATTAGGGTCGTTTATGATAGGCGTCATTGCGTAATCGGCAAAGTGGTTTGCCATATATTTGCGTGCTTGGTCTGCCTTATCTTTCTTTCCCCACCGCGAGTAAAGCAAGAACAACTGATAGTAAGCATCAGCCATCTTCTCATATTGTGGGTAGTTATTTGTAAGGCGTTCAAGTGTGCCAGCAGCCAAGGAGAAATCCTCTAAATCGTCCTTTTCAATGACACCAGCATTATACAAGCCATCCATGATAATGGCATCCGAAGCCGCTTTAGCCTCCTCAGTAAACGGAATTTGTTGCAAGTAATATTCGCGCGTATGTGGGTCGGCTTTCGCAGAGTCATTCTCTGTTATTTCTTCTTGATTATCCGCAATATTGTTAAGCGAGTCGCGCACAGCTTGCAGCGAATCGTCGGCTGCATAGTCAAAGCCATCTTGATCGTCAAGCTTAATAACCGTGTGGTTAGAGCGTCGCCAATTGTCCTCATTTTTGCGCTTTCCCCAATGGCGTATAAAGTCTTGCTTACCTTGTGCCACCACCATTGGGTTATAAAAGTACCAAGTGCCATTGTTGCCCGCTTGCGTAGTATTAGTCTTAGAGTTGTTCTTAGAGCTTGAGCCAGCATTGCCGTTTTGGTCGTTTTCCTCGCTACGCGCTTGTGCGGCAGAGTCGCGCCGAGCCTTGCGCTCTTCTGCCTCTTTCTGCTTCAGTGCATCAATCACACGGTCTATAGCGGCATTGCGGTCTGCCTCGCTCATGCGAGCAAGCGTTTGCAAACTATCTTGCATAAACACAGCCGAGGTGTAAGGCACCAACTTGTCGAGTACCGTAGAACGATGCTTTATTTCTTCATAATCACTACGCGACTTGTCTATCAAGCCAATAGCTTCTGTGTAACACTTCTGCGCATTTTCAAATCTGTGGCGCGTCCAATATATTTCACCAAGACGCAGCAACAACACGCCTTTTTCTATACCATTGCGTGTACTTTTGGCCCTACCCTTCTCATAAGCCTTGATAGCCTCTGTGGTGTCGAACTGTGCCATATAGATGTTACCTAAGGCATAATACACTTGGTCAAGATACTCTTTGTTATTGTCAGAGCGTGCCATGCGCCTTAGCTTGCCAATCATCTTTTTTCCCATACCGCGTTGCCCCGCCAACACCTCAGTTTGTAGCATTTGCGCGTTAAACGAGAGTTCAAAAGGTGGACTCTTACGCATGCACTTTTTCAGAGCCTTATAAGCAGCATCGGCATGCCCTAAATGAGCATTAACTTGCCCAAGTAAAAAGTAAAGGCGTGCTTGTCGGTAACTGCCTTTAGCATAGCGCGCAGCACGTGCCAAATAGGGCAATGCCTCCTCAAATCGCTCTTGTTTAAGCAGCAAGTCAGCATGTGTTGCATCGGCCTCACGCAACGTTTGTCGGCTCACAGAGTCGCGACTCATACGTTTCAGTGCATCCTCTGCATCGTAATACCACTTTACTTGCGTGTAGCAACGTGCCAACCATTGACGCGCTGCAGCAGCTACCATGGGTTCTGCAACATACAAGCGAGTAATGTATGAAAATGTAGCAGCAGCTTCTAAAAAATCACCCTTCTCAAACTGTGCTTCGCCCATCATAAGCCAAGCATTTTTCAAAAATGGGTTATACTCTTTGCGCTGCAAATAAGCCTTCATTTTAGGCGACTTACGCTTATTAGCATTCACCACGGGGCGTCGCTTAATGCTATGCAGCGATATGGCTTTTTGGCATTTTGTGATAGCGGTTTCGTAGTTGGCCTTTCCTGTTGCACGCGACGACTCCACGCCTACCAAAAACACGGGTAACAGTTCTGTATAGTTATCCTTGTGTGCACTTATTTTGGCTTTTTCGCCCTCTTTAAAAGCCTCAGATCCATTAAAGTAAATGTTGTAGCGCGAAGTAAACGATTGCCAAAAACGCGAAGTAGCCGTATTCTTTTTGGCAGAACACGACGACAAAACAATCAGCATCAAAATCACTGAACTCGCTATGTAGACAATGCGTTTAGTCACGTTTTTTATATGTAATTTCTTAATATATTAACACCATTTGCTTGATTTTATTGCCCTTACCACCAAATAAACACCGATGCTCACCAAGATGATTGAGGCACCTCCTGGCACATCTAAGTAGTACGAAAGGAGCAAACCACCCACACAACCTATGTATGCAAATAGTGCCGAAAGCCATATCATGCGATTGTAGGTTTTAACAAACAATGCCGCCGTCATTTGTGGCACACTCAGCAACGATATAACCATCACTATGCCCACCATGTGTAGGCATCCCACAATGGTTAGGGCCGTGAGTACAGTGAGCGTATTCTCAATAACTACCACGGGCAACCCCTGTGTTTTGGCAAAATCTCTATCGCAAGCAATGCTCATTATGGGACGGCTCAAAAGTAGGTAGAACACCAATGTTACCACCGTGAGTGCGCCCAACACCATGAGGTCGGTGTGCGAAATGCTAAGTATATCGCCAAATAGGTAGGAGGGCAAATCAGTCATAAAGCCTGGCGAAAGATATGCAAATAGAATGCCAAGCGCCATGCCAAACGTCCAAAGCATAGCAATGGCAGAATCCTCGCGAATAGTGCGCTTGCCACTCAACCATTTTATGCCAAACCCCGACAAAGAGGCAAACACAGCAGCTCCCAATAGGGGCGAAAAACCAAAGTAAGCCCCCATGCCCACTCCTCCTAACGAGGCATGAGCCATGCCGCCACCGGCTATAACCATGCGGCGTGTTACCATGTAAGTGCCTATAATAGCACAGAGCACTGATGCTAATAGTGCACCTATCAATGCGTTTTGAAAAAAACTATATGATAAAATCAATTTGTTTTGAAATAGAAAGTTGAATAAGTATACACAAACATGGTGCTATCTCACAAATAGCATGGCCTCATCCTTCAGTTCGTCGGGCAGATTAATGCCACGCAATTGCAGTGATTGCAACCATGCAGGCACCTCGTCCTCGCGCATAGTGGTCATCACCTCTTCAAACTGTTCGGTTTCTTTGGCCGTATATTGATCAGACGCACGCCCCTTGTAAGCATCAAGTTCTTCATCGTCGAAATACTCTATAGGTTTGTCAAAAGCAGCCAGCAACTGGTCTTTTTCGCACACGGCATGTTTGCCACAACACCCATCGGGGCGTCGTTGCTTGATGTGAGGCATTTCGGTTATTTCGCCCTTGTCAAGCTTATTTTTTAGTTGTTTGTTACGAATAACGCCAGCTATCAGTGCCACAATGCCAAGGGCTAAAAGCGAAAGGAGTAGTACAAGCATATACTATATGTAAAAAGTAGTTCGTAATTAAAAAAGCACCTTTATTCTGCAAGGCTTTCAAGATCGTTCCAATAGTTAGGATAGCTCTTGCTCACCACCTCGGCATTGGCTATCTCCACCTTGTTGTTGCACACCATGGCCAACGGAGCAAATGCCATGGCCATGCGGTGGTCGTGATAGGTGGCAATAGGTTCGCCATTATATTGCAGCAACTCATTGGCATATTGGTATATGTATAAGGCCTCGTCGCCTTCAATGCCAAGTGCTATGTCAAACTTTGATAGCTCATTTTGTAAGGCTGCCATACGGTCGGTTTCTTTGATGCGTAGTGAGCGCAAACCATCGAAATAAAAAGGCTGGTGCAGAGCCGCACAAGCTACAACTATTGTCTGTGCCAAGTCGGGCTGATTAACAAGATTGCATTCATAAACCTCGTCTTTGCTCTGCCTTAGTTTGGCATTTTTTTGTATGATGGCGCAATGGTGTTGCTCATCGAAGGTGGTCATCACACCTAAAGGTTCAAAGAGTTGCTGTACAGCTTGGTCGCCTTGCAAACTCTCTTTTTCGAGCCATGGCAACACAATGCGAGCATCGGGGTCGGTGCTGAGAGCCACCATTTCATACCAATAAGAGGCTGCGCTCCAATCGCTCTCTATCGTATAGTGCATGCCAGGGGTGTAAGGCTTGTGTTCTATGCGCAATGCCGTGTTCGACGTCCACTTTACGTCGGCTCCAAACTGCCTCATCATCTCTACTGTCATGTTGATATAGGGGCGCGATATAATGTCGCCCACAAGTTCGAGCGTCAATCCATTATCCATAGTAGGTGCCACCATGAGCAGTGCCGAAATGTATTGTGAGCTCACGTTGGCAGGCAATTGCAGCGTGCCTCCACATAGCTTTTTGCCCTTAATATGTAGTGGCGGAAAGCCCTCGTTCTCTACATAACTAATGTCTGCCCCCAAGCTACGCAAGGCATCAACCAACACACCTATAGGGCGTTGGCGCATCCGCTCTGTGCCCGTAATTACGTGTTCTTCGCCTTGGCAAGTAGCAAAATAGGCAGTAAGAAAACGCATGGCTGTGCCTGCTGCCATAATGTCGGCTGTATAGGGGCGTTCTTTAAGGTTTTTCCACATCACCATAGTATCGTCGCAATCTGACATGCGCTCCACCGCAGCTCCATCGCCACTCATAGCACAAAGCAAAAGAGCTCGGTTGCTGATACTTTTTGACGAAGGCAACTGTATGGTAGCTTGTAATTTCTTGGGGTAATGTGGTATATAGTTCATTTCGTAGAGTTTCTATTGAATATTATATGAACGCAAAGTTAGCTTTTTTCGTTTCAATTCGATGGCTTTTGCGCTATTTTATACATTTATTTCAAAAAAACAGACCCAAACATTTGGTATTTTAAATAAAAGCCGTACCTTTGCACTCGCAATTCGGGGTGTAGCTCAGCCCGGTTAGAGTACGCGTCTGGGGGGCGTGTGGTCGCTGGTTCGAATCCAGTCACCCCGACTGGTAAATGAGGCATTGAAACCATGTGGTTTTAATGCCTCTTTTTTTATAATAAAAAACGAACTTTTTAAGCCCCTACTTTTGTTCTTTTTAGTGGTTTAAAAACTTGCATCCGAAATGTTAAAACGTGAACATTTATTTACATTCAGCACTTGCAAAATAGCTCATCATTTGGCTAAAATTAAGTGCATGAAGCGTCTTTTTGTAAATATATCCGCAACACTTTATAATTCTAAACGCTTCACATCTGCTCACCAACGTGTTATTAAGGGATAAGAATGCATATGCTTATACCCTAAGGATACGTGTTATAACGACCTAAGGATACGTATCCTTGTGGCATTATAACACGTATATAAGGATTTTTTTGATAAGCAACGATTATCACAAACGATATATCTCATTGATAATCAACAGTTTTCGTATTTAAACTCAAAATTCAAGAAAATCGAAGCAAAGAACATTTTCTCTGCAACGGCGGCATTCTCAGTGTTAAAGATAAACCTTAGTATATTTAAATTAGAAATAAAGATTAAAGTACGGACTGAAAGCCCGTTACTTCCTAATTTAATTTTATTATGTTATTGACCGCTAAAACTTTCATGTTCTATTTGATTATTCGTTTCCACGGGTAACCAATACTATCAATGAAATAGAGGGATTGTAAATGCCTAAATCATTCAAACAGGCAAACTAAGCACGTTTGGCGGACAATAATATTTTAAAAATTGTAACTTTGCAGTGAAAATCTCAATATTTTTATAGTCACGAATGACCATGAATTATCCATAAATCATTCTCACTCAAAATAATTTCATGACTCATTCATGGACATTCATGACTGAAACGAAACAACTTGCTCTGCACTTTTCAACAATGAAGCACATCATACCATTTCTATTACTCGTTTTCAGTATCAGCATTTTCTCTTGCTCGGCAGCCAAGAGCAATAGTCATAGCTTTTCGGCAGCACTCACCGATAGCATCATGCCCGAAGACTCGGTTGAAACCGATACCGTGGCAGACCTCACTACCGCGCAAATGTCGCTGCCCAAACGCATGCAAGAATTGCTGAAAAACGATATTTTTGAACGCACACAAGTGGGGCTATACGTCTACGACCTCACCGCCGACACCTTGGTATTTGCCTACAACGAAAGGCAATGTATGCGACCCGCCTCAAACCAAAAGATGCTTACCGCCATCACCGCCTTGCGCGACCTCGGCACCGACTATCAATTTAAAACACGCTTATATGCCGACCCACTGCCAGCCGACACCGATAGCATTTTTACGGGGCACATCTACATCAAAGCTGGTTTCGACCCCCTTTTCGCAGCCGAAGATATGCAAGCTTTTGCCGATAGTTTAAGGGCTATAAACGTAAAGCGCATAACCTCGCCCATACACCTCGACCTAAGTTTCAAAGACGAAAAGCGTTTGGGGTGGGGCTGGTGTTGGGACGATGACCTCACGCCGCTTACCCCCCTACTCTACAACAACCACGATCGTTTTGTAAACCAGTTACGCAATGCGTTGCGACACAACGACATTGAATGGGACGGTACAACCGACGAAAGGCTTGTACCCACTCGCGCCCACTTGTTGTGTATGCGCAGCCATAACATCGATCAAGTGCTACTACCTATGATGAAGCATAGCGACAACACAATGGCTGAATCTGTGTTTTACCAACTGGCTGCGCAAGGCGGCAAAGTGCGTACAGGCCGCAAACAGGCTACCACACACTACAAAAATTTGTATCGCACCTTGGGCCTCAACCCCGACCACTACCAAGTGGCAGATGGCTCTGGCCTTTCGCTTTACAACTACGTAACCCCCGAACTTCTGGGTAAAGCCTTGCGCTATGCCTACCAACACACCGACATCTACCGTCACCTACTACCTACCCTACCCGAAGCTGCCCACGACGGTACCTTGCGCAAGCGCATGAAGGGCAGCAAAGCCGCCTACAACGTGCATGCTAAAACAGGCACCGTTGAGGGTGTTAGCACCCTTTCGGGCTATTGCACCGCTGCCAACGGCAACACCCTCTGCTTTGCCATCATGAACCAAGGAGTACGCCACACATCTACGGGACGCAATTTTCAAGACCGCGTGTGCAAAGCCCTATGTAAATAAACCTTATTATTCTTTGCTTTTTTACAGAGCAAGCATCGTAAATGTTTCTTTTTTACTCTACAATGCTTGCTCTGTTTCTTTGTTGCCTTATTGCAGAATTTTACGGAAAAAAGCACTTAGCTACGCCTTAATCTAACACTTATCTCCCTTATTTTACAGTATTAACATTTATTCACCCCCCGTTTTGTTTATTAACAAAAACAAACTACTTTTGCACTGAAAAACAGGCTTCTATAGAATTTTCTATATTTAAAAACTTAATGATACATGAAAAGATTTACATTTTTTCTGACATTGCTCTTGACATTTTTTATCGGAGCAACAAGTGCATGGGCAGGGGCACAAGACATACCACAGCTCAGCACTGATGGCGCAATGCACTATTACGCCATCAAGAACACACGTACGGGTAAGTACTTGTATTACAATGGTGATAACGATTACTTACGCCAAAGCTATTTGCTTCATCACAACTGCATTTTCTATTTTAAAGCAGGATCAACAACTACAACTGCAAATGGCGTAACCGCCTTGAAAATTTACAATCTTGCAGCCTCTACAGCAATGGCAGGCTTCAACTCATGGACCACTACTGGTAACGATTGGTACGTAAAAGCTGCATCTAATGGAAGCACATTAGGCATTGCCTTTGGTAACAGTAATGATTTTGGCAATAGTTGGAATAGCTACGATAGTGAGGGCAAAATAGACCATTACTCGATTGATGGTGGATCTCTGTTCACCATCGAAGAACTCAATAACCAAGCAGTGCTTAACATATTCAAAAGCAGTCTTGATGTATGGAAATGCCTTGGCTACTCAACCACAAACGACTTTTATAACACGTTTAACACAGTCTACGAGCAGTATAAAGGCGACACAACAGGTAGCACAGCAAATATGATTACACTTGGCTCGGCCTACCAGACCTTTATCAATGCAGCTCCTTCAAGAACAACCGTAATCATTGGCAACAAACTACATACAGATAAGTTTGTATATGCAGGAAGCGCTCTGAATGGTAGCACAGCAAAAGATAGCTATTCTTATGAGTGGACACTGCTAAAACAACCCCATGGCTCCTTTAAAATTTATAACGCATACGCTAACAAGTATGCTGGAGCATTGCCCACATCAGGTGGTTGGAGTGGTCAAGGTTATGATATAGTAGTACCATTAGTAGAGGACGTTAATGTAGCACAAGACTACGAATTGGCTGCGGGTAAAGCAGAAGGCTACGTCACCTTTAACACCTTACAAGGTGGAAGCGTGTCTGACAATAATTATTCACTTCACATGGGAGGTAGTGGTGATATCGTGCGCTGGGGAGCCACTGCAGATGCTTCAAACTTTAAGTTTACAACCGAACTTACCGACATCGAACAAGCATGGAACGATGCCATTATAGCCAAAGCTACAAAGAGATGTGGTACGTTTGTAGGTACTCTAAACGCAAGCAACATTACACCTGCAACAACCAAACTTAGTCAAGCTACAGACAGAAATGCCAAAATTGCAGCTTTCAAAGAACTCGAAGCGGCTATGCAAGCAACAGAAAATAGAATAGCCCCTGAAAGCGGCAAGTACTACACAATTAATAGTGCCGATTATACCGACAAATATTGGGTTGAAAAGTATGGCGACACAGGTGCTTTTGGTGGAAACAACCTTTACTCACAAAGCCTTGAAGCCAACACTGTGCCTGCACTCTGGCAGTTTGAGCCATGCACTGCAAGCGGAAAAACCGACCTCTACTATATTAAAGCAGCCAACTCTGGCAATTATTTAAGCCGTATTCAATGGCAACAAGAACCAACATTGTACATCGACGTAGTTGAAAAGAGCAATAGCGATGTAGGTATTTATGATATCTTCAACAAAGATGTTGTGAACAAAGAGAATGCTGTATCGTTTGTGTACTACACCAACGACACTCGTACCGATAGAGGTACTGCACGCGTAAATACAGGCGATGGCAAAGTTGATAGTTGGAACAACGTTGCAACTGGCAACCAATTCTACATCAAAGAGGTTACAACAATACCTGTTACCATCACATCGGCTGGCTATGCCACTATTAACTTGCCAATGGCTGTTACCATCCCCGAAGGCGTAAAAGCATATACAGGTGTTAAGGAAGACAATGTACTCAACCTTACCGAGATTAGCGGTAGCGTTATTCCTGCCGGAACTCCTGTTGTACTCGAGGCTACTGCAGGCACATACAACTTCAACATCAAATACGATGACGCAACAGCTAAACCAGAGAATGGATTGAATGGTACTTTAGCACCTGCAACCATTGCCGATGGTGCTGCTGCTTACATTCTTGGCAACGGCTCTAAGGGTGTGGCTTTCTACAAGGTAACATCTACTACCGACCGCACTATTGGTGCTAACAAAGCATACGCTGGCTCGCTCACCGAAGCTGCAAGTGCTAACGTGTTGCTCTTTAACTTTGGTGGCAACACTACAGGCATCAACAATGCTAACGCAGCCAACACCAATAGCAATGTTTACTACGACCTCAACGGCCATCGCGTACTCTATCCTGCACACGGCATTTTTGTAAAGGCTAATGGTCAGAAAGTTCTTATTAAGTAATAAACTAAAAACGATAATTTCATTATGAAAAAGATATATTCAGCCCCAACTGCCACATTATTCTCGTTCCAGGCAGAAGGTATGCTTGCCATTTCAGGCTTTGAAACCGTGGACGATGAGAACAATTTTGGCGCATCAGGTGCTTTGTCTAACAAACAACAACCCAGCAACAGCATTTGGAAGAATATGAGCACAGATGAGTAAAACCTAAGTTTTACACTCAATGTATAAAGAAAGCACCACACCCAATAAAAAGTGTGGTGCTTTTTTGTATCATAAGTAAATCTACGTTCAAAAAAAAGCGTCAAAGTCTTTATATTGTCTGCGTTTTGCGCTACCTTTGCAATAACGAACATTTATCACATATATATTCTATAACTCACAATATATTATGGCAACAACACCAGCGTTTAAGTATGCTCCTATGTTCCAATTGGGCAAGGATAATACGCAATATCGCCTTATCTCGAAAGAGGGTATAAGCACCGGAGAGTTTGAAGGAAAAACTATCTTGAAGGTTTCAAAAGAGGCACTCACCACTTTGGCACAACAGGCATTTCACGATGTTGAATTTATGTTGCGCCGCGAACACAATTTGCAGGTAGCCAAGATACTCTCAGACCCTGAGGCTTCTGAGAACGATAAATATGTGGCTCTGCAATTTTTGCGCAATGCCGAAACTGCCGTTAAAGGCATCCTACCTTTCTGCCAAGATACGGGTACTGCTATCATTCATGGCGAAAAGGGACAGCGCGTATGGACTGACTTTGAAGACGAAGAGGCTTTGAGCCTTGGTGTTTATAACACTTATACGCAAGACAACTTGCGCTACTCACAAAACGCTCCTCTCAACATGTACGATGAGGTAAACACTCGTTGCAACCTACCCGCACAAATTGACATTGAGGCTGTTGAGGGCGATGAATACCGCTTTGTAATGGCTCAAACTGCCAGAGTGCAGGCACAGTGTTGGCTTCAAGGCTTTGTGAGTA
>ERZ1024411.22-NODE-22-length-18858-cov-5.016753_pt1 | contig 18858 bp, 27 predicted proteins | sample MGYA00520784_ERZ1024411 | MGnify/ENA primary metagenome ERZ1024411 (study PRJEB33242, sample SAMEA3444280) | Homo sapiens | biome: Host associated; feature: Gastrointestinal tract; material: Stool | place: Uganda | collected 2011-01-01 ...
GAGATGTAGCCGTGACTGGAGTTCAGACGTGTGCTCTTCCGATCTAGGAAAAATAACTGAATAACAAATAAATAATGTTTCAAATATTCTAGTAACTATTTTATTTTAACCCGCTTTATATTTGCAGCCGTGATGAGGCAAGCGGGCTAAGTAGCATATATTTGTCGTATGTGGTGCATACGTCGTATATGTGAACTAATAGCAAAACTAGGAAGCGCACACGTATCGTGGTCGGTACGTGTGACACGAACCGCACACGAAAAGCGACGTATATTTCTCTCTTGAGATATACGGAGCCAGGCACGAGAGCGAATCTTATTAGGTGAGCAGACACGAACAGATTTGCGAGGACCGAAGGCAAATTGTGTGGTCGGTAGCGAGCGATGAGATTTATATTTCATACGTTTGCCGGGACCGACAGAGAAATCTGTGAGGCGTGTCACACAAACAAGAAAGGCGTGTGTTTTGCGGGTGGTCCATATCTCACACATTTATGTGTTACGGGAAATTTAACGAACCACGCCTAGCAGGTGTGACGTGTACGTGTACACAATACGCTTGACCGCTGATAAATCATAATTCATATTCTATCCCGTTGGCTGCGGGTTAAGGGATACGAGATATCCTGAAAAGCTGCGTGTTGGATGGCACGTGGAGTGGTTTCCGTTGCAGGGATTTTCCTGCACATCATATTCGCTCATAGTTTTTAAAGTGTGGGCTAGCGAATATAAAACGCACTTTCTGAAATCGGTTGCTTGTCATCCGTGCGAGATTTATCTCCTCAGAAATAAACAAGCTGCTGGCAGAAGCATAAAATCTGTAGGGTGTGAGCCACGTAGTTAAGAAAATAATGATAAAACGTGGTGCAAAGATGCACATCCTGGCTAACGGGGCGGGGAGAAATCTCCGCTCTACAAATATGAACCATTTAAATATTAGAATTATGAAAGAACAGATTTTGAAGAAGATAGGAAAGACGCTTGTACGTATTAATGTAACAGACCAGAGTGCAGAGGATGCCTACGATGAACTCGTTAACAGCAGCCCTCGCCTGTTTGGCATGCTTTCCAGTATCTACAGACTGAATGATGACGAAGAAAGATTCGCTTGGTCTGCCGGAATTCAGTAGCCTAATCTCCCTACGTTTGTAGGGAACGAATAACCAAAAATATTAGAATTATGAGTACGATGAGAATTAAATGCCTCGATATGAAAGAGGTTGAGAGTATCATTGCAGATACTCAGGAGATTTTAAGTCACGTAGAATTCGGATCTTTGCAGAATGGTGTGCTTACATTATTCTGTGAGATGTGAGCCTAAAAATCCGTAGCCAGTACGATAATTGTCGTGTGTGGCTACGGAGCAATTACCAATAAAATATAGATATGAAAGTAAGAAACATCATTTATTCAAGTACGATAATTGTGCTTGGATTTATTCAGAGTGCGCCGGCATTCATTTGCTTGGCAAGTACGATAATTCTCCTGAATATGCTTGGAATTCTTTACGGAATTCTGCTTGTGTATATTTGGAGCAGTACGAAAAAGGGCAAGTGGTATTTCCGCGAGTTGTGGCGTTCCACACTCCGCTTGGAGAATTTGATACTCCCTGGAGTTTAAGAGATTTAGAAAGTACGAAAATTGTGCTTGGAAACATTTAGCTAAATTCTGCTTGGAGAAATCCAGGCAGTACGATAATATAACCAATTAAGCAAAAGAATTATGGAAAAGAATATTTGGGAATATGTTATGAACAGCAAGGGTGAGGTTATCGAGAAAGTAGCCGATTATATCGGTGTTGAAAGCTTCGCCAAGGTAATCGAGAGCCTATATCGTGAGTGTCTTGATAATTTCGATGACGCAGATGATCTAGAAGAATACATTGCCGATTTGTACGGAAAGAATATCCAGTCTCTTGCATGGGAGTTTACTCACAAGGTAAACAGAGAGATGAAGAAATATCTCCATCTTAACGACCAGCGCATGGATGGAAATTTTGCCAATCTGTACAACGATTATCCTAGACACGTTACAGGTACGTTCTGGGCGACTGACTACGATGGCGATGATTACTACGATTTGTATCCTCAGATGGTAGCCCGACTTGATGCCGCAGAGGACAGCGAGCAGGCTAGCAAGGACAGGGCGTACCTCGAAGAATGGTACTTCAAGGCGTTCGGCACGTACAACATCAAGTACAATTTCTCGAATGAGCTTGAAGAGGCTCACTCCATGATGGAGGAAGATTATGAGGAAGCCTAACAATATCCCCTAGCATGGGGATATTCAATGTTAAACCATTTAAATGATATTAGATATGAGTTACGAATTTGCAAAGAAGGAAATCGGTGATTACAGAATCACCATTTACCAGGATGAGGATGCCGAATGTCCTTGCACAGAATGGGATTTGGTGGGAGTTTACTTCTGGGACTATTCCGAATACGGATACAATAGAGGTCTGTCTCGTGGTTGCAGCAGCGAAGTTGACGCTAAAAATACAGAGGATGCTTTGAAAGAGCTTGTCTGCAAATATGTGTCACAAAAGAAGATTATCGACTACATCAATAGCGAAAATGTCGATAGCTTCCGTATGCGCTATGACAAGAGCGAGCACATGTGGTATCTTGAGAATCTGTACAAGGGTGAGTGGTACAACCACGAAGAGTTCTGTCCGAGCGACTTGAAGAGATTCGACTATAGAGAGGATCTTTGTGATATCCTCGAAGAGGACGATTTCACGTATCTTCTGCATGACTGCAAGGATATTGCATTCTACGAGTGGTCATCTACTGGCTACAATCAGGGAGATTATGTCAGCGGATATGCCTACTGCGACAAGAAGCGTTTCTCCAAATATTGTGACACTAATACAAAAAACTGGAGAAAGCGAGCCTTGGACTTATTTGAGTATGAGGTTAAGTGCATAGGTCTTTGGATGTGGGGAGATGTCAAGGGGTTCGTCTTAGAGAAGAAAGTCCATTACAAGAAAGTCTTCACGGAAATAGGTCGTGAGCCGGAGGACGGCTACGACTGGGAGCAGATTGATTCCTGCTGGGGAGAGTACTACGAGGACTCTGACGAACTGATCAAGGTCGCTCTCGAAGAGAATGGAATCAAACTAAAAGAAACAGCCTAACAAGGGGAGCTTGCATGCTCCTCTTCTATCAACCAAAATACAAAGAATTATGAAATTGAGACTTTATCACGACACAAGAAAGAAGTTCCGTTTCTGTGTTGACGCATGGACCATTTACGTTCCTTACCCGAAGTGGTTACGTAAAGAGCGTTATGACGCAAAAGGAACTTACCTAGGTTGTTCTCCTACGGAGTATGGGATGATCAGGTGTTGCTGGTGCGAGGACGAAATTACGATTACACGTAATCGACCTTATCTCGGCAAGCGCATTGACCCAAAGACAACATCGAAGGCTTTCCAGAAGATTTTCTATAAATTGGAGAAACTTTGGAACGAGGCAATCACCAAGAATACTGATGAAGCGTGGAAAGCATGGAACGAAGCCTAAAATTGGTAGCCAGTTGGCTACCTGCCATTAACTAAATAAAGAGAATTATGACGAAAGAAGCAAAAAAGGTATTCGATAAGTTTTTCAAGATCCATCGTGACAACGTTGCAGGTAAGACTATCTGCTTTATCTCACGTGGAGAGTGGTCTGATCCTCAGATTGCGTACAAGGGCTATCTCCTTAACTACTGGGATGTGCTAGAGCTGGCGTGTCCTGAAGATGCGCCGGATGATTACGAACCAGACGAAACAGAATGGTATGACGCTTGTGTGGATTCTCTATTCGGCTACACAGATTGCGGCTTAGAGCCTGACAAGTTTGAGCCATCAGACGCTATGAGCGTGACAGGTATCATTAATATCAAGAAGCCTTAAAAACGGAGGGAGCAATCCCTCTGACAATATTAACCAACAAATTATGAGATTATGAATATAGCGATTTTGGATTATTCAACATCAGAAGTAAGATTGATTAAGAACTGCCCGGATTCATGGGAAGAAGAGCAGATTGAGGAGTATATCTACGGAGAAGACGGACTCGACCTCAGTGAAAGTAGTACATACTACATGTGCGGTGATGCGGTCAGTATCAAGCAGGAAGAATACAAGCCATAAAAGCGGAGCGTCATGGCTCCGTACTATTAACCAAATTTTAAGAATTATGAATGAAGACAAAATCCTAGAGATGTTCTTTGAGAAAGCCAGATGGCAGTATGCCATTGAAAAAGGCTTATTCAAGGACATGAACAAAGCAGTAATGTATCAGCTGACAACACCAAAGGCTCGTCTGGCTATGTATCAGAGGATCAAGAGTGGTAATTACAAGATAATGCCGCCACACACAGCAAAGATTCCGAAAGACAACGGAGATTTCCGTACTGTCTACGTGAATGAGGCTGTGGACAGAATCCTCCTGAGCATAGCCAACGACCTCCTGTTCGAGCTGATGCCAGAGATGGTGCATCCACGCTGCACGTCGTACCAGAAAGGTATCGGCTGCGGTCGTGTGGTGCAAGATGTGTCTCGGATAATATACTCGGCAGAGGGAAAAATCATCGGATGGAAAGGTGACTTCTCCAAGTACTTTGATTCTGTGCCCATTCGGTTCATCGACTGGGCATTTGACAAGGTAGAGGAGAAGTACGGAAAATCTGCGCTGATAGATGTCATCCGTGACTACTATCACACAGACATCTATTTTGATGAGGACAACAACCTCTGCGAGAAGTATCAGTCCCTCAAGCAGGGATGCTCTGTTGCTGCATGGCTGGCTGATGTCATTCTCTATCATCTTGACGACAAGCTATCTAAGCTTAACGGATATTACGTCCGCTATTCAGACGATACGCTGTTTGTCGGTGAAGACTATGAGAAAGCCATGGATATCATGAAGAGCGAGCTAGAGATGATGCAGATGACGCTCAATCCGAAGAAGGTTGAGTATCTTGACGCTAATCACTGGTTCAAGTTCTTGGGATATTCCATCAAGGGTCATAATATATCCCTATCGTCCACACGTATCAAGACCTTTCAGAAGGAAATTGAGAAGAGGACGGTAAAGAAGCGTGACACAACGATGACGAAAGCCATCAATGCGGTAAACAGATATCTCTACAAGGGGTACTGCGATTATTCCTGGGCTACTCAGGTTCTTCCTGTCATCAATGTGAAGGAGGACATCGACAAGCTAAATACCTTCGTCATGGACTGCATCCGTGCGGTCAAGACAGGTAAGAGAAAGGTCGGTGGACTCGGATACGTGAAGACTCAGAATGTCGGTTGTATAGACAGAGGCAGAGGGAGAAACGTGAAAGCCAACAGGGGTAAGACAGAGAGCGAAATCAAGGGCTATCTATCGATAGGTTGTGCTCAGAATGCATTGCGAACGAGCAGGGCAGCGTACAACACATTGGTAAATACCCTGTAGATGAGCATCCTAGCGCAAGGATTTGCCGGAATGAAGAGTGATTTAACCAATCCGGTCTCGCACGATCGCGGGCCTGTCTCCGAATGGAGACGGTCCTGCGATCCTCTCCACCAGGATGCTATCAAACTGATAAAGCTATGCGCAGTATCTTCTGACCGGCATACTCTGTAACCGAGCACACGGACGTGGGAGAAGGACGGACTGATTCAGGCGACGCCTCTATAACATCATCTGAGGGGACCGAGCGTCCAAGTTTGCAACTTGAGACGCCCCGGGCCCCTCGTATGACGCACAAGGCGTAGCTCATCAATGAAGTACAGAAATGTGCCAGTCCGTATGACTTCCACCGGTGGCGCACACCACCACTCCCTGACGGATGGCTGAAGTTTATACCACAGGTTCTCTTAACCAGACTCGGTGATCCTGGATATTCGTGCTGTTTGCACTCGATCCTGGATCACCTATTCTGGCGAATCCTGTGTCAAATCAGAAACATAAAGTATTGTGCCGAGCCATCGGTCAGAGAATCACCCAAGCACGAGGGTAGTCTTCAGAGGAGAGATGTTTAAGGGTGCTGTTTCCATGCCGCCGGCCTCCCCGGAACACTATCCGGGTACTCCGGCGGCTTACAACAGCCCCATAATCAAGCTGCTATAGCTACGTGCCACGCTCTCAGATGAGGAAAACGTTATTGCCAAACGAGGTACACGAGGAGGTTGCGTATTTACAAACCCGCTGGTAAATAACGCGGGGAGGCATCCTTAGAGCAACGATGCTCCCCGCGTAAACCAGCTGGTCAAATCATCAGCCTGTAGTAAGGCAACAGACCTATGAGTGTACCTACAACAACCAAGTGAATTGCATCACGACTTATCAAGAGTATGAGGTTTAATACCCCGTGAGTGGGATACCGCCGTCGATGTCTATCGATATCGACGACCGTATCCAAACACGGGGTCTAATCACGAACATATATCCATGCAACACAATACATGAGATAAGTCTAGGTCATTGCGAGCCGAATGGTGCGCAAGGAGAATAGATTGTACAATACGGTATCAATCATCCTGAGAATCACTGGATTATATCCAGGAGTCTCAGGACTTAGATACAGTATTTATCAAGACCTTATAGTTACGCAACAGATTCTCTGAGCGCACTCCTATTAACCAATATTTCAGAATTATGAATAGCAAATTACTAAAGAAGCTTGAGGAAATCAAGAAAGAGTACGAAACGTCAGAAGTTTGCATGGGCGAGATGCTTGATTCAGTAAGCGCAGACGGATTCTCTATCGAGGATGCTCACTGGTTGTATATGCGTGCAATGGAGTGGGCGAACGGAGATAAATTCTATATCCACATCGGAGAAGACGAAGATGTACTGAGTAAGGATGAACTAGAAGAAGCCAATTTGATAGTGCTAGAATAAGCACTATCCCTATTAACCAATACAATAGAATTATGACATACGACGAGATTATCAATGAAGTTGAGAATGGTGCTAAGTTCACCATCAACTTCCAGAAGAGAACATGTAGAGTGAACGGCAAGGTAGTAATGTCCGAGGAAGACAAGCCGAAGGACACGCCTTACCTTACACCCGAGGTTGTGTTTGTTGGCATCGGGCAGAGATACGCAGCGTACAAGCATTCTGTTCCGTCAGAACGCTCCGAATCACATCGCCGCTACTACTTCAAGGCTTTGCCCGAGAAAGAGCTCTCAGACGAAGATATGATGTACGGAGAGCGGAGAGAGGTAGCTCGATGCAAGCTGGAGCTATACGTACTGGTCCAGCTTCTAAGAGGTAACCTCTGGTGGGACAACTCGTGGGGAACGTGGTTCTGGCGTTCCAAGAACGATAAGGACCTGATTATCCTCAGAGACTGGATTGAGCCAAACAAGGGTGGGGCGTAAGCCTCATCCACTAGAGTTAAATAAATTTTTAGTATAACCAATTAAAATTAATTGAATTATGAAGCAGATTGTAACAATCACTGGTGAGAATCTTAAGGTAGTAGCTAACAATGTAGAAAGCGCAGCAGCTGAGAAGAAGACAAAGGCTCAGATGCGTATCGAGGCTCTCAAGGCAGCAGGTATTGACGTGAGTAACTATTTCACTCTTGGCGACGACAAGCTTATCAAAATCGAAAATGGTGCGGCTGTCCCTGTTGATATGGACGATGCAACCATCGATGCGGTAGGTAAACAGATTGTAGAGGGTGGATACGTAAGCAACTGGAAGCTGTTCCGTCGTTGGGTGATGAGTCAGATGTTCCACATGTTGCGAGACATGGATAAGAGTTATCTGTCATTCAACGAGGTGTTGCAGCGCAAGGGATACGAGTACCAGTGGCGCATGTTGGAGAACGAGCTGTATGCTCAGATGAAGATGTGTGACCACAAGGACTACGAGAACGTCAAGGCGAGAAACCGCTGGTTCAACATACTTGTAGCACACGACATGGCTATTGACTACATCAGCAAGCTCCGCAGCTATATCGACGACAAGTGCATCTACACTACCAAGAAAGACAAGTACGGAAACGTGAAGAAGACTTACAAGCATACCTGCAAGGGCAATCCTTATATTCGTCTTCAGAACGAGAACATCTTCGTCGCTGACTTGGAGAGAAAGGTATATACTCCTCTCCGTGACCTTGCCAACAAGATGGGCGCTGTTCCTACCTACAAGGAGCTCTACGATGCCGTTCACGAGTTCAACAAGAAGCGCAAGCATCTCGCATGGGATACCAAGCAGGCTGATGCTTTCATCAATGCCTACAAGGGTTCTGGTTCCTACTACACGATGAGAAACCTCATCATGTTCCACGGAGCAAGATTCGTGAAGAACGGACGAAAGATGTCAGAGTCCAATTCTCTGAAGGAACTTGAGTCTAAAGCAAAGCTATACGACGAAGAGGGTTGGAGAATGCTCGGTATCCTCAAGCAGCTTATCAAGGACAATAATATAAGCATCCAGGGCAAGATTCTTGAATGGAAGAAAGCCAAGAGCGAGAACAAGTAATCATCAGTAGAACGTAAGGTTCGCCGCCTGAAGAATGTTGGCCCGGCAGCAATTCACAAGAGCTTCTGCAACGAAGGATCTCCTCCAGTGCATTCACTGGAGGTAATCCTTCGAGCTAAAGCTCTCTAGATCGAACTTATAGAGTAAGGCGCCAGCCGGGGACCATTCTAGCCAAAAGTCGGTTACTGATTCGGTAACCGATTCAATGTTTAACCAAATAAAATGAGAAATTATGAAGAAGATCAAGAAGATAATCTATGTAGACAAGCTTACTCCAGCACTCCTTGACAACAAGAATGTCATGCTGGACTGGTGGGAAGAGAATATGTTCGACGACGGAAGCTACGCATTCTCAGGTAATACGTATCTAGGATTCATTGCAGGAGTTCCAGTAATGGCTACCGTCAAGGACAATATTGTCGAGCTTAAATGCATCCCGCAGCCCTACAGAAGCACGGACAAGCTTGATGATTTCGGAAATGCAGTCATAAAAAACTTGACTGAAGACGAATGTCACCTAACGACCTACATGGTTCCGGCGTACAAGCAGTACATAGATGACGAGCGTGAGGGAGACGCAAAGCTATTAATATCGTTCTCCATCTACGAAGACGAAGCGACGATTTCATTCCATTGGAACGTACCGAAAGATTAGCCAAACAGGTCAGCCAATATCGGCTGGCTACTCATATCACAACTAAATTTTGTTTAAATGGTTCAAGCCGGTCTGTCGTGAGACACGCCGTTTTTTTGTTCCCCAAGTTTAACCAATTTTAAATTAGAATTATGAGTAGAAATTACTGGACATTAAACAAGCAAGGTATGAAGAATCGTCTGACTAAGGCACAGACAGCTTACGAGAATGCATTGGAGAACGTAGAGAACCTGCACGTCAAGATCAGTGAGGGCAACAACAAGTTGGGAGCAATCCCATCTGTATCGCTTATCCCAGTCATGGACTGCGGAAACTGCGCTGCATGCTCGAAGAGTTGCTATGACCTGCGCAACGACATGATTTACAAGGAAGTCATCAAGACGAGAGCCATCAACTCTGCCATCCTACACGATGATCCTGAGCGATACTTCAAGGAGATTGATGGCTACCTCAACTACCGCCATCCTAGAGTATTCAGATTCCATATCGGCGGTGACATCCAGGACATATGGTATCTTGACAAAATGTGCGAGATTGCACGCAAACACAAGGATACAAAGTTCCTGGCATTCACCAAGATGTTCGATGTGTGTAACGAGTATCTCGATGAGGGTAACGTTATCCCAGAGAACATGCATATCCTATTCAGCGGATGGCTTGGTCTCAAGATGGACAACCGACACGGATTTCCGGAGGCGCATCCTATCTTCGAGAGCGGAACGTCTGCTCCGGAAGGAACACGTCTGTGTACCGGGAACTGCACAGAGTGTCTGAAGGAAGATAGGTTGTGCTGGTCTATCGGGAAAGGTCAGGCGGTAGGATTCCTTGCACACTAGCCAAAAGCCCTCTTCGGAGGGTACTATGTTTAACCAATTAAAATTTGTGAATTATGGCAACAGCAAGAAGAGGTACAAGAATGCTCAAAGCTTCCGACATCATGAAGAGAAAGGGCATTGTCCAGAAACAGATGGACATGAACAAGTTCAACGAGGTTATAGAGAATTTCTTTATGACCCATGAGCCTAAGGAGACGATTCTCCTAACTCCAAAGAGATTCATCGAGATGGATAACCCGCCAGAGGGAGACTTCATCGACTATCTCGATGTCAGCGTTTGGGAGAAGAAGAGTGAGGACCCGGATGACCCGTTCGACTTCATAGACTATCAGTTCATGAAGAAGAACGGAATGCTCCGTCCTATCCTTATGGTGAACGAGCCTTTCATCGGCAATGCTGCCGGGTGGCTGAGAGATTTTTGTGGATTCACTGTGAAGAGCAGAACACGAAAGAAGAAGAAGGAATATATCGTGTCTCTGCCGGTGTAAAGCCGAACAAGGCGTGGAACATTCTGTTTCACGCTCCCAGTATTAACCAATTAAAATTAAAGATATGAATGATTTTTTAAAATTAGCTGAGGAATTAGACTGGAGTTATAATGTAGACGATACACCTAACGAAAGAGGTGAGGTTTGCGTCGAGTTAGAGAAGTATTCCCCACAAGGCCAAGACTTCATCGCCACAATTTGGTTCGAGAATGGCAATAAGTCTGACTTCATGGATAAGTTGTATCAATATTATAGCGACTTCGATCCTGACGAGGAAGCCAGTAAATGGATTGGCGAGGATGGACATGGTGCTAACGGCGCGCCATACAAATTATCGGATATTTTGCAAGATATGGAGGATTGCAAGGATATGCTACTAGATTTATGGCACGAGTATTTTTACGATGAGTACCCAGAAAATCGTCCAAATGAGACCGACGAAGGGAAGCGACTCGCAGGAGAAATCGAGGAGAAATCCGGAAAGCATTACCACTCGTGCTCTCTACAGAATTATCCGAGCGGTAAGTACGGCGTTATCATTGATGGCTGCCAGAAGTTTCTATCGGAATGCAAGGAAGAGACATTAGCCTATATGAAAGGCGTGCTTACGGGCCTTGATATCGAAAGAAAAGACTAAGCCAAACAAGCCTGCCAGGAATGGCGGGCATCAAGTTAAACCAAAATATTAAGATTATGAGCAGAAAGATTACATCAATGGGTTACATACATGACCTGTTACACTTTGATTGTGGCTACACTGATGATGAAATTGATGAAATTGTCGAAAGTAGCCCGGGTATTTTTAATTGCACGAATTCCGAAATAATGGAGATTGCGAGCAATGTTATTAAAAGATAAAAGTCAATGAATTATGGATAAGAAAGAATTGAAAGACAAGATTGACGAGTTGCGTTCAACAGCAAAGATGGAACTTGCATGCACCATCCGTGAGATAATGAGAATGCACGGAATCCTAAGCAAAGAACTGAAGCATCCGGTTATGTGCAGCGACAAAATCTTCGAAGCTGTCCTCATTGAAATCAATGACGAGGACACCTCCATCCCGGCTATCACGCTCCGTGTAATGAGCTACAAAAGAGTGGCGAAGAGAGTGTCATCTACGGATTTCGAGATGGATTTCGAGTCGCTCGCCCGTATTGTTTACGAGCTAAACGATGAGTTCGAAAGTTAATTTAGCGTTAAAAACGGCAAAGACGATGGTTTATATTATAAACTTTTCGTATCTTTGCCACTAGTAACCAAAATTATAGAATTATGACAGAAGAAATAAGAATCAAGACAAGAGATTGGGAACGTCTGTTGACTCCTGTTCAGCAGGAGAAGTACAAGCTAGCTATCAAGCAGGGTTGGTTCGCAGACTATCACGGCAACGCATGGAGGCACAGCACCTTCTACGGAGCTTATATCTGGAAATACCCGAAGTTCATCAAGGTCGTGAGAATGTTCGATGAGATGTTGGGTCACAAGCCGTTATGGGAAGATATCACCGACGACAACCTCCGTGACCTCTTCGAGAAAATCCAGGAGAACTATGCACCTAACTCTGCAAAAACCGTATGCGCAACCATCAAGGCTGTGATACGTGAGAACGATGCCACAAAGGATATTCATAGCCCTACGTTCGGTAGGATACTCAGAGTGAAGGCAGTACCGGTGCAGTCTGTGTATCTCTCAGACGAAGAGATAAACAGAATCATCAAGTACAATCCGAAGGGGCAGACGAAGAGATACGTTCAGCGTATGTTCCTGATGGAGTGCCTCTGCGGTGCGCGTTACAGCGACTGTCAGAGAATAACTCCTGATAACATCGACGACACCGGGCACTTCCTCGTGTATGTTACTCAAAAGACAAAGACTGAGGTAAGGGTTCCACTTCACAAGAAGCTCCGTCCGTTCCTCGTATGCGGTACTGGTGACGAACCTCTTCCTGGAGAAATCAGCGAGATGACCTTTAATAGAACTCTTCGTGACATCTGCCGCGACTGCGGAATAGATACGAATACGAAGGTGTTCAAGGCAGGTAGAGAAGAGACCGGCAAGAAGTACCGCTTTATATCATCCCATACTGGCAGACGTTCGTTTGCTACGAATCTATCGAAGAAGGGTGTGCCGTTGGAGCAGATTGCCGTCATGATGGGTCATACAAGCAATGGTAAGCCGAATATCCAGATGACACAGCGCTATATTGTAGGCAAGACAGAGATTGACAGTAATACGCTGAGGTTGTTCGGCGTCTATGAAGAAGACCTCGATAATGGGTCTAGATGAGGATTAAGCTAAAACTGGAGGTGGTCAGCTGCCATCTCCTGCCATTGTTTAACCAATTTAAATTATAATTATGTTAGAAGGATTTACAGAAGAAGAGTTGCTGAACATGGCGTACGATTGCCAGAAGAAGTACGAAAAGAAGGAAGTTGAAACCCTCAAGAAAGCTCTCACTGGCGAGATTACATCAAATGCTCAGATGATTGAGGCGTTGGAAGATCTCAATAGGGAATATCTGGATGAGGCGGACGACTACGAGAATTATCCTACAGACCTCAATCCTTGCACAATCACATGCTACAAGGAGGCAGAGGAGAGAGGAGACAGTGTTGTAGAGGTGACGTACTCAATTCTGAGAATTTTCGGAATCTCTGCTGAAGAGGAGAAGCTGGTATTCACAAATGACAAGAATCAGCCATGTGATGAGAATGGAAACCTACTTGCGAACGACTTGGAACATCGTGTGTTTGAGGTCATAAAGGGAGGTAAGCAGGAAAACTAGCTAAAACCAGGGAGTAGCAATACTTCCTGTCAAATATATCATAACTAAATAGGGCTGCGCTATCGGCCATACGGGCGGTGAATTAAATAATGTTTCGTCCTCTCTTGCCCGTGAGGGTAGGAGGGGATTTTTTAAAACGGCCCCGATTAGCCAAACCAAGGAGCTTCGGCTCCTGCCAATTAATAACTTTTAAAAATAAGAATCATGGCAAATTGGGCATCAACAAGCTATCGTATTGAAGGCAACCAGAAGGACCTTCAGGAGTTAAACAACCTTTGCAAGGCGTTTATGAACAAAGAGCGTCCTGTAATGGAGGAAGGAGCGTCTGAGAACTGGGAAGGAAACATCATCCTGGCTCTTGGCGAGGAAATTGGTGACAGCTACATTCGTGGATTCATCCAGTATCTTGAGCTGTCAGATGGTCTCTTGAGCATCGATGCAGAGGAGGCATGGGGAGCAACGGACTTCAATAAGCTCCTCGAAAAACACTATGACGGCATGAAGGTGTATTTCATAGTGGAAGAGGAAATGTGTGAGGTCTATGCTACAAACGACGCAGAAGGCAAATACTTCAACTGTCGCTCTGTATTGACTTCGTATGTAGATGGAGAATATCACAGAGAAGAGTTTAAGAATAAAAACGAGGCATTAAAGTATGCAGCGAAACTCATTGGTCGTGATTCTGTCACAAAGTTAGAAGTTGCAAAGTGGAACGAGGAACGCAAGAATAAAGGCGTTTTTGAATACATAAACATCAATGGATGTGATATTATTGACGAGTAATAATTTAAGCCCTACGCATCACGGATAAGCGGATTATATGGAAAGAAAGACAAAGCATCTTACCCTTCTTCCCGATGGTGTTTCCTTACTATTCGATTTCAGTAAGTGCGATAATTATGCAGAGGCGATTCTTGCCGACTACATATATTGTCCAACGGACGAGCAATTAAAAGAATCTATTTCCCTTTGCTTTCCAGATAACGCTTCTCATCAAGAAATCTCATTCAAGGAACTAAAATCGAAATTTTCGAAAGTTATTCCCGGCAGAAGAAAGGTATATTATGTGGCCGTATACAACGAGAACCACGAAAAGATTGCGGTCGTTACAAGCAACTCCTTCGGTCGTCCGGGATTGTTTTATGCAAATTTGAGAATTGATGCCGACTTGTTTGGAGATAGAGATGAGGCAGAGGAACTAATAAGGAAAGTTAAATCGAACGGAATTTGTAACAAGCAGCGATATTTAGCTATGAAGAAAGAATCTCCTGATGTACAATACAAGATAATAGAATGGAAGTTCTAGACTATAAATAGCCGCTTATTCACTTGTAGATAGGCGGCTATTTTATTAAGATAACCATCAAAAAAGCAACGAAAATCACACTTTTTTCTTAAACTACGTTAATTGTAAATATTCTGTACTTTAATGAATATTGCAATCAGCTGTTTTTACTTCGCTTGAAACATTTAGCTATACCAGTATCTTTAAAACGTTTGTCCTCACTTTTTACTTTAATAAGTACGGTTTATGGCATAAACTAAACTATTGCACGGAATAGAAAATCGTAGTATCTTTGCAGTGCTTGTTAGTAGTTGTGCACTAAGCAGCGGACATATTGAGTATATTTAAGTGATTTTCACTTCCCTATACGAAACCCTATCCAGAGTTCGGAGCGCAACACGAACAAAGGATAGGGTTTTCTTCCTTTTTCGGTCTGACAGGTAGTCTTGGTGGCTTGTCGGCTAAATACACTCGGCTACACAGACTTTAAACCCACGTCACAAGAGGTGCATGGTGACACCGCAGGAACTGAAGGCAGAAGGCGGGCAGGGCTGGGCGTACCCAGAAAGCTGCTTAGATTAGGTGCTGTACGATTTGGCAACCGATCCGACCGAAGGGGCTCATTATACTGGGTTCATGTAACTTCGAGTGGAATATTCCTACCAAGCTCTCATCGTTTCAATGACTGATGGGGGTAAGGGGGAGAACCACTCTCTCAGAGGTCTATTGCCTGTTTCATATAACCTTTTTAAAAAGGAAAATATTAATTTTAAATAAGTAAATATAGGGAAGATGATTACAAATCAAGTAATGAAGAGACCAATGGGTAACTTTTTGGTCGAGCAGAGAACAAAAGATAGTATGTTCAATGCTACAAACTTGCTCAAACAGTGGAATGAAGCAAGTGGAGAAAAGAAGGAGATTACAAAATTCTTCGATAACGACAACACAAAGGAGTTTATTTCTGCTCTGATGGAAGAAGAAAAGCTTAATACGCAAAATTCTGCATATTTAAAAGCGAGAGGGAAAAACGGAGGAACTTGGATGCATCCAATCCTCTTTGTTAAGTTTGCGATGTGGCTTAATCCTCGCTTCGAGGTTCAGGTTATCAAGTTCGTATACGACCAGATGCTGAAATACAGAAATGATGCCGGCGACGCATATAAAGAGCTTGGTGCTGCTATCAGCAAAATCGTGAGCAAGAAATTTATGCATGCCGCTATGTGCAAGATAGCAAAAGCAATAAACTATGTTGTTTTTAACGAACACGAGCACGAAATGCGCAACAAGCACGGAGAAGAATCCAAGCAATACGAGTTGTTCAGTATGGAACGCCAAGTTGCTATGCTCATCAATGATGGATTTCTTCACTCGTATGACCAGGTAATAGAGTATTTGAGAAAGAAGTATTCTGAGAAATACTTACCATCTGTATTACAGACAAAACGATAAACATTAATAACATGGCAAGAATAACAAGAAACATAGCTGCCGAGATACTGGGAGTATCAAGACAGACTATCAGCAACTACATCAAGGAAGGCATCCTTGGAAGCTACGTAGGCGAACACGGCATCCTGTATGTCAACAGCGAGGATATCGAGAAATATCGAAAAATGTATCCAACGAAATATAGTCGATTTCGAAAAATGTATCCAACGAAAAAAATGACGAATACAATAAAAGCATGAACAACAAGTAATTTCTTGCGTATCTCAGTTTTTTTGTATATTTGTATCTGAATGCTGTATGTGAATTAAGGCAGAGCACTATTTCGCTGCTACTCTCTTTCCCGGCGTCTGACACTTACCCTATGTCGACGCCGGGTTTTTCTTTACTGTTTATTCAGATAGTCGATGACTTTTCGGTTCGCCTCGTCTATCTTCTTATTGTCGAACTGAATATAAAGGTCAGTGGTTGAGGAATCCCACTCGCTATGACCTAGAGCCTTACCGATAACTTCCTTCGGGATATCAATACTCGCCGCTATGGTAGCCCAGCTTCTTCTGGCAGTATACCATACTATATCCTTGTGAAGTGGCTTGATTTCTTTCTTGATCAAGGCGCCACGCTTGTTTTTCTTCATTTCTGTTGGTCCGATTCTCTTCAGATAATCTCCTAGCGTTCTCCTGAAGCTTGATTCCTTCGTTCCATCATCAAGAATGCACAGAAGATGGTCCTTTCCCTTATACTTCTTAATAATTTCCATAGCTTCCGGCTCAACCTTGATGTCGTAGAGTCTGCCGGTCTTGTTGCGCTTGTATTGAATGCGCCCTTTCTTGATGCAGTCGTCAGGAAGTTCGAGCAGGTCGGACAGGTTGATGCCTACAAGGTAGAACCCGAGCATGAACAAGTCACGGTACTTCTCCATGAAAGGTTCAACCGGGAAGTCGCGATACTCCCTCATCTCCTCGGCACTCAGATACAGGTACTGCTGACGCTCCGTCTTGATGGAAAACTTACGGAAAGGATATTTGGTGGTAATCTCATTATCTATGGCCCAGTTGAACACCGTACGTATGTTTCTGAGGTCGATGGCTATTCCACCGCTCATGCGGCCCTTCAGAAGCTCATGCGCCTGGAATCTTTCGAGCCAGTCCCTGTCGATGTTGTCGAAATCCGCATGCTCATCGAAGGATTCAATTCTCTTCTTTGTTCTTAGAAATATCTCCTTGGTGCTGTCCTTGGCCTTGGTCTTGATGAACTCATCGATGTAGTAGAGAATATTCTTCTCTACAGATGCAGCCCTTCCGTTGATGATGGCTTTGATTTCGTCCTTCATCCTTGCTGCCGGAAGATCACCATTCATATAGACATATTCTTCCACGGACGCAAATAGCCTTGCTAGCATGGCCGTCTTGGCTCTTGCGTTCGGAACACTCTTCGGGAATACCATCCCGCTGAACTTGACGGTACTCGTGATGCCGGTATAGACCTGGAATCTCTTTCCCTGATAACTGATGATGAAGAAAACCTTTAGGGACTTTCCTTCAACGTACGTCTTGATGCTATTCATACTTACTCACAGATTTTACTCACAATTTTACTCACAACTCAATTTTACTCACATATTACTCACAAAACTACTCACATTGGCGTACATTATGCACGATTTTGTACCTATTTTATGGGTGAAAATGATGATTTTTGATTATGTTTTTATAGTGAAAAACGATGTAAGTGGCTGATTATCAATACTAGAGCGAGATACGGGAGTCGAACCCGCCTCACAGGCTTGGGAAGCCCGTGCACTACCGATGTGCTAATCTCGCGAAGGAAAATACTAACTCCTTTCACAAGAAAGAGCCACGAGCGGGACTCGAACCCGCGACCCACGCATTACGAATGCGTTGCTCTACCAACTGAGCCATCATGGCTTTTTGCCCGAAAGCAGATGCAAAGGTAATGAATATTTTTTGAAATAAGAAATTATTGCCTAAACTTTTCTTGTGGTTAACTCTTATTAACTAAAGTCCATCAAATACTTTATCTGGTTCATAACAAAAAAGAGGGTGTGTCATGGACTTATGACACACCCTCTCTTCTGATTATAGTTTCTTGAATGTCAATTCTTCTTTTTTCGGATTCTTGCCTACCGAGATGGTGTCGCCTGGCTTCATTGTGCCATCGAGCAGCATCTCGCAAACGGAGTCTTCGATGTAGGTCTGGATGGCGCGGCGGAGTGGGCGGGCCCCAAACTGTACATCGTATCCCTTCTTGGCTACCATCTCCTTTGCCTTTTCGGTAATCTGGAAATGGAATCCCAGTTCTTCTATTCTCTTGACCAGTCCTTCCAGGTCGAGGTCGATGATGTGCTTGATGGCATCGAGATCCAGCTGGTCGAAGGTGATGATGTCGTCGAGACGGTTCAGAAACTCTGGAGCAAACTGCTTGCTGAGGCTCTTCTGAACGATGTTGCGGGCATACTCCTTGTCTTTCTCGTCCATCGCCAATCCGCCTTTTATGCCTGCAGAAGTGAAGCCGACGCCTCTGCCGAAATCTTTCAGCTGGCGGGTTCCTGCATTCGAGGTCATGATGATGATGGTGTTGCGGAAGTCGATGAGTCTGCCGTTGCCATCGGTAAGTCTGCCTTCGTCGAGTACCTGTAAGAGCAGGTTGAATACCTTGCTGTTGGCTTTCTCTATTTCGTCGAGCAATACGATGCTGTATGGCTTGCGGCGTACTTTTTCGGTCAGCTGTCCACCTTCGTTGTAGCCTACGTATCCTGGAGGCGCACCTACCAGACGGGAGGTGTTGTAGCTCTCAGAGAATTCGCTCATGTCTATTCTGATGAGTGCATCTTTCGAACCAAACATTTAGATCGGAA
>ERZ1024411.25-NODE-25-length-18152-cov-12.978173_pt1 | contig 18152 bp, 13 predicted proteins | sample MGYA00520784_ERZ1024411 | MGnify/ENA primary metagenome ERZ1024411 (study PRJEB33242, sample SAMEA3444280) | Homo sapiens | biome: Host associated; feature: Gastrointestinal tract; material: Stool | place: Uganda | collected 2011-01-01 ...
ATCAGGACTTTGGCTTATTTGTTTTATACAATACGGTCTGCATGGGATGCTTACGATATATTTCCAAATCAGCTATTCGGTACTTCACGTTTCTGATTCCTTCACTATCTTTTTCACATTTGGTGATGGAAAAGTTTTTCATCAGGCTAACCGCCAATGCTTCGTAATCCTCTTTTATTGGATTAGCGAATTTCTTAAAAAGAGAGTCTATTGTTTTATACTCGTTCATATTTTCTGTCTATTGGCTAATAAACTAATTAATGATATCTATTAAACAGGTGAATGGTAAACCACAGTGTTGGCTATAGACTACATCATTTCTCTTTTAAACCAAAGTTCAAATACACTATCAGCCAGGAATATACCATCTTTCTCAACGGTGATAATCTCTTTGTCAACCAAACTTTTCTTTATACGGTCTATATTTGACTTACTGCCCAAAGGATATATTTCAGAAACCGCTTGAGTTGTAAATCCTGAATGTATGTCTTTGCACAAAAGACGAATGAAGTTGAGCTGATAGGTCGTAAGCCCCTCTGTCTGTTGTATAAAGAGACTGCTGTTTTGCTCCAACAGAGCCTTCAAGCCTTCTTCAAAACTCTCCTCGTTTACTTCTTTTTCTGTTTCTGCCATAACGTTCCATGCAAGTTGCTGCACATAAGATGAGTAATTCTTCACCACTTGGCATATTCTGCCAGCATACTCTTCTGCTATCTTCTTGCCATACTTCTCGAATCGAGAACAGATGAAGGGGACCCAATATTCCGTAGAAATACACTTTAGATGCAGCATCTCCCCAAACTGATAAAAAGGCATACGACGACTTTGGAAAATATTTTCCATCAGATGCTTCTTACTGCCAAAGAAGCAATAAGACACATTTTGATGATGTTGCCAAACACCGCGTAGACGTTTTTGTATAGTCTGCGAGTCTGTGAACTCTCCTATCTGCTGAAACTCATCAATACATACTACAAGGCGAACGCCCTGTTCCTTGGCAATACGTTCCGGAAGATTCAAAATTTCCTCTGGAGAATAATCCTTGGGTGTTATACCCAAGGATACAGAAAACTCAGAGTTAGGTTCTGGGCTAAATGAAATTTTGGGCGAGATTCTAACCAAAAAACGCTTGATGTTCTCCATTACTTGCTCCAAATGGTTGCCAGTGGACTTCATGATTGTTTCAGCAAATCGGTTATAGAAATCATATTCACTTCTGCAGTCATATATGTCCATATAGACGATTTTTAGCATAGGGTTGTCAATCTCGGAAATCACCTTTTTTACAAGAGAAGTCTTACCCATGCGTCTTGGAGATATAAGAATAACATTAACGCCATTTTCAAAGTCAAGCTTGATACGCTTGGTTTCTTCAATTCGGTCTGTAAAGTTATTACCTCCGACCGACATACCATATACAAAAGCTTTCTCCATAATCTTTACTCCTTACTTAATTAGATTACAAAGGTAATGAAAAAAGAAGTAGTTCACAGAGTTGTGGTCCACAACTTTGTGAACTTGATTGAAAAATCTCATAAAATAGACTACCTCTTCATATATTTCACCTCTGTTTGTCAGCGTCGCCTCTTCCTTTTATACTCATATCTGTCAATCCTTTCGCCAAACGCAAAAGCGAACAAAACCGTCTTATACTTCAGGATGACATTATTCTGTCTTTCTTCATAGTTTTATATCTTTGTATAGGTCATCAATTTCTTTCTTGGGAACATAGACAAAGTTGCCTATCTGTCTGGTTGGTATGGAGTACTTTCGAATGTGCAGATAAACTGTACTATCGTCCATACGATATTTCTTCGCCACATCACCGACTGTATAGCAGTCTTCTGGTTCCATACGATACAACTTTGCCAATGGCTTTACTGGTTCCGTAGCCTTTGGTCTCAAAGGATAGAGCTTCATCAGCTCTTGTTTGCTGACACGTATCTGGTTTGTTCCGAGATTAACATGAGATATAGCACCTTTTTTGATCAGGCTATATACTGTGTATTTGCTGATGCCGAACAAGGCATAAGCTTCTGAAATCTTTATATAGTCTCTGCAATCTGGTATGCTCTTGACTATTTTGTCAAGACGCTGCATTTTTATACTCTTGTCTTTGCGACGTTTCCACGCGATTTTGCCACAACGTGGTGTGCAATACCACGACTCCAAGGTCTTTGCTACGAATTCAGCACCACAGACCTTGCATTTTCGTACTATTTGAAATTTTGCACATGCCATATCTCTATTCGAATTTGATTAATAATTACTTAGCATTATTTTGTTGTACATTATCTACTATTTTGTTGCGGTACAAATATGGTGAAAATATACAATAAAAAACTGAGAAAACCCAATAATCAGCAATAGGGCATAGACACAAAAAAGAGGCGCAACTCATTGAGTTACACCTCTTTACATATTTTTGTTTATCGTTGTTTATCGGGCTTTACTTCACCTCCTCGAAGTCAGCATCTTGGATGTCGTCTTTGCTATTTGAAGATGGACCTTGTTGAGGACCAGCTTGTTGTTGAGCACCTTGGGCACCAGCACCTGGTTGGCCTGCGGCACCAGCTTGGCTATACATGTCTGCACTTGCTGCTTGCCATGCGTTGTTGAGTTCTGCTTTGGCAGCATCGATGGCGGCAATGTCTTGAGCCTTGTGAGCCTCTTTCAACTTGTTGAGAGCATCTTCAATAGGAGCTTTCTTGTCGGCTGGTATCTTGTCACCAAGTTCCTTGAGTTGGTTTTCGGTTTGGAAGATCATAGAGTCGGCTTCGTTGATTTTATCAACGCGTTCGCGCTCTTTCTTATCTGCTTCGGCATTTGCTTGTGCTTCTGCCTTCATGCGGTTGATTTCGTCTTCGGTCAAGCCACTTGATGCTTCGATGCGAATGGTTTGCTCTTTACCTGTTGCTTTATCCTTGGCAGATACTTTGAGTATACCATTGGCATCGATATCGAATGTTACTTCGATTTGAGGAACACCACGGCGTGCTGGAGCGATACCGGCAAGGTTGAAACGACCGATGCTCTTGTTGTCGCGAGCAAATTGACGTTCACCTTGAAGTACGTGAATTGTTACTTCGGGTTGGTTATCTTCGGCTGTGGTGAACACTTGGCTCTTTTTGCAAGGGATGGTTGAGTTGGCTTCGATAAGCTTTGTCATTACGCCACCCATTGTTTCGATACCAAGTGAAAGTGGGGTTACATCGAGCAATACGATGTCGCCTACGCCCTTTTCTTTGTTCAAGATAGCGCCTTGGATAGCTGCACCTACGGCTACTACTTCGTCGGGATTAACACCCTTTGAAGGAGCTTTGCCAAAGAAGTCTTCAACGAGCTTTTGTACAGCTGGTATACGGGTTGAACCACCTACAAGGATTACTTCGTCGATGTCTGAAGTGCTAAGACCTGCGCCTTGAAGTGCTGCTTGGCATGGAGCTTTACAAGCTTCGATTAGGCCATGTGCCAATTGTTCGAATTGTGCACGTGTAAGAGTCTTTACTAAGTGCTTTGCTGTATTGTTTACAGAGGTGATGTATGGCAAGTTAATGTCGGTTGTTGTTGAACTTGAAAGTTCAATTTTTGCCTTCTCTGCTGCTTCTTTCAAGCGTTGCATTGCCATTGGGTCGGTAGAAAGGTCTACGCCTTCTTCTTTCTTAAACTCGCTAACGAGCCAATCGATGATTACGTGGTCGAAGTCATCACCACCGAGGTGGGTATCGCCATTGGTTGAAAGAACTTCGAACACACCGCTACCGAACTCAAGGATAGAGATATCGAATGTACCACCACCGAGGTCGAACACTGCAATTTTCATGTCCTTGTTGGCTTTGTCAATACCATAAGCAAGTGCTGCTGCGGTTGGTTCGTTTACGATACGCTTAACGTCGAGACCTGCAATTTGACCTGCCTCTTTAGTAGCTTGACGTTGAGAGTCTGAGAAGTAAGCAGGAACTGTGATAACAGCTTCGGTTACTTCTTGTCCAAGATAGTCTTCGGCAGTTTTCTTCATTTTCTGAAGAATCATTGCTGAGATTTCTTGTGGAGTGTATTGGCGACCATCTACTTCGACACGTGCAGTGTTGTTTTCGCCACGTACCACTTTGTAAGGCATACGTGCAATTTCTTTTTGCACTTGGTCGTAGTTTTCGCCCATGAAACGTTTGATAGAGTAAATGGTGCGAAGAGGGTTGGTTACGGCTTGACGCTTAGCAGGGTCGCCCACCTTACGTTCGCCGCCTTCAACAAATGCTACTACAGAAGGTGTAGTGCGCTTGCCTTCGCTATTTGCTATTACTATTGGTTCGTTACCTTCGAATACTGAAACGCAACTGTTAGTTGTACCTAAGTCAATACCAATAATCTTTCCCATGATTGTATTTTGTTTTTTTATTATTATTCAAATTAAGTTTGTTGATGTGCTTTTTGCAGCACACCCATAATAATGCAAGCAGCGTGCCAAACTCGTTCGTGTCAGATAAAAAAAGTTTATGTCAGTTTGTCAGTAACTAATATTTACAAAATCAATCATTCTGTTAAATAGTCGGTAAAATCGTAGTTATCAATAACTTTAAGCCTCTATGGTAGTATTATTTTTAAGCCAGAAGTTTGGCATTTCTATTTTAAATTCAGCATCAATAAAATGACATTGCTCCTTTATGATGCCACGGCGTCGAACGGCAGGTTGTAAACAATAAGTGTCAAAATCATCCATATTTACATTTTCCACATGCGTCCAATGAGGAAATAGTAGTTTCATATAAGCCACAGCAATACGCTTCACAGCATTAAAATCTCGTGTGTCAGCATTTTTGTCACATGCTACCAACTCGTCGAATAGCAAACCATAGATGTTTTGTGTGCGGAGCGAATGAAGAATTTCAGAGAAATATTCCACATTCAATGTCCATCCCTTATAAATAATGCCCTTATTGATGCGTGGCAAGTGCCAACCTTCTATAAAACAATGGAAGCGGTCGAGCAAAGCAGACTCTCTAAACGACTGTGGCAAGGAGTTGAAATACTGATAGTTCAAAGGTCTACGTTGTTCATTGAGCGGTATATTACCCATTATCATGAGTCCACACTCCGAACTAAATTCATTGTTATCAATAGTAGTTTTTCCCGATTCTAAATACGATTTAAGAGCAGCTTGTATCTCTGCAGGTTCTTGAAAAATGATGGTTTGGATTTCGTCAAATGCAGTGAAGTCATAATTTTTAAGAATGCCGTTCTGCTGTTTCACTTTGTCGTAAAACAATTTTGCTCGTGTCACTTTACCACCGCTTACAAGCCATCCGTATTTTGAAAGATTGCCAAACACAAACGACTTTCCTGTACCTTTAGGGGCAAGTTCAATAACGTTTAGGCGAGGTTCAACAAAGATAAGCAAACGGGTTAAAAATTCCATTTTTTGAGTCATCGTCTCAAAGCCATCAGCTTCATATTCCATAGATGATAGCAACACATCTATCCACTCCTCAACTGTAAAGGCGTTCCGTGCACCTCGCAAATAGTCAATATCTACGCTGCGATAAGGCTTAAAAGGTTTGTAGTCTACCATTTCAACATGGTTCTTTTTCCCTTCATCATCTGGCAGTACAGAGAGTTTAATAATACCCCATTTCTCTCCATCTACAAGTTCGCCTTGATGATTTTTGTAAACGTATTCAGGTATTTGTCCTTCGTTTATCTTGATGCCAAGATCTGGTATACCAAATCTGCGAATACCTTTCACCAAATCTATGTAGATGATGAAACGTGTGAGTAGGGTCAGTTCTTCGCCCGAAGCTAAGCGGTCTTTTACTTCAGTCTGTTTTTGCGGTATAACCATGTCAAGAAAGTTTGTCAATCCTGCCCGATTAACATCCCCATTCTCATTGATATATCGTTTCAGAATAAAGTCTTTCACAAAAGAGGGTAGGTTTCGCCCTGCAAACAAACTGTTGGTTGATGCGGGGTCTTTATATATTGCCATTGAGGAGAATTGCTCCCGAAGTTTTTGTGTGATAGTTGCTTGCATAAATTAAAATCCAAATAGGTCGTCTTCTTGAACACCCATGTTGATGTTCAATTTATCAATTTGTTTAAACTCTCCAATACATAAGATTATTCTTGTTGAAGTACTTACAAGATTAAGTCGTTCACTCTCATAGATATCTCCATTTATCTTATGTAGTGTATAGTCCACACCATTATATTTTACCATAGGCGTATCTATGCTGTTAAGTCCCTTTATCGTATATCTTACAATAGGGTTGCTTGCCACAATCTCGTTCGATTGTAATTTTACAGCATATACATTGGCATTTTTTTGTCCCGACACGATGATGATAGGCACAAGCACCTCTTCGGGGGTTGCACTACCATGTGCGCCCTGTCCCATTGGCGTTTTGCTTGAAAGAGAGCTATGGTTTAATGAGCATAATGTTTGCCCATCGTCTAATACCATATAGTTATTGTCGGTTGTCGCTATACCTTTGAGCCAATGTCCACAACGCCCCGTATGGTTTGTTTCTACCCCTGCAAGGTTTAGCCCAGCACCAAATTGTGCCATATAGCTAATGCCATGGTCTGAAACAAATGCAATCTTTTTTCCATTGTATTGTGAGAGTACTTTTGAAATAGCATCTTCCACTATTTTGAACTCCTCTATCAAATACAAAGGATAACTTTTTTGCGAATGTGCAAATTTATCAACATCCCCAATCTTCTCTAATTTACCACTCGCCAAATCATCTAAATGCACTTTGTTTACAGCGGTTGTTGTAGGCAATTCAGATGTGGCAACATATATCTCGTTCAAAAACACTCCATCTGTCTTGTGCTTTTCTATAACTCTTGTTATAAACGGAATCCAATCTGCACCGAGTCCATCTATCCAATAGTAAACGTCGATGTCTTCTCTATTATGCATAAAGGTCTTTGTCGTTTTAAAACCATCATGCCATGTTTCAAAGCATACTTGCGAGGCATTGCGCTCCTTGAGTAGATGTGTTAAACTTTCAGTTGGTTTGTTTTCAACTTTTGATAAACGATAAGCCTTGAAATAATCATTTATCCAACTATTGCCACTCTCGGTTTGCACGTTCAAGGGCTGCAAATAAGCATATAGTTCAGGAAATAGACTCTTTATGTCGTTTTTATCAATTTTTTTTTGCCCAACCCATTCCACCATTAAGCATTGTTCTGATAGGGTGAGTGGCGACATATATTTCATTGCAAACAAAGGGCCACGCTCAGGGTCAGCAGCCATAGCCGCCAACTTTGCACCTATCTTTTGTTCTGCCAAACTTTTTATCTGCACATGATGTTTCTTAGCCTCTTTAAGCAGTAAGAGGCGTTGGCTTATGCTTGTCACATCAAATGGCTCATCAAATATTTGGGTAGTTATCAGCGAGAAAAAATCCGATGTGCTAAGCACTTCCATCTTTTGTAACACCCTGATGAGATAGCAACTCTCCTTGGTTTTCCATATAAAATATGTTTTCAATAGCCAACGAGAGAATTCGTCTTTATACTCAAACCATGTTTGCACAAAAGCACTCACCTCATTAAGGTTTAAGGCATTAAATCGCTGATTAACAAAAGCATCAAAATCAAAATCGGTAACGTCGATGTGTTGTGCCAGTTCTGCCCAATACTGCATTTCGTCTTTGTTGGCATTTAAACTGCCAAAATCAAGGCCAAGACCTTTAGTCAAAAATTCAAACACGTTGTTGCAAACCGTGTAGTTAAAAGCATTGTCGGGCTGAGCATTCCTGCTGTTGGCAAAGATGCACTTTGAAGTACAAATAATCTGTGGCTTTATTTTGTCGCCTACACTTTTCCAAAGAGCAATCCAATGGCGTAGGTCTTCGCATAGTGTGTATCGTTCGGTTAGTCCTTTCACGCCGTAGGTTGTTCCCTGCGTCAAGATTAGTTGGTAGTTTTCGTATTCAGTACCAGAGTGATACTCCCAAATATGTATATTAGGGTCATCTTTAAATTTGCTCATTTTTCCCTGCATACCGATAACAGGCACATAGATGCGTTGATGCCCTCGTTGCGATTCTTCTGGCGATTGAACAAGGCGTATTGTTTTCAACAGAGAGTCAAACTCAGCATAATGCACGTTATCGTAAAATCTGGCTATTTCAGAGAATGGTGCAATAACAAAATCATTGGCAGACAGATTTTTGATATATGCCTCAAACATTGCCGCAAGTTGCGAATAGGTGATGAGTTTGTCGTTCTGTCCTTCTTTCATCCACCCTTCTATACTTTGTACATACACGTTATGCTCTTGGCACACTTGTACAAAGCCAGCAAAATCACCAAAGTTCTCAAACATGACAAAACGTATCGGATAGCGGTTGCGAAGACTGCTCTCCGCACCCGTCCAATGCTTGTCTATCTCGATTTCCTGGTAGAGGTCTTGCAATGAGCCAAATTCCTTATACATAGGCTTAATTGTTTATTGTGTCTAACAACCACTCTCCGCCTTTGTCGCAAAGTTTGTTAAGCAAGGCCTTGGCATCGTCAAGAGTGGTAATGCTGGCAATGTATATTTTTGCTTGTTTGCGTTTGTTATCCACTACATCTGGGTCGATAGGTGGCGTTGGTGGGGTGGGAGGCAAAGGAGGAGTCGGGCGTGGTTCTGGCGATGGTGTCGGTATGTTTTGCGACGACTTCCATTGCAGAGCCTTCTTCTCCACCTCTTCTTCTGTCCAATAGCCTACGATCGATTGTAAGTTTTGTTCAATAAAGTGCTTTATGTCGTCCACTTCGTCGGCCTTGATATCAATAAAATCCAACTGCATTAGGTAGTTCTTAAAACCATCAGCAAAGGCTGCATCAACATTGAGAATATTCTTCATCTCAAATCTTAGTTCAGAAATAAGCTCAATCGTCTCCCTTACCAATGCAGGATTGCGCAGGTCGCGCTCCATACAGATGGTTACGATATTGTCTATTAATCGGCGTTCATCGTCGGTAACGTTCAGCGTAGCAGGTAAGTTGTCGAAAGCAGCTTCTGAGGCATATTTCACCGTCCATAGTGGATAGCCTTTTTTGCCAAGGAACTCAGCAGTAATGGCATAGCGAGCATCTTTTAGGCTGGTCACATCAGAATAATCGTTGGTCTTGTTGTTCAGTTTAAAGAGCGAGATGAGGTCTTTACACAATTTTCCCTCTTCGGGAGTTTGAAACTTAAAGTTCAGTTTGCTGCTCGATTTTTTGTCATCCCACACCTTAAAGAGCCACACAATGTCGTCTATCAATCCGTTCTTATCGCGTGGCTTGCCCTGCATATCGAATATTTTGTTAGCCCAAGGCCTTAGCGCAAAAGCCATCATTGCCATTGGCGCAAAACTGCCGTATAGTCCGTATGGAGGCTTTTGTAGAACCGCAAATTTGTCATCGAAATTAAAAGGCAAACTCTTGTCGGCATGCTTAATGATGCTCTGCACCTTGTCGTACACCACCTTGAAGGGGTGGCTCTCGGGTGCATCAGCCTTCCACTCCATGTTGTCGTCTAAACACTCCTGCACAAGGTATTGTATAGGGCGCATTTGAGCCGTAATGGTGAGCAACTCCTCTTTGGATGTAGCAAAAAGAAATGTGCGCACAATTTGGCTGGAGTTTTGTTGCTTCCAGAAAGTAGAGGGCGTTTTTTGACGCAACAACTCGCAAGCATCAGGTCCATAAGGAAAGATAATCGGCGCAATCACACTGTTTACAATGCTCGAAAGATGTTTCACAGAAATAGGCTGTTTCTCCTCGCCGTTTATATACACAATAGCATTGCCACGCTGCACGCTGTCCATCCACTCCTTAACCATCGAAACGGCGTGGTCGCGGTGCACCTTCTGCTGATCAAGAAAACCATGACTGCTGGCACAAGAGTAGTTAGCTTGGTACTCTATAAACTGTTCGTATTTGGCATCGGTCAGCACCTCGTCAAACACGATGTAGACGATATTCTTCAAGTCCTTGTCGTTTGCATCCTCGGCACATTTTTCAGCAAAGTTGCGCAACACACCGAGTTCAACATTATTGCGTGCCATGAGTAGGGCAAAGAACAAGGCACTCGTTTTGGTGCTTTTGCGTGCATTCTTAATTTGACTTCTGAGCACGGCTTCGTTTTGGTGGTCAGAGAAGAACTTAAAGTTGTATGGGCGTATAACCTTTTGCATCATCTTCTTTTCAAAGGCAGTGCTTACTGCATCCGAAAAGTTGAGTATTTGCTCGGTATAACGATATTGCACGTTGCGCATCTCGGTTTTTCTCTCTTCAATCTCGCCCGATGGTAGCGCCGAGAACTGCACAGAATAGAGCCCGCCTGGTGCGCGTTGAACGATGCCTTGCTCGTTGAACCACTGTAACACCGTGTCTACCTCGTCATCGTAGCGAGTGCCAGCAAAGAGTGCGTGTATGTTGTCTTCGGATGGTGTAACCAGTCCGTTGTTGTTGTCACCCGACACATTATTGAAGGCGTTGAGCAGCAAAATTCCTTTAAACACAGCGTAGTAAGCCTCGCCCTTATTTGCCACTTGCAGTTTGTAAGAGTTGTAGCGTTCAGTCACTGCGCCATAGTTGGTCACGTCGTCTTGAAACACCTTGAGCACATAGTCCCACAGATAGTCGGCCGTGATGGTGTCGCGGTTCAAAAAGTGCTCTTCGCTATGGAGAAACTCGCGTATCGAGTCGTTTTGTCCAAGGAATTCAAACACACTTCGGCTCGACGATCCCACCACAGTGGCATAATGTGTGGCAAGGTTGGCAGTTCCAGGGTGTAGAGGGAAGAGGTTGAAAAGATCTTTGCGTGTAGACTGTTGATCGTTACTGGTGGCAGTAAAAATGTCGAGCAATTGTGCGTTCATCGTGTAGAATTGTTGGCACATCTGATTGTGACGCTCTACATCAACAATTTCGAATTTGCGCGACATAATCTTAAATGCCGACACAGGCTCCATGTTGTATTTCATGCGGTGGTAGCGTCCGTCAGTTTGCTTGAGTTGCTCCGACTCAATGCCGTTGAATGCCGAAGGGTGTGATATGAGGAAGAGATAAGAGTTGCTATCTTCGTTCATAAACTTCTGTGCCACCTCTTGCAGCTGTTTCAGTATGGGCACACCAATAGCATCGGTCATCACGTCGGTAAACTCGTCCCAAACAATGAGCAACCCGTTGTAAGTGCCCAATTGTGCCAAGCGGTCTTGCACCTCGGTGAGCCATTGTTTTATTTTATCGTTGTTTAGTCGGATGTCGAGTTGAGCCTCACGTAGTGTGTCGCTCACGCGGTGGAATATGCCCAAGTCGCCTGTCTTTAAGCTCTCAGTCAGTTCGTCGCTATCGGCTACCACAGACGATAGTGCGGTATGCGTGTCTATTAGGTGGTTCCAAATCTCTTGGTTCTGATGGATTTGTTCAATATAGTTTTCATAATCCGTAGGCACGTTTATCTCAATCTTGTGTTTGCGCAGCGTTTCTGTTACAGCTTTTTGCAGTACAAGGGCAAGGTCGGCTGGGTGAGTCATCGCTCCCAGTCCGTATACGTTTACGGTGAGTAGGCGCTTTGTTTCGCGTAGCGTATAGATGGCTTGACGCAATGAGGCAAACTTTTCGTCTTTGTACTCATAGTCCACCCATTCGCGTATGTCGTCTACACTATCGCCCAGCAAGTGGCTAATAACAGCCACAGCATGGCTTTTGCCCGTGCCGTATGTGCCGTTTATCCAAAAGCTCTTGTGGTTGTTAATATCGTTTCCTCTTACGCTCTTTATCACCGTGCGCAACACGTTGTTAAATTGCTCGTTGGGGATGAACGATACCCATTCTCCCTGCCTCTCTTCTGCTATATCGTAGGCTGCTTTACCCCCACGAATTTTTATGATGTCGTCATACTTAGTAGCCATATCTATGTGTATGATTGGTTTGTTATGGTTGTTTTGTTAAGGGTTTGGGTGCTTAAGTTGTTTAGAGCTATTTATGACTACTATGCCAATAAAGTTTTCAATGCAGTGATTGCATTCAAATCGTCACGTAGCGTGATGTGGTCTAAGCCCATTGTGAGCTCGGCAACAAGAACACGATTGGTTTCAGAAGACAAAAACCTTAATTTTTTTTGTAGATCAGTTTTACTTATCCCAAATTCTTTATATAGTCCACATGTTTCTTCTGGGCGGTATAAGTCTGATACACGAAGCATTTTAAGATTTTTTTCTTGTGCATACTTATACAAGGAGTAAGCTATAGCTTCGGTACTTAAATCATTATACGGAAGCCGTTGGAAGATTTGTCCTTTAGTGTCTTGATATATAAACTGCAATAAATCTTCACCAATAGGAGAATACTTAAACGTTTGTACTAATGCTTGAATAGCATAGGTTATTGTTGTCTTTTTGAAAGTTTGTTGAAAATATTCAATAGCTAACTTGTCCAAGTCTTTTCGGCTTGTTTCTGAATTAAAACTGATTGCAGATGAGAACCATTTAACCAATGGACTATTATAAGCCAAATTGATGTAAATAAGTTCCCATAAAAGTGTAACATTGTCTTTATTTACCTCTACACACAATTCTCCAAATGGTGTCAAATTTGCCTTGTCGTCTACGATTTCAGCATCTTTAAGCCATGCTTTAAAACTTGGAACTTGTTTAACGCCAAGGATGTTATCGTTCCAAAAGGCTTCGGAATCTATCAAGTATTGATCAACCCATTCTTGGTGAATACCAAATGTTCCGTATTTAGAAATCTTCATATTCATTAATTTAATTGTTGTAGGTTTTATCATGGAGTCTGCAACAATACAACCCACGTTATGATATTCCAAACATTTATAGCAATGCACGCATTTATCTTTGTCGATACTTATATTAGGATAAACAGATAATGCACCTGTGGGGCACTCTATTTCACATGCCTCGCAGTTTATGCAATATGCCGACTTATTAATTACCCTTCTTAAATAATACCTTAGCTGAATATTATTATTATCATACAAAACAAACGTGAAGTTATGTATGTCTTTAGCAAGAAGAACTTCAAAATTGTATACTTCTTCTTTGAACTCTAATTCGCCAATAATTGATTTTTGTTTTTCCTTTATACTATACTTTCCAACAACAAACAACCAGGTAAATAAGTCTTTTTCAGCGTTTTCTACAACCGCTTGCCACTTGTTTGAGTTTGAAATAAAGGAAACTGATGTCTTGGAATCTTCGAATTTTCCACTTCCTCTCAATTTCCATTTTCTTTCTGATATATACTCTTCTTTATTGGGTATTTTCCTTAAACATGCTGAGTTTTCTATCTTTTCTAAAAAAGGTTTAAGGTTGTTGGGATAGCAGTTGTTTACAATCATATCGTCCCAAGGAGATCCAAATGGACAAAGTATACATCCAACTCTTGGTTTTCCCACACGATAAGCCGAATTTATATGTAACCTATGTTCAAACAAATAGAGAAAGACTTCTGTAGTACTCCAATTTAATATAGGTCGTGCATTTACAACAAACCTATGTTTTACTCCCTTTCCTATTCGATTATATTCACTTCGGTTTACAGATTCTTCTGCCTTTACACCTTCAAAAGCTAAGAACTTCTGCTTTTTGTTTGTTCCTTCCATGAGTTTTCTGTATAGCGGTGCCGTCTTCATCACCGAGCAACACCAGCGGTGGTTGTCGCTGGGGGTGCCAATCTTATCCCAATAATTGAGTACAGACTCGTGGTTGCGGGCTGTGAGAAAACGGAGCGACGGGAACTTGTGTTTGTAGTGTGCAGCAACGTCTTTGTATAGTGCAAGAGACGGGGGGAGTTCATAGCCCGTGTCGCTATAGATTACTTCGAAATCGGTGGGAGGGATGGCACGTGTGCATAGGTCGAGCACCACTTGCGAGTCTTTACCACCCGAAAAACTGGCGATAAAGCGGTCTATCTTGGTAGAGAGCAAAGAGCGTTTGCCCTCTTTCTCGGCCGTGGTAAGGGGCATAATGTCGAACGAGTCGCAATCTTGTTGCACTACTGCCATAGGCTGTTTGCTCTTTTTTTCAGCACGTGCAGCCATGGTTTCGAAGTCCAGTTGGTTGGTATCGGCCTTGGCATATGCTTTGTTGGCTTTGGCGTATGTAAGGTAAGTGTCGCGGATAAATTCAATAGCCTCGTTTTCAAGTACAAACATAAAGTTGGACGTGCGTTTAAGCATCTTTTTAACATCAACCGCCTCGAGCGCCATGGGTTTTATGCCTGGTTGCATCTCTAAGGTGGGCTTGGTGTAGATGTTGGCACCTTTAGCATCGAAGAGCCTTGTGCCGCGATACCAATATTGCTTGTTAATGGCCCACATAATGGGGGCTTCGGTGCGGGGATACGTCCAACCTAACTTATTGAGTTCTAACAAATCGAGCTCCTCAAAGAACACAGGACGAGGGGAGATACCAAGTGTACCTTCGACAATGCGGGAGTGGAGCTGCACGCCTCCCGTTTCAGAATCCCATGTTATTTTGTACATTTCGGTTCTACCTTTTAATAACGGATAGAACCCCAATCTCCGACGAAAGTAAGTAAAAAAAGGCTATACCTTTATAAAAATAAAAGCGTGGGATTCTGTTTTGCCCATCCCACAGCTCGAGGCTCTCGCATTGCCCAAATCGTCGAGACGGACAACGCTGATACAACGCCAATACAACGTCTATTCTCACGCAGAGAATAGACGAAGTGTCTTTGGAAATGAAGGAACAACAGAGTGAGGATGTTGCAGCTTCAGTATCGGAAGAAAACAAGGAAGCGAAGGACATGAAGCTATCCGCATCATCAAATGATAGTGAGCAAACTGAGGCAGAAGAAGAAAAGGTCGCAAGGTCTGCGTTCCGCCGATAATGAGGCTATTTGTAGCAAAAAAGCAAAAATCCAAGATGCGCACATATATATCAATGTGTAAGCATCCTGGATTTTTTCATTATTCGGGTGTGGCATCTTCGCTGTCATCGTCTTCCTCATCTTCGTCAGCAAGCCATTTCTGCCAATTTTCCTCATCGATGGTGAGTTCGTTCATTTCCCAATCATATGCGAGTTCGGGCATCGGGTCACGAGAGCAAGGGAAATGGATTGTATAGCTGATTTGTCCATAGGAGACATGGAGCGGAGTGACGCAAAGGTCTCTGCCGAAATAGCTTTGGGTGGTAAGGTATTTGCGCCAGTCGAAACGCTCTTTGAGAATGTTTCGACATAAGCGATAAAGATATTGTTCTATTGTCATACGGCTTGAAGTTCTAACTGTGAATAATATTGTTTGAATGCCTCGTAAAGGTCAGCCATCATTACTTCGGCTTCCTCCATGTCTTTGACTATATCGGCAATGTGGTAAGGTGCACCATTTTTGCCGTGACCGTCTGAGCCAATCCAAATGTACGCTTCCTCGTCAACATCAAAGTTCTCGTAATACTCATGGATATTGTCGATGAAGGCTTCCATATCATCGTCTTCAAGTTCCACGCTGAAATTGAAATCTTGACCATAGGAAGTATATTTAGCGAAGTTTACATCTGTCTTGCCGTTTTGTGGCTCGGAGAAATCAACGCTCCATCCTAATATTTCGGCTATCTCCGTTATCTTTTGCTGTATCATATCGTTTGATTTTTAGCAGCCATAGGCAAGAAGCCTACGGCTGATATGTGGTTAAACTTCTTCCCTGTCATACATATCAGACAGGAACGACTGTAATCTCTCGTCGGGAATGTTTTCGATTGGGCAAGGCTTGAAGCTCTTGTCCTGCAATATAGGTATCTTGGGAAGGTTATGTCCGACATCCACGCTGATACTCTCCATTTCCTTGATGGAAGCATAGCCATATTCGGTATCGGCAAGACCGACAACGATAGAGAACAGCGTGAAGTCGTTGCCTTCCGGCTGACCTTCCAATACATACCAACGGACTTTGCCGATGAAGAAGACGCATTGGCAAATGGCATCCTTCTTCTTGCCGTCCTGTGAATAAAGCGGATATTGCTTGAACTGCTCCGCCAACTGTGGTGTAATCAATCTGCTTGTCATAGCTACATTATTTATTGGGTGAATAATCTGGTAAAGATGGATAGTAGAGCTGCTGCTCACGCAAGGCTTCAATGGCAGCATGTGCCAAGGTGCAAGCCCATTCATTGCGAGGGTCATAATATCCCTTCTGATAGTTTACTGCCAACTGCTCCATGAAAGCCATCATCACCTTGAACTTCTCGTTCACAAGAAAACGGTGGTCATTGGCAAACTCGGCGCCCAACTTAGATGCAGAACCCATTTTGCCATTTACGAAGCGTGAACACTCATTGGCAAACTCCTTGTCTCTTTCGTTAATCATATCGTTCATATCTATTCGGATTAAATTGTGAAACTTCTTTTTCTTCCCTATTCTCGAAGCCTTTACGACTTCATCGAGGGAATTGATTTTACGTGCAATCACGAGTTCGGGCATGGAGACAGACAAGGCAAGAAATTGGGAGGTCATTTCTTCGGAATACCCCAATCTGTGATTGGTTGAAGGCTGCTGACGAAATAACCTCACAATAGCAAGGCGGTACTTGACGGTCTGGTGGGCAGAACTAAATTTGCTAAGGAAAAACAAGGGAGGATGAAGGGTCTGGGATGGATTATAGCATGAAAATGGTTAAAGAAATATATAAAAGTCAAGTTTTTTGCGTAAAAAACAAGACTTTTATTAACTTTGCACTCGAAAAAAGGAGATAAACATGGTTATAGCAAGACTGATAAAGGAAAAATTGTCATCAACCCCTGCTGGGGTCGTATTGACAACAAGAGACTTTGGTGTGGAGATGCGGTATCAGCCAGCACTCGCCAAAGCTCTCAACCGTCTTGTGCTCCAAGGCGAGCTGCAAAAGATAGCAAAGGGGAAATACTATATTCCGAAGAAGACCATTTTTGGAAATCTGAAACCTGCAGATTCTGAACTTGTAAAAGACTTTCTGGAGCAAAATGGCAAGATTGTAGGCTACATTACCGGAACTGCCGCATTTGCATCCCTGGGGTTGACTACACAGATAAGCTCATCCATCCTTGTCGGCACAAATAAATATCGGAGACCTATCACAAGGAATGGCGTGAAAATATCTTTCTTGTTACAAGAGAACGCCATAACATCAAGCAATATTCCACTACTTAGAATATTGGATGCTCTGCGCCTTATAAAGGACATTCCTGCCACTTCACCAGATGAATGTGTGACGAATATTTGCAAAGCAATCAATGCTCTTTCAATGGAACAGAAGCAAGAATTGGCAGAACTATCCTTGGCATACACACCTTATGTAAGAGCTTTGCTTGGAGCCATCTACGAGAACATGGAACTGGAAACGGAAACCATCAGCAAAACATTGAATGGAGTGACCAGTTACAAGTTGCCAATCTCAGACAAAGTATTATCAAACAAAAGAAACTGGAACATCATATGAGATTACATGAAAACTGGGAGTTATTCTCTGACGCATTGCAAGCAGCATCACAACCTGTAGAAGATGGAGGACTTGGCATCAAGAGCATCTTCATCGAGAAGGACTATTGGATTTGTCGCTCGTTGTCTTTGATGGCTGCGAACGACAAGGATAACCGTGCCATTTTCAAAGGAGGAACAAGTCTTACAAAAGCATATGGTATCGGTAGTAGATTCTCAGAAGACATAGATATTGCTATCTCTGAGGCATGGACGCTTAGCGGCAACCAACTGAAGATGTTGATCAAGAGAACTGCCAAAAGCATGACGGAAGGTCTGCAGGAAATGGATATGCCTGGTTTTACCAGCAAAGGTTCTCACTATCACAAGGCATACTATTCTTATCCAAGAGCTATTGATACATTACAAGTAGGTGCTATCAAGGCTGGACAGTTGCTTGTCGAAATTAACTCCTTTGCCAATCCATATCCTTTCCAGAAATGCAGATTGCAAAGCTTCTTGACCGAGTTCTTGCAAAATACAGGCAACGAGAACTTGATAGAGGAATATGATATGCAACCTTTCGAGGTGAATGTTCTCGACAGGCGCAGAACATTGACAGAGAAATTGGTATCATTGCTTCGCTGTTCCTTAGCCGACAACTACATGCCGGAATTGACAGCCAAGATACGCCATTTCTATGATTTGCATTTCCTCTTGAATGATG
>ERZ1024411.26-NODE-26-length-17697-cov-10.749802_pt1 | contig 17697 bp, 19 predicted proteins | sample MGYA00520784_ERZ1024411 | MGnify/ENA primary metagenome ERZ1024411 (study PRJEB33242, sample SAMEA3444280) | Homo sapiens | biome: Host associated; feature: Gastrointestinal tract; material: Stool | place: Uganda | collected 2011-01-01 ...
GACAATGGAAATATACCTAAAAACCAGATAATAACATTGCCGTCAACTTCTTTTATGATGAAAACATACAAATTATACCTGGTGATTTATATAGAGCTAAGTATATTCCATACATTACGCCAAAGTCGAATGTGTTAAAAGGTAATTATGACCAAGCTGCACAAAAAGCAGAAATAACATTTGAACAAGTCATGAACATGCTAAGAGATTGTTTTAGATGTTATTGGTATATAGATGATAATAACCGATTGAGAATTGAACACATTTCATATTTCATGAAGGGCTTATCATACTCAAATCCAAGTTTACAGTTTGATTTAACTAAAAAATATGATAAATTTAACAAAAAAATAATTCTGTATGCACAAGAAGCTACAAACTATAGCAAGGATGATTTAAATTCTAGGTATGAATTTAATTGGATGGATGATTCTACTGATACATTTGATGATATTGAAATAGACGTTAAGTCTGTATATACACAATCAGATAAAATAGAGGAAATTAATTCAGAAGTGTTTTCAACAGATATAGACTTGATGTTGTATGCTCCTGATAAATTCTCCAATGATGGTTTTGCTTTAATGCTAGCTGATAAAAATACTGGAAAAGTTCCTATTGTATCTGTTTCTGGCTTAAGAGACGATGAATACACTTATACATACAGTGTTACACCACAAAATTATTTGTGTTCATGGCTATATCTTGCTAGATATTATACACTAGATATGCCAGCATATAATATTAAGTATACAAGAGCTCCAATAGCTGATGCTTATAGGGTAACTGGCTTAAAACAGTTTAAGCAACAAGATATAGAGTTTCAAACAAATGAAAAGATAGATTTGAATAAGGCTATCAAAACATCAATTGGAACTGGAATTATAGATTCTGCTTCAGTTAGCATTGATACAGGATTAATAAATGCAACTTTGGTTTTTAGTCCTGAATAAAAACAAGGTTAAAAATGTATAAAAATTATTATAAAATTTTCGTATTTTAAATTTAATATGTATATTTGCGATATGCAATTTAAAGGCAAATACAATAATAAAAAAGTAATATGGCAAATCCGATATGTATATCACCATTGAAGTTTTATGATGACTTCCATAAGCAAAACCGTTATCGCAGTTTTGCTTATGGCCATGTTGCTCCTCTTATCACAAATCCAAATGTTATTACTCCATTTTGTATAAACTTAGGAACTGAAAATTCAGGCCGTACACATATGATAGTATCTGTTGAATTGTATGATGCTAATACGAATAAGTATATTGGTAGTTATACTCAGAGATTTATAGATGCTGGTTTACATGTAAAAGAAGTTGACGGCAATGTTATTATCTGGTTTTTAGGTATATTTCCATTGTCTGGTGTAATTAACTATGAAGGACAATATTACTTGAAAATTAAAGAATTATTACATGCTTATGTATATTCTGAGGTGTTCTGCTACACTAATAATGTTAGTGATTGCATAAAGATTGAGTATTGGAATCCTGAAGGAAATTTATATGTAGGAGGGAAATATCCAGTTTTTCCAGATGACAAGGCTTTTCATTATGTATTGCTATTAAAGTCAGAACTTGGAAAGCCAGAATATTCATTTGAAGAAGAAGCGACTAAGAGATTAGGCTATTCATTTATAGAAAGCCAAGTTTCTAAAAAGACATATAAGTTTAATACGATTATTCCTGAATATCTTTGCGATGCTATGAGGATAATTCGTCTTTGTAGTCAAAAGAGAATAACTTGTAAAGATGAAACTTATGATGCCATAACTTTTAATATGGAGGTCGATTGGCAAGAACAAGGAGATTTAGCTTCAGTAACGTGTGAATTTGATGTGGACAATGTTGTCACCAATCTAGGTGGTTTTAAATATGAAGCCACTGGAGGTGATTTCAACAATGATTATAACAATGATTTTAATACTGAATAAAAAAATGTTGCAACATATATAACTAATTGTTTAATTTTTAAATTTGTAGATTATGAGATGGACCAGCGATGCTATCGGTAAATCATTAACATTAAACTGGGAGGACTTTATCTAATGACAAAGGCATTTGAATTTGAACAAATCAGATTGATTATTATTTCTGCTTTTAGCTCTCTGTTGGCTATACTTACTCCAACAGAGGGCTTTGTCGTGGCCATTATTATAGGCTTTGGTTTTAATATATTCTGTGGAATGCGAGCTGATGGTATATCTATATCGAGATGCAAGAATTTTTCATGGAGTAAAGCACAAAAGGCTATATTCGAGTTAGCATTATACTTCACAATCATATATGCTATCTATTGTATTGTATACGCTTGTGGAGATAAAAAAGAAGCAGCTTTTGCGGCTAAAATTTTAACATATATATTCGATTATGCTTATATCTGCAACGGTTTTAAAAACCTTATCATAGCATATCCAAAGAATGTTATATTTAGAGTTATATATCATTTAATAAGATTTGAAATTACGAAAGCTTTGCCAGGTTACTGGAAGCCTATTATAGATAGATTAAACAGCGAGTTTGATAAACAAGATAATAAGTCATTTGGAAATATGGAACGAAACAGCTAAATTTATAAGATATGGAAATATTAGAAATGAGAAAATATGTTGACCTTGAAATATTCAAGCAAGGTTCAGCAAGTGCCAAAGCTTTAGCTCCACTGTTTACATCTATTATTGATAAATTAGCAGCTATATCTGTAGATGATAACCAAGTTTCAACAGTAGCTATAACTATTGGAGAGCCAGCTAAAACAGGTGATAATTTGCCTTCTAATAGCTATAAGGTAACAAATACTCAAGCAGATATTGACCAGGTCATTGATGCAGCAAATGCTAATCATGATTTGACGCATATTGCAGTTCTTGATAACAACTTAGCTATTATCTTTAATTTCTTAGAGTATAGCTCTACAGAACTAACAGCTATGGCTACAGTTAGAGATGGTGAGTATTATTTGCATTTATCGAAAGACACGAATGGCTCTTATCTTAATTGGACAAGAACTTCTGCGATGGTAGCACCTGTTACTCAGGCTGAGATTGAAGTGTATAAAAAGCTATTTGATGCTGATTATGACTACGAAAATAATAAGTTCCAAGTTCATATTGGCACAAGTCTTGTTAACCTCACTCCAGCTGATATGCTCTTAGCTGACCAGGAGTATGATAAAGTTGCTAATACAACTAATTACACTGCTATGTGGGCTAATTCAAAAGCTAAGTATATTAAGTGTCATGAATGGTTCCAAGGCTTCCAGACTGATATTGATATGCACTCAGCATTCTATGCATCAAATTGTGAGATTATAGATTTGAACGCTCCTAATGAAGAAGGTGAACTTGATGTTAGCAACTGTACGAATATGTTCTCTGGTTGTATTTATCTTCAGCAGATTGTAGGAATTATTAGTCTTCCAAATACTGGCTATTCTATATTGAATATGTTTGATAGTTGTGTAAGACTTATATCATTCAAGATTAAGAACTTAGCACAAGACTTAGATTTGCACTGGTGCGCTCAGGTTTCGCCAGAGTCAATCCTTTATGCAGTTCAGAATGCAAAGCCTGGTGCTTCATTCTTAATTACTTTGGAAACTTCAGTACTAGAGAAATATAACTCTTCAGCTGATTGGGCAGAAGTACGCTCAGCAGTAGAGGCTAATAGTAAAATTGTAATAGCATAAAATTATGGACAAAATTCTCATGTTGTTGCTTTATTTATGGAGTAAAGGCTATACTCTTAATAACCAAACTATATGGGATAGCATTAAACTAATGAAATTATGGCTTACAAAAATTTAAACTATTTAAAGTAATGAAATTATGTCACAATTTAGTAACTTAAAGTCATCCATAAGACAAGCCATAAAACAGAATGGCAATGGAGAGATAACAGGTAATATACTTCAATCAACTATACTTTCAATAATAAATGCATTACTCGGTGGTAGTGACATTACAAATCGGTTGTATAGAGGTCTTGCTACTCCTGAAACAAATCCAGGCAGTTATACTGATGAGCAAGTATTTTATATTGCTTCAAAACCAGGCAATTATGTCAATTTTTCAAATTTAAGTACTGCTATTGAGGCAGATAATAAAATTCATATTATCTACAATGATATAAGTTCTAATGACTGGTTTGAAGAGACTTTAGACTTAGTAGAATTTATGCCTATTTTAAAGGTATTAAGCTTAATAGGAAATACAACAATCAGTATAGGAACTGATAATAAGATTGAAGGTGAAAACATTTTGCAGTCATTAGTAGTAGGAAAAGGCAACATTATAGGAAATTCTTACTGCCTAGCAAACGGAAATGATAATAAAGCTTCTGGTAATGGTTCACATGCTGAGGGTTTTGGCTGTGAAGCCTCAGGCGGTAATTCTCATGCTGAAGGCAATGTATCAAAAGCTACTGGTTTGTTTTCTCACTCTGAAGGCTATAAGTGCATAGCAGAAGGTGGTAATTCTCATGCTGAGGGCGATAGTTCTCAGGCTAAAGGTAGTGGTTCTCACGCAGAGGGCTACAGTACAACTGCACATGGTGATGGCTCACATGCTGAAGGTAATCTATCAAAAGCAAATGGTTCTTTTTCTCACGCAGAAGGCTTTAGCTGTACATCTGAAGGTACTAATTCTCACACTGAGGGCAATAGCACGATTGCTTCAGGTGAAAATTCTCATGCTGAAGGCAATAGTTCTCAGGCTAAAGGTAGTGGTTCTCACGCAGAAGGTAACCACACTGTAGCTTCTGGTACATTTTCTCACGCAGAAGGTACTGGAAGTAAAGCTGAAGGTTTTGCATCCCATGTTGAAGGCTATAAGTGCATAGCCTCAGGTGAAGCTTCTCATGCAGAAGGCTCTAGTTGCACAGCTGGGGCTGATAATTCTCATGCAGGTGGTATGACATCAGTGGTTGAAAATACTGGACTTGGGTCATTTGCTCACGGCACTGGCCTTCATGTTAAAACAGCAAATACATTCTGCATAGGAAATTATAATTTTTATGAGTTTGGTGAAGGTGTAGACGTAAGTTTTATAATAGGAACTGGAGAATCTGATACTAGTAGGCTTAATGCTTTAATAGCATTAGCTAATGGTAGTATTTTCATAAAAAATATAGGTAATTATGAAGGACTAGGCTTAACAGATAATGTAGAATCACTACAAGATATACTTTATTATAATCATCTTGATACATTAGACCTTCTTTCAAATACTGCCATATATGTTGCTGGAAAATTTGAAATTGCAGAATCAGGTATAGATAATGATACAGTAGTAGATAACCCTGATAGTATAATATACGATAGTTCTACATTAGGAGGAAGATTTTTTGCTAGAAAAGGTTTAATTTGTTATACTCATTGGAATGCTGATATTTCTAAAAATATAGCTCCTCCTAGTAGGTATGGGATAGAAACTAATATTGGAGTTTTTCCTTTTAATAATCAAACATATAAATTTAGTGGACGTGATGATATTTACATTGCTAATTGTTCTAATGGTACTTGCACTATGAAAAAAGTAACTTTAAGAATACAATAAATACCTTAATATGAAACAGTATGATGTTTTTCAGGCTATGATAATAGCCTTAGCATTTTGGAGTTTAGGCAATAAAGTATTTTGATTATGAGACAAATAAATTATATTATTATTCACTGCTCAGCCACTAAGGCTGGGCAGAATTTCCATGCATCTGATATAGACAGATGGCATAGAGAACGTGGCTTTGATGAAATTGGCTATAATGTAGTAGTAGATTTGGATGGTACTGTAGAGCCTGGCCGCTCAGAGGCAAAACCTGGAGCTCACTGTAAGGGCCACAATTCAGATTCTATTGGTATTTGTTATATCGGCGGACTTGACAAAGATGGAAAGCCAGCAGATACAAGAACTGAACTACAGAAAGCAGCACTAGCTGGGCTTGTCGCTGGTTATAAACAAAGATTTCCAAATGCTAAAGTGGTAGGTCATCGTGATATGCCTAATGTGCATAAAGCCTGTCCTTGTTTTAATGCAAAGGAGGAGTACAAGAATATATAAAAAAGTAGCTCCAGAAGTCTTAATTATATAAATGCTATTAACTAATAAGTTTTTATATTTAAAGACTTCTGTAGCTATTTATATAATTACAGAATAATGTTATAATAATGTACACACGCGTATGAAGACTAAAATTTCATATATAATAGCAATAATAATTTTGGTTGCTTGCTGTATTAATTTAAGTCACTTAAAGAATGAAAATAAAAGGCTAAAAGCAAATCAAGAAACTTTATTAGACTCAGTTAAAAGCTTTAAAATTTCTGATAGCCTTAAAGGTATTGTGGTAGGTAACTTAGAATTGTCTTTAAAACAATATAAAAAATATCGTGCAGATGATGCAATTCTTATTAAGCAACTGAAAGGTCAAAAGCCAGAAGTTATTATAAAGCCGAGTATACAAACAGAATATAAAGTAATAACTAAGCTAAAAGATTCTGTTGTTTATAAAGACACACTTAAAACAATCCTATATAAATCAAAATGGAATTATATAAATGGCTTTATTAATAAAGATACTATAAATCTCAACGTAATAAATTATGATGAACTATTAATTACTGAATGCTTGCAGAAAAAGAAGTTTCTGTTTTTCAGATTGCCAATAAGCATATTCGGATATAAGCGAAAAGTATTAAATGTAATAAGCAAAAATCCAAATACTAAAATTATATCTACAGAATATATAACAGTTAAGTAGTTCCAGCAAATTGAAAAAATTATTGTTTATCTCTAACTCATTGTAAATCAATTATTTAAGCTGCATTTGTCAAATAAACGATATTTTGTAAAAATTTAGTCATTGTTTCTCTCTAACTCATTGATAATCAATATAAAAGCTACAGTGGAAACAATGGAAACAATATTTTATAAATTCGGGAGCTATATTTCAAGTTCACACTTATTAAGGATTGTGAATAAGCATTAATTAAAAAGTAGCTTTTGGAGTGTTTAGGGATTTTGTTTCTATTGTTTCTCGGCTCAATTTTATATTGATTATCAATGAGTTAGAGAGAAACAATGACTAAATTTTTACATATACTTTATTGTTTACACGATTCTCATTGACTTGTAGAAGAAAATTTAAGTTAAAAATCTTTACATTCTATAAAATTGACAATATAAATGCTTGATACTCAATGAGTTATAAGAGAAACAATAATAATTTCAAAATGCTTTCACATTTATTAAAGTTTTCTTAATGTTTATTTACATAAAAAATTTTCTCATATAATTTAAAACCAGTACTTTTGCAGTGTAAATAATAAAATAATACATTATTAATATATGGAACAGAGCTTTAACTTAGCCAAAGTGATAGAATACTTTAAGCTAGATAGAGAAGAGGTTGAGGCCGTATTATTTCCACATGTACGGTATCGAAAACAAGCACTAGATAGAGTGCTAAAAGGCGAAGGCCAACTTACAGTTGAGCAACTTCAAGCTTTAGCAAATCTCTCAGGTGTATTCATTCAAGATTTGTTTTCACTTGATACATGGAAAGGTGGCAAAGAAGATAACTGCTTAACCTTCCTTAAAGGTGAATTCAAAGTAAAGTTAAACTATAATGGAGTTTTTCTTTCAATTTACAAGGGCACAACCTTAATACACCAAGAGATTAATTCCTCAAATAAAACGTTGCAAGAGTTTTTAAGTTACATAACATTATTAACAAATAAATTATAAAATTATGTTGGAACCTATCAAAGTATCAGTAGATGTTAACATTCATCTCTCAGAAAAAACAGAGCAATTTATTTTAGGTCTGTTTAGTAGTAAACCTGCTGCAACTGCTGCAAAGCCAGAGTCTAAGCTAGCTGTTCCTGCTGCAAAGCCAGCTGCTCCTGCTGCAACTGCTGCAAAGCCAGCTGCTCCTGCTGCAACTGCTGCAAAGCCAGAGTCTAAGCCAGTAAACACAGCATCCGATAATATCTCTATTGAGGATGTGCGTGAAGCTCTTTCAAAGAAAGTTGCTACTCATCGTAGCGAGATTAAAGAGAAGCTCACAGAGCTCGGAGCTCCTTCAGTTACTAAGCTTGATAAGAGCAAGTATTCAGAAATGTTGAACTTCCTTAATTCACTCGACTAATGGGAAAATCACAGAAGAAAAGATTGCTCGAAGCTCACGCTAGAACAATAAAGAATTGGTTGCTTATTCCTTATACGACTAAACGTGGAATGATGTTACATATAGAATCTCGTTAATTATGAGCAAGCACACAGCAACTATTAAGCCATCAAATAAAAAGCCACAAATGCTGAATGAGCATAGCCAAAGAGCTCATGCACTTCTTTCAGCATCAGGCTCTAAAAGATGGATAAATTGTACTCCTTCAGCAAAACTTGAAGAGGCTGAAGGACCTAGAGAGACTTCAGTCTATGCTGCTGAAGGAACTCTTGCTCATGAACTTTCAGAGTTGTATCTTCATCATGATGTGTTACAAGATATCAGTGATGATAAGTTCAATGAGGGATTTGAAGCTATTATGTCAAATGAGCTGTTTTCAGATGAAATGCTTGATGTTGTACCAATCTATGTAGATTATTGTACAGATGAGTACAAAGCTGCAAAAACAAAATGCAAATTTGCTCTTATTGAAATCGAGCAAAAGCTTAATTTGACAGAATATGTACCAGAAGCATTTGGAACAGCAGATACTGTTATTATCAGTGATGACACAATGGAAGTCATTGATTTGAAGTATGGTAAAGGTGTTCCAGTATATGCTGAATATAATACTCAATTGATGCTTTATGGCTTAGGTGCATTAAGAAATTATTCTTTAATGTATGATATCAAAAAGGTAAAACTTACTATTGTACAACCGAGAATTAATAACATTTCTTCATGGGAAATTTCTGTAAATGAGCTAATCAAATATGCAGAAGAGACTATTAAGCCAGCAGCAGAAAAAGCATTTAAAGGAGAAGGAGAATTAAAGGCTGGTTCTTGGTGTAAGTTCTGTGCAGTTAAAAATAAGTGTAGAGAGCTTTACAATGAAAACCTTAAAATTGCAAAACATGAATTTGCAAAGCCTGAGTTCTTAACAGACGAAGAAATTTCAGATGTTCTTAAGCGAGCTCCTTTATTTACTGAATGGATAAATTCCATTAAAGAGTATGCTGAAAAGAAAGCTATCGATGAACAAAAAGTGTGGCCAGGCTTTAAGCTTGTTGAGGGCATAAGCAGAAGAAAATGGGCAAATGAGGATGACGTAGCTAATGCAATTTATGCTAATTTTCCAGAAGCCTCAGATGACCAAATCTTTGATATGAAACTCAAAGGTATTTCAGCTATTGAAAAGCTCTTTGGCAAAAAGAAAGTCGATGAAGCATTGAAAGATGTTATTATTAAGCCCCAAGGCAAACCAACTCTTGTATCTGAAGACGATAAGCGACCAGCTTTAGGATTTGAAGATGCAGTTAAAGATTTCAGCTAATATGAGTTTATTATGTAGCGCGTTAGTCTCTTTCATAATAGCCTTTATTACAGGCTTCATAGTAAGTTATTATAAAAATAAATAAATATGGCACAGAAATATCCAGGCTCTAAAGCTTATTTAAATGCAAATTCTACAGTCGTAGAATTCGGTATGGCACTTCAGAATTATCGTAAATTCTCTCATAAGAGAACAAATAAAAAGTAAAATAACAACAATTTAATAAATTATAGATTATGGAAAGTAATTCAACAAAAGTAGTTACAGGTTTAGTACGTTTTTGCTACTGCCATGTGTTTGAACCAACAACAATGAATGAAGGCGATGTTCCTAAGTATAATGTCGCAATCCTTATTCCTAAGGATGATGAGAAAACTGTTAATGATATCAAGAAGGCAATTGAAAATGCTAAGGTTGCAGGCAAGTCTAAGATTGTCGATAAGAATGGTAACATTCCTAAGAGCCTTAAGTTGCCACTTCGTGATGGTGATGAAGAGCGTGAAGATGACCCAGCGTATGAGGGTATGTACTTTATCAATGCTTCGACTACTCGTAAACCATCTATTGTAGACAAAGATTTGAAACCAATCATGTCACAGGATGAGTTCTATTCAGGTTGTTATGGCCGCGCATCTATTAACTTCTATGCATTTAATGTTAATTCAAAAGGTATTGCAGCCGGTTTGAATAACTTGCAGAAGCTTAAGGACGGTGAACCACTTACTGGTGGCTCTACACCTGAAGAGGACTTCGGTGGTGATAACACATTTGAAGACGATTTAATGTAGTTTTTGCCATAAACAAACATTCTTATCATCGAGGCACATGGAATAGTATCTGGCTTATGATACCGAAAGTACAGATAGCAGAGGTTCGACTCCTCTGCTGCCTCCTATTTCTTTTCCATTTATGTTTTAGTTGAACACAGTGGCCTACGTATTGGTGTACTTATGTATATAAATACATAATTGTTGGTTCGAATCCAATTAGGCTACCTACTTTTAAAATATAAAATTATGGCAAAACATAAAGACTTGTTTATTGATATCGAAACATATTCAAGTGTTGATATTAAATCATGTGGTTCTTATAAATATATTGAATCACCCGATTTTGAAATATTGATAATTGGATACGCTTTTGATAATGAAGATGTACAAATAATTGATTTGGCGCAAGGAGAAGAAATGCCAGATGAATTTGTTGAAGCATTGTTCGATGATGAAATTAAAAAGCATGCTCATAATGCAGTTTTTGAAAGAAATGCATTTAAAAGAGTTGGCTATGATATTCCAATTGAACAATGGTATTGTACATTGGTTAAATCTGCGTATTGTGGATTACCATTAGGCTTGGACCAAGTTTCTAAAGTTCTTGATTTACAAGATAAGAAGCTTGATACAGGAAAAGCCCTTATCAAATATTTCTCTTGTCCTTGTAGACCAACAAAGATTAATGGAATGCGAACAAGAAATTATCCATGGGACGCTCCAGAAAAATGGGATATGTATAAAACCTACAATAAGTATGATGTATTATCAGAAAGAGAAATATATAATAGATTAAGTAAATATTCAATTCCTCCATTTGAACGTTCTTTGTATATCTTAGACCAACACATAAATGATAGAGGCATTTTGGTTGATAAAGAATTAGCTGAGTCAGCTATCGCAGTCGATGAGCAATATACGCAAATGCTCATGGATGAAAGCAAGTCTATTACAATGCTAGACAATCCTAATTCTGTTGCTCAACTTAAAAAATGGTATATAGCTAATTATGCTGATTTAGTTGATGCTACTTTATCAATGAAAGATATTGAATACTTAAAAACAGCTAACGGCCAATTCTATGATAAGGCCAATCAATCAATGGCAGCTGATGCAATTAAAATGCTTCTTAAGCTCGATGCAGTTCAAGATATACCAGAACTTAGAACTGTTCTTGAAAATCGTCAAAAGCTAGGCCGTTCATCAGTTAAGAAATATTATACTATGATGAACTGTGCCATGAAAGATGGTAGGGTAAGGGGTACATTCCAATTTTATGGAGCTAATAGAACAGGTAGATGGGCTGGTCGCTTAGTACAATTGCAGAATCTTAGTAAAAATCATGTAGAAAATATTGATTTACCACGTGAGCTCATTCGTAAAAGAGACTGGGATGCTGTTAATATGATATATGGTGATGTTTCAGATATTTTATCGCAGCTTGTTAGAACTACATTTATTGCTCCAAAAGGTATGCTGTATTCTGTAGCTGATTTTTCTGCTATTGAAGCAAGAGTAGTTTCATGGCTAGCAGACGAAGAATGGAGAATGGACGTATTTAGAGGTGATGGTAAAATCTATGAAGCAGCTGGAGCCAGAATGTTTAATGTTCCAATTGAAGCCATAACTAAAGGTTCTGATTTAAGAGCAAAAGCTAAAAATGCAGAGCTTGCACTTGGATATGGTGGTTCATTAGGTGCAATGAAACGAATGGGAGGTGATAAAATGGGAATGAGTGATGCTGAAATGATGCATATCGTAAAACTTTGGCGTACTTCAAATTCATCTATAGTAGAATTATGGGCAGAGATAGAGGCTTGTGCTCATGAAGCTGTACGATACCACAGAAGAGTAGTAGGAACTCCTAGAAATTTAGTATTTGACTGCGATGATGACTACTTTACAGTACAGTTGCCATCTGATAGAAAGCTATTTTATTATCATCCAGTATTCAAAGAAAAGAAAGTCGGTAAAAGCACTAGAACTAGCAAAATACTTCATTATGAAGGCTTAAATCAGGAAACAAAGCAATGGGGACTGATTGATACTTATGGAGGAAAGCTAACTGAGAATATTGTTCAGGCTATTTCACGTGACCTTATCGGTTATGCAATGGAGAATCTTGAAAGTAATGGCTTTGGGATAACTATGCATGTTCATGATGAAGCTATTGCTGAGGTACCTGATAATGGTGATGCAGATAAATGGTTAGATAAGATGATAAACATAATGAAACAACCACCAAATTGGGCATCAGATTTACCACTTAATGCAGCCGGTTTTACCAGTCCATATTATCAAAAAGACTAAATAAGAAATGGAACTAAAACATAACATAACATTTAATGTAGCTACTGCCTTTAGTGGCAGTAGCAAAGTATGGAAGAATAAGAAATATACTTGGGATGAGTTTCTAGAAAGGATATCAGAGCCTACTGTTACTAAAGAGACTTATGCTCAATTTATGAAAGCAAGCAAACAAGACCAAGGAAAGATAAAGGATGTTGGTGGATACATTGGAGCTACTTTATTAAATGGAAGTAGAAAAAAATCTGCAGTGCAGAATAAACAGCTTATCACACTAGATATTGACTTTTCTTATACTGACTTTTGGTGGGATTTCACAATTTTATATGATTGCGCAGCTTGTATTCACTCAACTCATAAATCAAGTCCAAAGAAACCTCGTCATAGATTGATTATTCCTCTTGATAGAGAAGTGTCGGCCGATGAATATGAGCCAATAGCTAGAAAGATAGCAGGAGATTTAAATATAGATTTGTTTGACCAATCTACATTTCAGACTAATCGTTTAATGTATTGGCCATCTGTATCTTGTGATGTTGATTATTACTTTGAATATCAAGATGGACCTATCTTATCAGCAGACGCAATTCTAGACTCATACAATGATTGGCATGATATTAATGAATGGCCAATTTCTTCAGAATTTGATAAGAATATTTTATCAAATGTAAAGAAGCAAGAAGACCCATGTACTAAAAAAGGTATAATTGGAGTATTCTGTAGAGCTTATACAATACAAGAAGCTATCGAAGCTTTTCTTCCTGATGTTTATGAGAAAGTTAGCGATGATAGATATACATATATTAAAGGCTCTACAGCAGGAGGTCTTTTAATATATGATGATAAGTTTGCGTATTCCCATCATGGAACAGACCCGATAGGTGGAAGGCTATGCAATGCTTTTGATTTAATTCGTATTCATAAATTTGGTGATAAAGATACTGGAAATGAGCCAGATGATAAGCATAAAAAAAGCTTTAAGCTCATGGAAGAACTTATCACTAATGATAAGCGAACTAAGAAAGAACTTGCTAATGAGAAATTTGCTCAAGCTAAACTAGATTTTGAAAATCCAATCGAATTTGATAAAGATGCTGATACTTCATGGACTGAAGAATTGAAAGCAACAACAAAAGGTGAGTATGAAAATTCATCACAGAATATAAATCTCATTCTTAAAAATGACCAAGTTCTTAAGAATGCATTTACACTTAACCTATTTGATAATAGAAGGTATATACTAAAAGATATGCCATGGCGTAAGCTAGAAGTTAAACCAGATTATATGAAAGATGTTGACTATTCTGGAATTAGAAATTATATTGAGTGTGTATATGGTATATCCTCATCTCTTAAGGTTGATGACTCACTTGCTATTGAAGTACAAAGAAAAAGTTTCCATCCTATCAGAGAATATATTAGCTCAATTACTTGGGATGGTATTAAGCGTATTGATACTCTTCTCATTGACTATTTCGGTGCTGAGGATAATTCCTACACTCGTGCGGCTATTAGAAAAGCCTTGTGTGCAGCAGTTGCTAGAGTTTTTAAACCAGGTACTAAATATGATATGGTACTTATTCTTGTGGGACCTCAGGGAACATATAAAAGCACATTTATCAGAAAATTAGGAATGAACTGGTTTTCAGATACATTTACAACTGTACAAGGCAAAGAAGCTTATGAGCAACTACAAGGTGCTTGGATAATAGAAATGGCTGAGCTTTCTGCATTTAAAAAATCAGAAGCTGAAAGCATCAAACAATTTATATCAAAATGTGATGATGCCTTTAGACCTGCTTATGGTAGAACCGTTGAAATATACAAACGCCAGTGCATATTTTTTGGTACGACTAATGATACTGACTTTTTAAAAGACCCAACTGGAAATAGACGATTCAATCCAATTGATATACATCCTGAGAATGCTACTAAGTCTGTGCCAAATGATTTAACGCAAGATGAAATAGACCAAATTTGGGCTGAAGCATATCAGTTGTATAAAAAAGGAGAAAAGTTATACTTTGACGATAACGAAGTATCTATGTTGGCTAAGACAGAACAAGCTAAACATTCATCTACAGATGAAAGACTTGGTGTTGTTATTGAGTATATTAATAGACTACTTCCAGATGACTGGGACAAAAAAGACTTATATGACAGACGCACCTGGCTTGATGACCCATTGGCTAAAAATGGAACTGTTCAGAGAGATACTGTTTGTACAGCTGAAATATGGTGTGAGTGCTTAGGAAAAGACAAAAAAGATATGACGCGCTATAATACTCGAGAGATTAATGACCTTATGAAATCGCAGTCTGATTGGGAATTTGTAACGTCAACAAAACACTTTAGTATTTATGGCAAGCAAAAATATTTTAAAAGAAAGGACAGCTTATTATGACAGACGAGCAATTTAAAAAAGCAGAATACATTAAAAAAAGAAATACCACGTAATAAAAGCATAATAGAAATGCTAAAGAATTATGAAATTCGTGATATGAGTATTACAAATCTTAGAATAACGTTGAAACATATACCAGAAGTATATGAGGCAATGGTAAGTATTATTGAGCATGAAAATGAAAAGCTTCTAAAGCAGTTTGAAGAATTATGATAGAATTTAAACAAGAATGAAAGACAAGATTAAAGCATATTTAAATGAATGTTTAAAATATTATTTAATAATATACAAGCTATGAATAAAAAGATATTTAGAATTTATGGGGCTAGAGCTATGAGAGGCTCTAAGCTCCGTGTTACTCTCAATAAACCATTTGTTACTGAAGACTTAGAAGCTGCAAGAAAACAGCTTTTTGAAAAATACTTCAATACAAATGAATATAAAATAACTGATATTGCATTAACTTTCTGCACTGAAGTTTATGAGTCAAAAAAAGATAGAGAGTGAAAAGGCGATAGAGCGAAAACTAGTTGAGCTTTGTAAAGAGAAAAATGGAATGTGCATAAAGCTATTATCAAACCATATACTTGGACTTCCTGATAGGCTTTGCTTATTTCCAAAAGCTCAAGTAGTTTTTGTTGAACTAAAAACGACTGGGCAAAAGCCAAAGAAAATTCAGTTATTTATTCATAAACAACTGAGGGCCCTTGGCTTTAGAGTTGAAGTTATTGATACAATTCAAGGAATTATAAATTTGGTCAACAGCTATGAGTAAATGTATATTGTGTGGAAGTTATGATGTTTACGAATTCTTTGATGAAAGAGCCTGTATATGTAAAAAACATTTTGAAATGTTTTTAGCAAATGGGCTTTTAAAAGAAGGCCCTGATGATTTATGGCATTTTATTAATGAATCTGATTTAAAATTATTCTAATATGCTATACAGAAATAATTTACACGAGTATCAGTTAGCTTGTATTCAACACATAATAGACCATCCATTCTGTGGAATATTCCTAGAAATGGGACTTGGAAAAACAGCTACAACCCTCACAGCAATTAATGATTTAATGTATGATTACTTAGAAATAAACTCAGTTCTTGTAATTGCTCCTAAGAGAGTAGCAGAATCTGTGTGGCAAGAAGAAGCTGAAAATTGGGAGCACTTGAGGCATCTTACATTTTCAAAAATAATTGGAAATCAACAACAACGAATTGAGGCTTTTAATAAGAAAGCTGATATTCATATTATTTCAAGAGATAATATTGCTTGGCTATGTGCATTATGTGGTGGCTCAAAGCTACCATTCGATATGATTGTAGTTGATGAGCTTAGCAGCTTTAAAAGCTATAAATCACAAAGATGGAAAGCTTTAAAGCTAACACAACCATGCTTTAAGCGCTTTGTTGGCTTAACTGGAACTCCAGCTCCTAATAGCCTTATTGACTTATGGCCACAGATATATCTGATGGACAGAGGAACTCGTTTAGGTAAAACAATAACTGCATATAGAAGTATGTATTTTAGACCAGGTAAATCAAATGGCAATGTTGTCTACTCTTATGATTTGCTTCCAGAGTCTGATAGATTAATTCATGAAAAGATATCAGATATCTGCATAAGTATGAAGAGCCAAGATTATTTGAAGTTACCAGAAAGAACAGATAATTTCATAAATCTTAAAATGCCAAATGACTTATTACATAAATATACGAGTTTTGAGAAAGATAAAGTCGTAGAATTGTTTGAGCCAGAAGACGGAGAAGAAAAAGAGATTAATGCTGTTAATGCTGCAGCCCTTTGTAATAAGCTTTTGCAATTTGCAAATGGAGCTATTTATGATGAAGACAGAAATGTATATGAAGTGCATGATATAAAGCTTGAAGCTTTAAAAGAAATTATAGATAATGCTAATGGTAAACCAGTATTAGTCGCTTGGTCTTTTCAACATGATAGAGATAGAATTATGAAATATCTCAAAGCTTACAAGCCAAGAGAGCTTAAAAAGCCACAAGATATAATTGACTGGAATAGCGGTAAAGTTCAAGTAATGTTAGCTCATCCAGCATCTGCAGGCCATGGACTTAATCTTCAGGCTGGTGGTAATATCATTGTGTGGTTTGGCCTAACCTGGTCATTGGAGTTATTCCAGCAGTTCAATGCTAGATTGTATCGTCAAGGACAAAAGAATAATGTTATAATACATTATTTAGTTATGTATGGAACTTATGACGTAGAAGTTATTCGTGCATTACAAAGAAAAGACAGAAGGCAATCAGCATTAATGGATAGCATAAAAGCAAGAATAGAAAAATATTTAAAGTAGTATGAAAAAGTGGAAATGTTCAAAGAAAGGAGATTTAATTTGGTATTTTGGAAAACTTATGTATTTTGAAAGAATCGATAACGATATGTATGTTTTTTCAGTACCATCTAACAAGTCAAAAACTGGGTATAAGCAAAAAGTTTATAAATTTAAAGATTTAATACAATATGGAAATTACTAAAGAAGTAGGAGGAACTCATTATGAGTTGCTTAAAGTACAGCCGATTGAGCTTATAATAAAATGTGATTTAACATTTACACAGGGTAATATGCTTAAGTATATTTCTCGATATAAGAACAAAAATGGAGCTGAAGATATTAAGAAGTGCATTCATTATGCACAACTAGCAGCTAAATACAATGATGAAAAAGGTACAAAGC
>ERZ1024411.29-NODE-29-length-17432-cov-7.761294_pt1 | contig 17432 bp, 13 predicted proteins | sample MGYA00520784_ERZ1024411 | MGnify/ENA primary metagenome ERZ1024411 (study PRJEB33242, sample SAMEA3444280) | Homo sapiens | biome: Host associated; feature: Gastrointestinal tract; material: Stool | place: Uganda | collected 2011-01-01 ...
ACGAGATGTAGCCGTGACTGGAGTTCAGACGTGTGCTCTTCCGATCTAAAAATAACTTTTAAAAGTTTAATAAATGCTGAAGAATTGCATAAAAATACTTTTAATGAATAGAATATTCGTAACTTTGCCCCCGAATGAACTACATAAAGTTTATAACTCTATGCGCAAAATATTATTCATTACAATAGCATTTATTATTAGCACCCTTTCGGTATCAGCAAGCTCACCTTGGCTCAAGCGACCACTGCGTTTTGTTAGCCCCGACAGCGTGTTGGTATGGGGATACGACGGCCGAGACTGCCGAAGCATAGCCCTTAAATGTAGCAAAGAGGCTGCTATTTACCCCATTCTGCTCACACAAGAGGAGTGGAACAAGCGCAAGCGTATTTATAAAGAATGGCTTGCCATGCGTAGCCATATCAACACCGTTGGAGGACTTGGTGCCATTGGTGCTGACAATAATATGTATGGCATAGCCTCAACACTTACGCAAGCCATGCAGCTATTCCGCATGCAAGGCGATGCACAATATACCGACTATGCCGAGCGTGCACTCTACAACATTGTGCTACACACTGCCAACGATAGCACATTGGTGCAAGGGAGTATGGAAAGACAATTGGCAGCCAATTTGCTCTTTACGCTACCTGGACTTATCTATGCCACCTCGCCCGACAACGATGTTTATGTTAATATCTATACCAATTCAACGGCGAGTATCAGCACCCCTAACTTGCATTTTACGCTCGACCAAATAACCAATATGCCGCTAAACGGAAGTGTAAAATTGCGCTTCAACAATCTAAGGCCAAACACCCCCATTCGCCTACACCTACGCATGCCCGAATGGTTGAATATGCGAGCAGACTGCGCTTATCGCTTTATTGGCACCGACTCTATTATGCCCAGTATATTTGTTAATGGCCATGAAATAGAGAACATTAAGGTAAACGCTAAAGGCTATATTACCATCGACCGCACTTGGAGTGCACTCGACGAGGTGTACCTTGATATTCCGTTACAAATGCAGCGCATTGTGCCTAAAGATACCCAAAAAACACAACAACCTATTGGCGTAATCCGCTGCAACAATGTGAGTTGGCAACATGGGCCATTGGTTTATCATGTAGAGGCTCCGGGCTATTTTATGCTGCCAACGTGGCACCCCCTGTTCGAAAATGAACTGAGTGTATCGGGATTTCCTATTTATAAAATGATGCTCAGCCATGGGCAACCTTCTGCCGCACAACAAAAAGTGGCGCATGCCTCTTACTTTGAGCTATTGCCCTATGCCGACGGCGTGAACCAAATAAATAATACAAAATCAACTCAAACCCAATAACACTATTATTACCCAAAATGACATTAAGCTATTTATTTTCGCGAATTAGCGTACAGCAAATAGCCAGTGCTTTCATTGTGCTGTTTGCAGTGATTGACGTGTTGGGATCGACCCCTGTTTTTATCAGCCTAAAGCGTCAGGGGCGTCCAGTAAATGCATGGAAAGCCACACTGATTTCGTTAGGCTTGCTACTTGGATTTTTCTTTGCAGGCGATGCCATGTTGCATTTGTTCAACGTAGACATTGAGTCGTTTGCAGTGGCAGGTTCGCTTGTTATCTTCCTCATGTCGCTCGAGATGATACTCGATGTAGTGATTTTTAAAAACATGGGGCCAATTAAATCAGCCACCCTCATCCCTGTGGTATTTCCGCTATTGGCGGGTGCAGGTTCGTTTACTACACTGCTTTCGCTTCGAGCTGAATATGCCACAGTGAACATATTGATAGCTCTTTTACTCAACATGATATTTGTGTTTATTGTGCTAAAAGCCACAGAAAAAGTAGAAAACGTTATTTCGCCTGCTGCCATATACCTTTTGCGCAAGTTCTTTGGCATTATTCTTTTAGCTATTTCGGTTCGCTTGTTCACAGCCAACCTAAGTGCATTACTCAACAATTTGTCGTAAGAGTACATACACCTATATACATAAAATATGTGCCGATACATGAATAGACTTTTTATTCGTGTATCGGCACATATTTTTGTTTTATTTATAACCCCTACATATCGGTAGCAACCAAGCGTAGTCCTATAGCAAAATTGCTAAACTCCGGACCATAATTGTCGCGTTTGGTGGTGCGACACGCACTGAGATCACGGTTCCAACTACCCCCTCTAATTACCTTACCACTTCTAAACTCGCCACTATTGGCACCATTGGTTGCATCCGAAGCAGGTGCGTTATGCTTGTTTTTGGTTAAGTCGATATTATCGTCGGTATAGGGTTCAAAATCATCTTCGCACCATTCCCACACATTGCCCGAAAGATCGTAAAGTCCCAACTCATTGGGCTGCTTACTACCAACTATGTGCGTAGAGTCGGCACTATTTTCGTCGAACCATGCCACATCAAGCAAGTTGTTGCTACCGCTAAAGGTTTGCTTTTTACTTAGTTTTCCACCACGTGAAGCATACTCCCATTCGGCCTCTGTGGGCATGCGATAGTGCTTGCCAGTGAGCTGATTAAGCCGTTTGATAAACTTTTGACAATCGTCCCAACTCACACTTTCGATGGGCAAATCAAGCCCTTTAAAATAAGCGGGTTGCTGTTTCATCACGCCTATCCAAAGTGCTTGCGTCACCTCGTATTTACACATATAAAAGGTATTCAACTTTACGCGATGAGCGGGACTTTCGTTTGCTTCGGCCTCTCCTTCTTGCTCTTGGGTGGCTCCCATCATAAACTTGCCTCCCTCTATTTTTACCATATTTTGGCTCAATTTTTGGAGTTCGACAGCCAGATTAACAGTGGGTAAATGCGATTTTCTACTATTAGTTTTGCTCTTTTGCCGTGTTTTAATCGTTGTTTTAGCATGCCCCTTACGCTTGTACTTTTGTGCACTCATGGATAAAGGCACAAGCATCATTAACACTATCAATAAAATTTGTTTCAGTTTCATAGGTAATAATAAATTATATTTGTTTCGTTAAATCGTGCTTTAGCAATACTTGCCTCTGCATTTATCCATTTCATAAATAGAGTCGCAAGTTGCGGAGCAAATATACAAAGAAATCTATAAGTAGATGTTTAAAATTAAATTATATAAATGCGCTTGTACCCTATTTATTTTGCATGGTATACCAAACAAGAATGCACATTTAGTTGGCGTATCACGGCCGTGATACGTGCGTATCATGGGCGTGATACGTGCGTATCATGGGCGCGATACGTGCGTATCATGGGCGCGATACGTGCGTATCACGAGCGTGATACGCCAACTGCTTACGTAAGTTGATTTACGCAAATACACATTTACTTCTGATAATCAAGCGTTTATGCTATTCTAAGTAGTAATTATTAAACACCAAAAAAACGTGAACTATAAAATGATACGAATAAGAAAGCAGCAAACGATAAGAAAATGAGAACATATAGTTATGCTCATTTCATATCGTTTGCTGCTTGACAATATAACAGATTGCTCAAAGGGGATAATTACACATTTGCCACACGCATGATATCGGCAAACACACCTGCTGCCGTTACTGCGGCTCCTGCCCCATATCCTTGAATAAGCATGGGGTAATCGCGGTAGCGCTCTGTGGTTAAGAGCAGAATATTATTTGAACCTTCGAGGTCGTAGAGCGGATGACCTTGCGGTATCTCACGCAAACCCACCGAGGCTTTGCCGTCGGCCCATTCTGCCACAAAACGCCAACGCTTGCCCGTTTGCTCTAAGCGTTTACGCTCTTGCTCAAAGCGGGCATCGAGCGAAGGTAGCTGCGCCCAAAAATTGTCGAGCGAACCATCGAAGAGTTCTTTAGGGATGAACAGATTGCATTCAACATCCTCGACATTGAGTTTGTAACCACTCTCGCGTGCCAAGATAACTAACTTGCGAATAACGTCCTTGCCCGATAGGTCGATGCGTGGATCAGGCTCGCTATATCCATTTTCTTGCGCCATCTTTACTGCTTTGCTAAGCGAAATATCGGCCGAAAGCGTGTTGAACACATAGTTGAGCGTACCGCTCAATACGGCCTCAATACGTAGCACTTTGTCGCCCGAACCACGAAGGTCGTTAATTGTGTTAATAATAGGCAGTCCGGCGCCAACGTTGGTTTCGAAGAGGTATTTAACGCCTTTTTCGCGTGCAATGTGTTTGAGGTGTAAATAGTTATCATAGTCTGATGATGCAGCAATTTTATTGGCTGCAACGATATTAACATTATGACTCAAAAGACGATCGTAAAAGCTTGCGACCTCGGCACTAGCAGTGCAATCAACAAACACACTGTTAAAGATATTCATCTCTTCAATCTCGCGCATCATGTGCTCTACACCCCCCTCAACCATGCTTTGCTTCATGAGTTGCTTGTAGTTACTAAGGTCTATACCATCGGCATCGTAAATGGCATGGCTCCGACCACTTATGCCCACAACCCTTATGTTAAGGCCTCGTTCACGAAACAACTTGTCGTGCTGAGTGGCCAACTGCTCTAATAGGCTGCCACCCACTGTGCCCGTTCCGCAAATAAAAAGGTTGAGGTCCTCGTGCTCGCTAAGAAAGAAGCTATCGTGCAAAACGTTGATGGTTTTGCGCAACTGCTTGCGGTCTACAACAAACGATAGGTTGATTTCTTGTCCACCCATAGCTGTGGCATTGATACTGATACCATTGCGACCTAACACGCTAAAGAGCTGTCCGGCTATGCCTGGCATGTGGCGCATGCGTTGCCCCACTACGGCAACACTCGACAGTCCGTCGGCAAGTATGGCGGGGTTCATTGAGCCATCGACTATCTCAACCGCAAACTCCTTGTCGAGCAATTGGCAAGCTTTGCGTGCATCATCGGGCGTAAGGCAGAGCGTTGTGCTAGTCTCTGAAGAGTTTTGCGCAACCATAAATACGCTAATACCAGCCGCTGCAAGTGTGGTAAAGATGCGACGATTTACGCCAATTACACCCACCATTGATGCACCACTCACCGTAACTGTGCTTGTTTGCTTTACCGACGAAATGCCACGAATGGGGCGTTCGCTCTGCGTAACCTCTTGGCGGATGACGGTGCCACGATGTGTTGGGCAGAAGGTATTCTTAACATATATTGGTATGTTTTTTTTACACACGGGATAAATGGTAGGTGGGTAAACCACCTTGGCACCAAAGTTGCAAAGTTCCATTGCCTCGGCATAAGAGAGTTGGTCTATGGTAAAGGCATTGGGAATAATCTTGGGGTCGGCAGTCATAAAGCCATCAACATCGGTCCATATTTCGAGTGCAGTTGCATTTAGAGCTGCTGCAATGATAGAGGCAGTGTAGTCAGAACCACCACGACCTAAGTTGGTAGATACGCCTGTGGCTTTATCTGAAGCTATAAAGCCACCCATTACTATGGGCTGGGTGACGTTTGAAAGTGCGTCTTTTATCAATTTGTTAGTGAGTTCAAAATCTACCAAATGCTTGGTAGATTGACGCTCAGTTTTGATAATCTTGCGAGAGTCAAAATGCACGGCACCTTCTATCACATCGGCCACTATAACCGACGAAAGGCGCTCACCATACGACACTATGGCATCCGAAATTTTAGGTGTAAGGTCTTGAATTAAACATACACCATGCAATATGCTCTGCAGTTCGGCAAAAAGCGCATTGAGCTGATTAATTAGCAAAGCCTGTTTTTCAATGGGAACGAGGTCGGCCACCATTTGGTGGTGACGCTCTATGATGGCATTGAGCATTGACACATAGGAGGGGTCGCCGTGGGCTGCTAATTGCGTAATTTGTAACAAACTATCGGTAACACCGCCAAGTGCCGACACCACTACGATAACACGGCTTTTTGTAGTTTGCGCTTCTACTATATGTTTGACATGCTGCAAGCCTTCGGCAGAACCTACCGATGAGCCACCAAATTTAAGGACTAATAGCTGTTGTTTATGGTTGATGTTCATTTAAGTCTGAGTGTTTTGTGGAGTTGTTTTTTTTGCTATGCCTCTTTTATAATGGCTACAATTTTACCTTAACCTTGGCGGGTTTCGATTCGTTTTGTAAACGGTCTAACGAGGTAACAACATACACATACTTGTCCTTGCCCGAGGCATAGGGCAATTTTACTAAAGTGTTTGGTGTGATAGCCACAATGTTTGTAGGGTCGAAAAGATTGATTTTTTTGCCTTTCTTAAAGCGATACACCACATAATTGTGGGCCTTGTTCATCTCGTCTTTTGCCTTTGGGGGTAGCCAAAATAGATGAAACCCATTTGGCATCCATTGAGTTTTGAGTTTGCGAGGTTTTGATGGAGCTTTGTCGTCGATAAAGGGATAAAGCGGTTGCAAAGCTTTGGTTTTGTTGTAAACCTTTTGCAATGCCGTAGCATAATTTCCCTCGTTGCGAACTACTGCAGCTGAGTACCACAAGCATGAACCTTGTATGCCACGCAACGAACGTTGTAGGCGTATTTTCTCATCCATTTGGTTTCGCCCCGGATGTTTAGGGTCGGATGCACGCACTGTTCGCTCAACATCTTGCCCGATAAAAAGCGGACGTGCTCCAGCAAAACGGCTCCACCATTTAATAAGTTCATCGTAGTCGGCAGCACGATGACCTATTTCCCAATAGAGTTGAGGAATGCTATAGTCTACCCAACCCTTTGATATCCAATAAAGAACATCGGCATAAAGATCATCATAGTTTTGTGTACCATTGGTTTGAGAACCAGGTATGTTTGAGCCTGGTTTGGCGTTGTGGTAGATACCAAATGGGCTGACGCCAAACTTAACCCACGGCTTTACGGCACGAATAGAGTCGTGTATAGCTTCAACAAAAAGGTTTACGTTATATCTACGCCAATCATTGATATTGTTAATACCATTCTTGTGAGTTTCGTAGGTAATTTGGTCGGGTATAGCAACTCCAGCAACGGGGTAAGGATAGAAGTAATCATCCATGTGTATGCCATCTACATCATATCGGCGCACAATGTCGGCAGCAATCTTGCAAATATAACTTCGGTTTATGTCCATGCCTGGATCAAAGAGATATAGCCCATCATATTCAAAAAATCGCTCTGGATGCTTAACGTAGGGATGCGTAATAGATAGCTCTTTGGTGGTTTTTGTTTTGGCACGGAAGGGGTTAATCCACGCATGCAGTTCCATGCCACGCTTATGGCATTCGTTTATCATCCACTCTAAGGGGTCCCAATAAGGATTGGGAGGCGTGCCTTGCTTGCCTGAAAGAAAACGACTCCAAGGTTCATAGGGCGATGCATACATGGCATCGGCCTCTCCGCGCACCTGAAACATGATGGCATTGATGCCACATTGCTCTAACACGTCGAGTTGATGGGTGAGGTTGGCCTGCATTTCAGCACGACTCACGCCCATAAACTGCCCATTAATCATCTGTATCCATGCTCCTCGAAACTCACGTTTGGGCACAATGTTTTGCGACATTGCATTGCAAGCAAACACAATGCACATAAGAATGGTGGTAAAGATTTGTTTCATCTTTATAACTTATAGGTTTATGACAACACAAATACCGAAAGCATGCGTCTACTATATAGGCAAACGCAGTTCGTGGTTGTCACAAAAAAATATTTATATATGTTTTGGGTGTAAAGGTAACTATTTTTTGCGAGAGCGTGCATTAACGAATAGGGTTAGCAATGTTTTTGTCTGATTTTTGAAATTTTTGTAGCTTTTATCCACTTAATTTGGTTGTTTTACAAAGGACAAATACACAACACATAAAAACAAAGAATTGACAAAACTGAATAGACTAAAAATATAGGCTATCGCCTTTTTTAAGAGATGAAAGGATATATTTCAATAAAAAATTATACCTTTGCTTAAATTGATGCACTATGCATCTGCACAAATGTAAATGTCTCTCTGCATAAACGCATGCACGGCTTGTTTTGAAAACACAACAACAGGCTGGCACTTTGTGTATTAAAAAGATTAGAACAGACCAAAAATCTTCGTTTATGATTCGCAACATAGCTATTGTGTTAGCAGGTGGAGTTGGTAGCCGCTTAGGACTTAGCACACCTAAGCAATTCTTTAAAGTGGCTGGAAAAATGGTGATAGAACACACCATCGACACCTTTGAACACAATACTCACATTGATGAAATAGCCATTGTTTCAAATCCTGCATACGTGTCGGACGTTGAAAACATCGTATTGCGCAATGGATGGAAAAAGGTTAAGAAAATTCTGAAAGGGGGCAAAGAGCGCTATGACTCAAGCCTCTCGGCTATTCATGCCTACGAGGGAGGTGACGAAGTAAATCTCATCTTTCACGACGCTGTGCGCCCTCTTGTGTCGCAGCGCATTATAGATGATGTATGTGCCTCGCTCGAAACATACGAGGCTATCGACGTTACGGTGCCTGCCGTAGACACTATTATCGAAGCCGAAAACGACCATATTGTTTCTATACCCGACCGCTCGCGCTTGCAACGTGGACAAACGCCACAAGCTTTCCGACTTTCAGTGATTTCGGAGGCATATAAGCGTGCATTTACCGACCCCAACTTTAAGGTGACGGACGATTGCGGTGTGGTAGTTAAATACATGCCCGAAGTGCCTGTGCACCTGGTGAAAGGCGAAGAAAGCAATATGAAACTCACCTATAAAGAGGATACGTTTTTGCTCGACAAACTATTTCAGCTACGTGGATCGAAAGCTCCCGAAGCGATTGACAAGAGCCAACTCAAGGGGCATGTTGCCGTGGTATTTGGAGGTTCGTATGGCATAGGCAAAGACATTGCTACCGAACTAAAAGAATTTGGCACACATGTACACAGTTTCTCGCGTTCGCTAACTGGCACCGATGTAGGCAATAAAAAGGATGTAGCACAAGCCTTGAAAAAGGTTTACGACAAAGAAGGACACATTGACTATGTTATCAACACAGCTGGTGTGCTCAACAAAGAGCCTCTATTCACCATGGACTATGCCATCATACAAGCTGCCGTGCAAACTAACTATATGGGCACTGTTAATGTGGCTATCGAATCGTACAACTATCTGAAGGAGACAAAGGGACAACTCATTTTCTTTACTTCAAGCAGCTATACTCGTGGTCGGGCATTTTATAGCATTTACTCGTCTACAAAAGCTGCTATCGTGAACTTTGTACAAGCTGTGGCACAAGAATGGGAGACGGTGGGAATACGCGTAAACTGCATTAATCCCGAACGCACTAAGACCCCTATGCGCATCAAAAACTTTGGCATCGAACCTGATGACACATTACTAAAATCAGAAGTCGTGGCTGATACCACCGTGCGTTGCCTACTTGCCGACTATACAGGACAAGTAATTGACGTAAAAAGACAGCAAGCACAATAAGCCAAAACTAACAGATTTGAATGCGTATGTATCGAACCTGCATATATCTTTAATAGCACTCTTAAAATGTCACTTAACGACTACTTGAACCGACACCGCCGCGCGGTGCAACTCAAACAACTTGGCATACTGAAAGAAATCGATGCTATATGCCAACGCAACCACATAGATTATTGGCTCGATGGGGGTAGCATCTTGGGAGCAATACGTCATGGAGGTTTCATCCCTTGGGACGACGACATAGACATAGCAATGAACGTTATCGACCTACCAAGATTTGTGAAGGCAGCTCAAAAAGAATTGCCCTCTAACCTCTATATACAAACGCCCGACACCGACCCAAATGTACGTATGCCTATCTACAAAGTTAGAGATAAAGAGTCGTTCTTAGTTGAAAGTGCCGACGACTTTTCGCGTGCCTATGGCAAGGGACTTTATGTGGATATATTTCCCATGATGCCCTACCCGTCGTGCTCAAGAGGTTTTATCAAACGTATAACTAAGGGTTATTGCCGCGCCAACGCCATATTGCAAAGCCAGCACTATTACTCCGTACGTTCGTTTGCAGAGTTCTTTTACTTCGGTATGAAACGCGCATGGTGCAAGATGTTGTGGAATGTTGTTCACCTATTATTCAACAAAGGCGAGTACTTCTCAAACACACTCAACAACAACGGATACGGCATTATGCACCGCACCGATACGATATTTCCTACCAGCCGCATACAGTTTGAAGATGCAGAGTTTAACGCTCCTGCCGACCCAGATGCTTACCTCTGCGACCTTTATAACAACTACATGAAACTGCCACCTAAGGACAAACGAGGCGGCCACGCTGTGTTTTATGCAGAAAATCTTAACTAACATTTCGCCCTATGGATATTTCGGTTCTTATTTTATTCTTTAATCGCCCAGACGTTCTGCAAAAGGTTTTCGACGAGGTAAGAAAGGCACAACCAGCACGTTTGTTCCTATATCAAGATGGTGCACGAAACGAGCGTGATGTACCAGGAATAGAGGCATGCCGCAAGATAGTTGAGCAAATTGATTGGCCTTGCAAGGTTTATCGCAAATACCAAGAAAAGAACTTTGGATGCGACCCCTCGGAATTTATATCGCAACGTTGGGCTTTTTCTATCGTAGACAAGTGTATTGTGCTCGAGGACGACGACGTTCCTTCGCAATCATTTTTCGGTTATTGCAAGGAGATGCTCGACCGATACGAACACGACGAGCGCATCGGCATGATTCAAGGATGCAATTTTGAGGAGAAAACAACCGATGTTAATGAGGCCGACTACTTGTTTACCACCAACTTCTGCGTGTCGGGATGGGCCTCATGGAGTCGTGTGATAAACCAATGGGATGAGCATTATTCATGGCTCGACTCACCCGAGTGTGTAGCGCAAATTGAGGCGTTAGTTAAGGAACGTAAGTTGCGTCCCGACTTCTTGCCTATGGCCAGAGCACACAAGGCACGTGGCATAGCATATTACGAAACCATCTATTATGCACATTTATTGCTCAACTCACAACTTTGCATTGTGCCTCGTGTTAATCTTATCAACAACATTGGGGTGATGGAAGAGTCGGCTCATTTCTCTGGTGGAGTGCAGTCGTTGCCCTCGGGATATAGGCGTATTTTCACCATGAAACGCTATGAACTTGAGTTTCCACTAAGGCATCCTCAACACGTTATTGAGCATGTTAAGCATCGCCAACGTGTGTATCGCATTGTTGGTTGGGGACATCCATGGGTTAAGGTATGGCGCTCTTTGGAAGAACTATACATCAGCTTGCGACACGGACAATGGAAGCATATTGCTAACTCTATAAGCAATCGCATTCGTATCATCCTACATGGTAAGAAGTTTCATTAAAGCCTTCGATTTTAAATGCTAACGCTTCAGCACATCAGCACCGGATATAAAAAGAAAGTGGTCGGAAAAGACCTTTGTGGACACTTAACAAAAGGTTCGCTTACCGCTTTGTTAGGACTGAACGGATGTGGGAAAAGCACTTTACTACGCACTATATCACGCCTTCAAGCACCTCTTGAAGGCGAGATTTTTATGCAAAAGCAGCCGCTATCGCAAATAAGCATAAAACGCTTGGCTCAACTATTAAGCGTGGTGCTTACCTATCAGCCCCATGCAAGCGAACTAACTGCTCTTGATGTGGTCAAGATGGGACGCATTCCATATCGTAGCACTTTCTCATTGCTACAGTCAAACGACTTTGACTTAATAGACAAAGCGTTGCATCTCACCCACTCCACTAACCTTGCATTAAGAAAGCTGAACACATTAAGCGATGGCGAACGACAACGTATTTTCATAGCTAAAGCCCTTGCACAAGACACTCCCATTATCTTGCTCGATGAGCCAACTGCCTTTTTAGACTTTGCAAACAAAGTGAGCACTATGCAACTTCTTAGGCAATTGGCACACACTGAAGGCAAAACCATATTGCTTTCAACACACGATGTGGAATTGGCACTTCACTTTGCTGACAATTTGTGGATGCTAAACACTGATGGCATAACTGAGGGTGAGCCACATACATTGGCACATGATGGAGAGATTAGCCACTTTTTCTGTACTGAAGGCATACGCTTTGATGCTATGCAAATGCGCTTTTACTACAAATAAAAAGTGCAAAACCTCTACCTAAGCTAAACAATAAAGTCAAATTATTTTAACAAAACTATATGATTGTCTGCATAGCAGAAAAGCCAAGCGTTGCTCGCGACATTGCCAATATATTAGGCGCTAAAGAGCAACATCAAGGTTATTTGGAAGGTAACGGATACCAAGTTACTTGGACCTTTGGGCACCTTTGCGAACTTAAATATCCCGAGGACTATACGCCTATATGGAAACGTTGGTCGCTCGGTGCTTTGCCCATGTTGCCTACTCGATTTGGCATACGATTAAAGGATGACCAAGGGGTTAAAAACCAATTTGCCATTATACAAAAGCTTATGCTGAATGCCGATCGTATCATCAACTGCGGCGATGCTGGGCAAGAGGGTGAACTCATTCAACGATGGGTTATGCAGAAGGCTGGCGCTAAATGTCCTGTTGAACGTCTGTGGATTTCATCGCTTACTGAAGAGAGTATACGCGAAGGTTTTAACTCGCTAAAACCGCAAGCCGACTACAAATCGCTCTATGAGGCAGGGTTGTGTAGAGCTATAGGCGATTGGCTTTTAGGCATGAATGCTACCCGCCTATATACACTTAAGTATGGTGGTGGCTATGGAGCTGCACCATTATCAATAGGGCGTGTGCAAACTCCTACCCTTGCTCTTATTGTGCGTCGGCAGTTAGACATTGAAAACTTTAAACCCGAACCATATTGGGTGCTCACCACGCTTTATCGCGACACTTCTTTTAACGCTGTTATGGCAGATCCTAACGAAGATGAACTGCCAACTGAGGGTGGTACAGCTAATAACAAAAACGCTATATCTGTTCCCACGCGACGTGGTTTTTCATCCGAAAAAGAGGGGCGCATGATACTCGAGAAGATTAAGAACGAGCCTTTTGAAGTGGTTGCAGTAGAGAAAAAACGTGGAACTGAACAGCCCCCACGCCTTTTCGACCTTACGTCACTTCAGGTGGATTGCAACAAAAAATTTGGCTATTCTGCCGACCAAACACTTTCGCTCATACAGTCGCTTTATGAGAAGAAAGTAACCACTTACCCACGTGTTGATACCACTTATCTTTCCGACGACATTTACCCCAAATGCAAAGGTATACTTAATGGCATAAGCGCACAATATGGCGAACTACTCACGCCACTACGTGGTGAAAAACTGCTGAAGCGTAAAAAGGTTTTCGACTCTTCTAAGGTTACTGATCACCATGCTATTATACCTACAGGTGTGGTTACTAACAATCTTACAGACATGGAGCGAAACGTTTACGACTTGGTGGCACGACGTTTTATCACCGTGTTTTACCCCGACTGCAAGTTTGCCACTACCACGGTACAAGGGCAAGTTTCCGATGTATTATTTAAGACATCTGGCAAGGTTATTCTTGAATCTGGATGGCGAATAGTTGCACCTTCTGCCGCTAAACTTGCTGCTAATAGCAACGATGACGATGAGAAGAAAAGTGATGCTGAACGCACTTTACCCGACTTTGTGAAAGGCGAACAAGGACCTCATCAACCCGATTTAACCCAGAAAACAACGCAACCGCCCAAGTTTTATACCGAGGCTACTCTGCTGCGTGCAATGGAAACAGCTGGACGCATGGTAGACGATGAAGAGCTAAGAGATGCCATGAAAGAAAATGGTATAGGGCGCCCTTCAACGCGTGCAGCTATTATTGAAACGCTGTTTAAAAGGCAATACATACGGCGCGTTAAGAAGAATATCATTGCCACTCCTACAGGCATAGAATTGGTTTCGCTCATCAAGGAAGAACTGCTAAAAAGTGCCGAACTTACGGGGCGTTGGGAGAAGAAACTGCGACAAATAGAACACCATGAATATAACGCTGCCCAATTCATCGTTGAGTTGAAAGAGATGGTTAGCGACATTGTGATGCAAGTGCTTCGCGACAACACCAACCGCCACGTTACGCAACAAACTGATGCGACAACAGAAGTCATATCAAAGCTAAAGAATAAAGAGAAAGCCACCGAACAAAAGGCATCAAATAATGCCGAGGGTAAACCTCGCCGACGCATTATACGTGCTGGTAGCATTTGTCCTAAATGCGGTATTGGCAAAGTGATAAAGGGCAATACAGCCTATGGTTGTTCACGCTGGAAGGAAGGTTGCGATTGGCGCAAGCCTTTTAAGAAATAAGAAAAATACAACACATTGCCCAAAGCAACCACCACGTTGTCAAAAGCAACAACCACATTACATACTAACACAAAGCGAACAGAGTACGCGTTTACTCTATTCGCTTTATTTTTGTACCAACGTAGCATATCTTCTCATCAGCCATGAGTTGTTGTAGAGCCATATCAAATATGGCGGTTTTAATATTAATAGTTTTGAGGTCGGATATAGCATGTGGTTCGTTGTCTGATAACACTTTCATGATATTTTCTATGGCTACATTTAAGTCCTTTTCACTTAGTCCTTTGCCCGTTGCCGCATCCATTTCCTTGGCTATGCAAACATCGCAATAGCCACAATCGGGCGCATCATCATCAAAGTAATGAAGCAAGTAGCGACTGCGACATTCTGATGTTTCGGTAAAATAGCCCACCATTGTCTCTATGCGTTCTTTGTAAAGTTGCATACGTTGCTCGTATACTTCGGGGCGTAACTCTACATAGCGAGTATCTATACGTCTTTGCGTGTAAGTGATTTGTGGTAAATTTTTATGAGGCACATAGTTGATAATTCTAAGGCGCGTCATATTGCAAAGTTTGTCGTACACTTCATCGTGTGTTATACTGCAATCAGCCGCTATTTCGTCTTCGTCAATAGAGATATAGTCTGTAAAAAAACCACCATTTTTACGCATTAAAGCATTGAGTATTTGCTCTTCTATGGCATCAAGATAGTCTACATGATAAAGTTCGTCGCGGCGCACTAAAAACATCATACGCGACGAATTTTGGTCTTCAAGACTAAAATAGATATAGCCCGCACGTGTGAGCAAGTTGAGCGCACTCACAAGCATCACTGGGTGATGCTTAAACACGTGGCAGAACCTATTGATATTAAAATCGAAAGTTCGCCCATCTGCCTCGCCCTCTGCTATTTGATAAAAACTGGCAAGATCGGTATATACCTTTCGTATATACTCTTTGTCTGGAAAGGTTTGTGGCACCCGCGACCGCAGTCGTCGTGCGTCATAATTATCGAAGAGAAGAACGGCATAAGACACTTTTCCATCGCGTCCACCACGTCCGGCCTCTTGGAAATAAGCCTCTATAGAGTCGGGCACATCCATGTGTACCACGAGCCTTACATCGGGTTTATCAATGCCCATACCAAAGGCATTGGTTGCCACCATTACCCTCACATCGTCGGTTTGCCACGCTGCTTGGCGCGTATCTTTATCGAGTGTGGATAGGCCTGCATGGTAGTAAAGCGAGGGAATATTGTGTGCATTGAGCATTTCAGCCACTTCGCGTGTGCCCTTACGAGAGCGAGTATAAACGATTGCCGAGCCTTCAACGTGGGTGAGGATATGGATGAGTTGTGCCTCTTTGTCCTCAACTTGTCGCACTATGTAGTGAAGGTTTTTGCGTTCAAAACTCATTTTGAACACTTGGCTATCTTGGCGAAATTGCAGTCGTTGTTGAATGTCGTCTACCACCCTTGGCGGTGCTGTTGCTGTGAGAGCCAACACAGGTACCTGAGGCAAAATGCGGCGCACATCAGCAATGCGTAGGTAGTGTGGACGAAAGTCGTAACCCCATTGCGAGATGCAATGAGCCTCGTCTACCGTGATAAGGCACACTTTCATGCGTTGCACTTTGTTCATGAACAAAGGAGTAGCTAAGCGTTCGGGCGACACGTAAAGAAACTTGTAAGCACCAAATATAGCATTGTCGAGATGCAACGCCACCTCTGTGCGCGTCTGCCCTGAATAGATAGCTGCTGCATGTATGCCACGAGCTTTGAGGTTTTGCACTTGGTCTTTCATCAGTGCAATGAGCGGTGTTACCACAAGGCACATGCCCTCCATGCAGAGCGTAGGCACCTGAAATGTGATGCTCTTGCCACCGCCCGTTGGCATAAGTCCAAGTGTGTCGTGCCCTTGCGATATGCTTTCGATAATCTGCTGTTGTATGCCTCTAAAGGAGTCGTAGCCCCAATAACGTTTCAACACAGTTATCCACTGCTGAAAGTTGCCGTTCATAAATGCACTTTATTACTAATTGTAAAAACTTTTACGTCTATCTTACACACTGGGACGTATGTCGTCTATTTGCAGTTGCACCTCGCCACGCTTATGCGTGTTTTCTTCGATTGTGTAACAAATATCGAAAGCTCGTTTAGTTTTGATGTAGCGTGCTTGCGAACTTTGGCCAAAAGCAATGCCGTTCATTACATTGTTACTCTTGTTGTCAACCAATTCAAGTTTGATGTGTTCTTGTCCGCGACCTACCACTTTGCTTGTACCATAATCGTATACTTTTTTGGTACAAAAGATAGGTTTGGCATTGGTAGGCCCAAAGGGAGCAAACTTACGGAGTTGTTGATAAAAGGCAAAGGTAACGTCCTTAAAGTCCAAGTAGGCGTCGATGTCTAAGCTTGCTTGCGTTTGTTCGTCGCGTATGTGCTGTGCTACGTAAGTTTCAAATCGTTCGGCAAACTTTTGTAAATGCTCAACAGGCAGTGTCAAGCCAGCAGCATAAGTGTGTCCGCCAAAGTTTTCAAGCAAGTCTTGACAACTTTGTACGGCCTTATACACATCAAATCCCGACACCGAACGTGCCGAACCTGTGGCCATACCTTCGGAGCGTGTTAGCACCACTGCCGGACGATAGTATTGCTCTGTAAGTCTTGAAGCTACAATACCTATCACCCCTTTGTGCCATGCCTCGTTGTAGATAACGATGCTACGGCGCTTGTCAAGTTCGGGCAGATCCTTTACTTGCTCCACCGCCTCTTCGGTCATTTGCTTGTCAAGGTCTTTGCGTGCTTCGTTATAAAGGTTGATGCGTTCTGCTTTTTCGATAGCAGACTGAAAGTCTTTTTCAACCAATAGTTCTACCGCCTCTTTACCATTTTGCATACGTCCAGAGGCGTTAATGCGCGGTCCTATCTTAAAGATAATGTCGTTCATTGTTAGCTCTCTGTCGGTTAGTCCGCACACTTCTATAATAGCTTGTAACCCTATGCTTGGGTTAGAATTTAGGCATCGCAAGCCGTTGTATGCAAGGATGCGGTTCTCGCCCATTACAGGTACAATGTCTGAGGCTATGCTCACTGCACAAAGGTCGAGCAAAGCCGTGAGTTTGTTAAACTCTATGCCATTGCTTGCTGCAAAAGCCTGCATAAACTTAAAGCCAACACCGCAACCAGAGAGGTTTGTGTCGGGATAATGGTTGTCGGTGCGTTTGGGGTTAAG